>Ga0299912_10000322_pt1 | contig 43255 bp, 65 predicted proteins | sample RVTome_2_FD_207667 | JGI IMG/M metagenome (GOLD analysis project Ga0299912, IMG submission 207667) | Soil microbial communities from uranium-contaminated site in the Upper Colorado River Basin, Wyoming, United States - RVT95D214 (version 2) ... | reverse complement strand
AAAACAGCCCTAGAAGCTTCTAGGGCTGCGAAAGACCAAGGGTATACGAAAAAAGGCTATACTGGCCCTATAAGAAGGTAGAAAACAGCCCTAGAAGCTTCTAGGGCTGCGAAAGACCAAGGGTATACGAAAAAAGGCTATACTGGCCCTATAAGAAGGTAGAAAACAGCCCTAGAAGCTTCTAGGGCTGCGAAAGACCAAGGGTATACGAAAAAAGGCTATACTGGCCCTATAAGAAGGTAGAAAACAGCCCTAGAAGCTTCTAGGGCTGCGAAAGACCAAGGGTATATGAAAAAAGGCTATACTGGCCCGAAGGAAGACCGTATAGCCTTAACTTACAAGGTTGTAGCAATTCTACCAGCGAAGAGTAAGCAAGGTGCTAATCTGGGCATCATACCTATAGCCTTGGTCGAGTCTGGAACCATATACCCATTTCCATCCATTGACTCGAACATCAGGATAGAATTTCCAGACCCTAGCGAACACACACCGGTATTCCATCTCATACCCCAGCCCCAAACTCCCTCCTGTTAATCCCAATCCAAACTCATTCCTGCTCATCCACTCAGCCTTAGATCGCAAGGCAACAATCTCACTCTCTCCAGTCTTAGTATCAATAACAGAACTGATGTGGGTTGTGCCGCTGTCATCCTTCAAGGTGGCAGCAGCAGTCACCTGCTTAGTGTCATCCTTGGCTATCTCTTTTGAGACAGCATGACGCTCCAGCAAGACCTTCTCATCAAGACCTTGGATGGTATCTGTCTCCATGCTGATGAGAGTCTTTGGTACATCCTTCTGAGCAGTCAGTCCATCAACCTTCTTTTCAGAGCAAGAAGGAATATACAAGCCCAGACCAAACCCGATGAGAAGACTTACCAAGGAGAAGCTAAGAAGCTGGCGCACTGGGCTCCTCCTTGAGTGGAGTCTTTACTGTCTCCACTTTATTATCATCTCCTACATCTATAACTTTCCCTGGCTCTTGAGTGGTTATGTTCTTTTCACCAGCACGAATTGCACCGGCGAAAAAACCACAGATGACAGCAGCCAGTTTTATGGTCTTTACTGAAGTTGGCATGTCAATTACTGCTGCGATCTGATCAGCAAATGCAATCCCTGAGGCTGCAAACATGAGCATTGCGCCACGTATCCAACCAGTAACTGCCCCTTCATCAAACAAAAACGATCTGATCAACCTCTTGATAAGCGGTATCATCTTTGTCCTCCTTAGATTTTGTTGACTTGATTCTTGAGTGCCTTTGCTCCTCTGTTCATAAACCACCGGTCAAAGATAATGCCTGCTACTGCTCCCACCACAAACACAGTAATGTAAATAATCATTTGTAAATCCTCCTTATAGTATTATATCTTCGCTCTACATCATCAGGTCTTTTAAATCCCCAAGGAAGTGACATCTTAAAGGCTCGTATCATCTCAGGAGCAACTTCAATGGTTTGCTTCTTCAGCCATTGATAGAGCTTTCCTCCTCTGCTCATATAGAACTGGTTGTGGTAGTCTGCTATGTGAAGGAAAGACTCCTCAGATGCAAACTCAACACCAATCTCATTACACAGGAGAAGAGGGAAGTCAAGACACTCTTGCAACTGGCGCCGGTCCCACCGATCCACAGTGTCCTTATTATTCTGGAGCTTGCTGTCCATATGATTCATAGATGTACTGCCAGTTTGGTCTCTTAGGTCTTTGATCTGATCACTGGTAAAGTCCATCTCTCGAAGAGCAAGAACAGCATTTGGATTATTAGCTATGTCATACTGACAGATGCCAAAGCTCCATCCACTCTTGCCAGTCCTCACTCCATCAGGATCAGAGAACTTATATATGTGTTCCTTATTACCCCCAAGCTCATTAGCTACAATAATCTCATGGAATAGTTCTTTCATTGGCTCACTGATGTTTGTTATCTTCATCTTGCTCCTCCTGATAGAAGTACAGTCACAACAATCCCAAGAGCAGTAGCCAGGAATGTTATGATGCCTGATGTTAACCATGATGGTCTTTGTGAAAAACGATCTAGCTTGTCAAATATCTTTGCAAGAATATTCTCCAAGTTTACAATCCTCCTTTCATCACTCTCATGTCGAAGCTGGCATGCCTCTGGATTGTAATGCTCTTCCATTTATTTTCTCCCTTGATTGTATTTTAACTGATCCTAAATCCTTGAAAATAACTTTCATCTTGTGTTGGCGCTACTTTTGGTATGCTTGATTCCCTACCAATTGAGAATCTTATGGAAGCATAATCAGTAGTTCCATTCATATCCATAATACAGGAACCATGGTATGTGCTATAATCCATATTTGCATCTGCACTTTGCTGAAATGTTAAAGTCTTTACTGCTACACCATTTTTTGATAGTCTCATAATATTTGTTGAAGCTATATTTGCCCATGAAGTCATAGCAAGACTTCCTATAATGAAATACTTTCCAGGTGCTTGTGGAGTAAATCTTCCTGTTGTTATATTATATGATGCTCCTAAATCAAATTCTTCAGAATTAAAAATTATTTCATCAACTGTTCCAAACCCAGTTAAATCGAATGCTGATCCAGACCGATAAGCACTAAATGCCTGATTAGCAATTATATCAACTGGAGTAAGGATATTTGCCAGCACTGTCTTCAAAGCAGCAAAGTTAGCATCGCTGACAGCATACCCCTTAGTAGCTAGCATCTCACCCATGGCTGCCACAAAGGAAGACATCTGGTATGCGAACTTGTTGAATACTTCCTTGTTGAATACTCCTGCTTGTGCTCCATCTGCTCGAAAGGAATCAGCAAGGTAAGCAGCATCATCTTCCTGATTATTACCGTTTGGGTTGAACTGTTTGAAGTTTGTTGATCCAGGCATGTTATAGTCTCCTCTTAGGTAAATTTACCAGCATCAAGTCCTGATATGTATGCATTGTTAAAATCAAATCCGAAGTAAGGACCAGCACCAAAGTCATATGTATACTGCACTCCTTCTGGCCTTGGTACTATTAATCCATTATTTATGAGATCAACTATGATAGAAGAAAAAGATCCATACATAGTTATAACAGCTGACATATTAAGGCTATCATTTATGATAATAGTTCCACCAGGGAATATCTCCTGCCATATAGGAATAAGGCTCTGTGTCTTCCCATCCCAATGGTTCCATGCCACCTTGACCTTGAGTAACAGCCGGTAAGTTTCATCATCAAGAGTAGCACTACTGCCATCAGTAGGTTGGAATGACATAATGCGAGACTGTCCAAGTATCACACCAAGAGCATCAAGCTGCTTCCCTATGGCTAAGTCAATATCAAAATATTCCCATAGGTCATTAATCAAGGAGGTAGCATCTTCGATCTTCTGAATATGGTTTGCCAGATGTGCCATGAACTTAGATGACATCTGGTATTGAGAAGATATGAGTATTGAATAGTCAGTTGTCATTCTATACCTCTGTTATGACTATATTATTGACATCTCCCTGTGCAACTTCATCATAAGCAATAGCTATGGTTGCAGTTGAAGTTCCAGGAAGACCAGTCTTGTTTGCCAGTACAGTCGTAATAGAGAAAGCAGGAAGCAAAGGATTGCCTTCAGGATAAGTCATAGCAGCCCAATACAGGAAGGAGTTTTCAATATCATCTCCGATCTGCCTTGAGTTTATCATAGCTGCTATCCAGAACTTAACAAGCTCAGCAGTATCAGTGGTCCATCCTGCAAGCGGGTGAACGGTTACTGTCACAAATATTGGAACTGCTGTGGGGCGGTGGAACTTAACATCCATAGTGGCAGCAGTAATGGGGTCAGTCACAACCACAGTAACTTCCCCATTCATAGCACACCCAGGAGTCTTGTTGATGAAGATAGCCTGAGCAACATCTTCATCAGTGCCACCTTCAACCACAGCAGCAATACAATGACGAGGTATGCCATCAGCATCAGTGGCATCTGTATAGTTCTCATAGACCTTATGGCGAGTAACACCATCTATGATAGCTAGAGCAGATGCAGTGCCAGCAACCAAGCTCTGAGAAGGAAGGGAAACGCTCTCAGACTGACGAGCTTTCAACTGAGTGTCAGTTTCAATCGGTTCACCAGGAGAGGCAGCAGCAGCGTTGGTGACAGAAGTCCATCCATATGTAGGAGTAGAGATAATGGATAAGTTACCAGCAAGTGCTGTGACTGTGCCAATCTCCTGACAGGTAGCAACTACATCAACAGTTCCTCCTCCACCTATAGTAACCAGAACAGGCAAGTCCCACTTCTTGCCATTTATGTCTGTTACTATTCCATTATTGATTACTGTACCGGCTGTACCTGTTAAGGTAACAGTACATATTGAATAGGTGGCAACCAATCGTGAAAGACCATTTAGCTTGACAATAGCATCCAGAGCAGAACCAATAGAGGTCTGAGGACTCCGGCTATTGTAAGCCAACTGAGTAGCCAGCATACAGTCATATACCTTCAGAGCGAACACAGATATGAACTGATAGTCTGCTGTATCAGTCTCAAGGTAAATATCCTGACCATAGATCGTTTTGGCTTGCTCAATAAGATCATCCAAAATATCCTGGTAGGAAGGGATAGTCAACCCAGATTCATCGATGTATGGAGCAACGTATGCCATTATGTGACTCCTTTAGTTGGATATACCAACAGATCCAAATTGAGTATTTACTACAGCACTGAATGTATATGCTCTTGAGCTAGAGTCATATGTGCTGGTAAGAGATTCAATGCCAGTTACATATTGTGTCTTAAGGATTCTCTGCTGAATAAGATTATCCACAACAGTTTTGCTATTCCTTTGTCCCAATATTGACTGCCAAAGGGGAAGGCCATCAGCAGTATCTTCCCACCATTCCCCCATAAGGAGAAGCAGCCTTGACTTGATGATCTGAACCACAGCATCAAGGTCTTCAATATAATCACTCTTCCCTTGACCAAAGACAGGTTCATAGTCAGCATCAAGTCTTCTCACTCGAATAGTGCTCATTTATCCCGCCTTTGTTTTAGTTGTGCTGTAGTTTGCAAGAATAGGAGTCATGAGAACAGCAGGGACGCCAGTGACTCCTCCACCTGCAACTACACCAGAATGAGTATGGGCATCATAGAGAGTAGCAAACCTCTCATCAATGAGCTTCTTCAAGGCAGCAGCATTACTAAGTTCTACAGTATCAGCAGATACCACAACCTTAGCAGCTTCAACTCTTACCTTAACAGTGCCAGCTGCATTCCTTAGTTCTGCTGCTGTAGTGCTGTAAGAGGTTATGACAGCCGGTTGGCTCTTTACTCCACAGATAGCAAACCCATCACTTAGATCGTGGCGCCGTCTATCCATCTGGTTCTGTACTCCCCCAGACTGGTACCAAGCATCAAAGCAATTGTCCCCAAAGATGACAAGGCACTCATCCCCAGCAGTCACAGGTAGAGTAAGAGAGAATCCACCAGCACTCATTGTGATGACAGGAACATCAACCAGAATAGGAATTTCAATATCTTCAACTTCGCGTGATTCTGAGTTCAATACTTTCTCTCGAATGGCCAATCTGACTGTGGCTGTCTGCTTGGCAGCATCGAAGCTCTGTATTATTCCAGGAGCAGCAACCCGTAAGGAAGAAGAGAAGCCATCAAACATCTTCCGAAGGAACTCAAGTTCATCCTGGAGTCTTTCAGGTACAGTTATCAATTTGTATTCTCCTTGCTGCTTCTTACAAAGTCTGGTATAGCTTCTCCAGAAAGACCAAGAGGAGCCTTACCACCTTTGTTAAGACATATAGCATCAGTGTACCATTCCTGACCACGAGTGTCGCCGGTATGAGTTACCCCAATAACTATACCAAACATGTCCTGGTCAAGCATAGATATATACTGTCCTTGTATAGCTTTCTCCTGCTGTATGATGGAGTGATCTAGCTTTATCCTCATACAAGGATTTGTTAGTCTGATGTCAGGATTGAGAAGACATCTGAACCTGAATCCATTTTCAATCTGCTGAGGTGTTCCTATGAGTCCAGTTTCAGGAGTAATGACAAGAGCTTCATCCTGAGAGACATCAGTCACTTTCATGACATCAAGCTTCCCATCATTAATATAGAATTGAGCACTATTATCCAAGGATATTTCCCGTGCCTTATCTCTCCAATCACCAAATACAATCTTACCTCTGGGTGCTTGTCCCTTCTTTAGATCGTCAGTTATATGATTGATGGGTATTGCTGTCCTTGCGCTCTTTGCCATATTTGTTATTACAGCATTGTAGTCATACCCAGCACCCATAGCAAAGTTGACAAAATTCATATGAAGAAGACTGTCCCCATCAATACAATGAAGTCCTAATTTATAATCAACTACATTCTCCCGGTCCCAAAGAGGCTGGAATATTTCACCATCAAATATCTTGCCATATGCTCCACTCTCATATCCAGCCTCAACTATAACTCTATTCCCTTCTCGAATGATAGCTGTCTCAGACTCTGAAGAAAGGTTATAGATCGTAATGCTGGCATAGTTTACTGACTGAATGGCTTTCTTCTCAATGGTAAAAGTGCATCGAAGATCAGAGACATCAAGAGAAGTGTTGTCATTGTCAGCTATCAGTATCCGATATTTGCGAAGGTAGTTGTCCATTAAAACACAGTATCTCCCCACACAAGAATAAAGTCAGTCCCAAGGTTGCTGTCAGTTGGATACTCTTCTTGAGTATGGCTTGCATTTATTAGGTAAGCACTGCCAATCCTCAAGTATGAATATTGCCCAAGGATATTCATAGAAGGGAGGAGAGGAATTGAATCAAGGATGGTAACATTGGTGCTTGGATTTAAGATTGTCATGACCCAATAGCCAGCAACCTCATTGAAGATAATCTTGAATCCAAGGGTAATGTTTTCCCCGTCAACTGTAAGGGTTGATTGAAAGGTCTGGTTAGGATCACTTGTCAGGGGAAGTATTTGTCTCATTTATAATCCCATCTCAGACAGGGCACTGCCAAGCTCAGCAGTCATAGGCTTTGGCTGCTTAACACCCTTCTTAGACTGCCCACTTGTCTGCGGTCTTGAGCTTACCCTTACTACCTTTACCTGTGCTGATATGATCTGCTTAAAGGTAACTGAACAACGCAGACCTTCAATAGTTTTGTAGTCATCAGGAGTCTGTATGTTCTCAATGACCATGTTCTCATAGAAGTTCAAACGAGTCTCAACAATAACCGGCTGACGTTTGTATTGAAGCTCTTTTAACTTCTGAAATGCTGATATTGACTTGGTGCTATATTCTTTCCACCGATCTGGCTGGTAACTGTCCATGACATCAGACATGCCAATCTCAAGTACAACACGTTCAGGAAGTACATAGGAATGGTCAGCTATATTGGCACCATTCTGTACAGGGTGCTCTGTTATTCTTAAAGAGGTTGTGTGATTAGTCTTCAAGATAGCATCGAAGACATGCACAGTTCCACCTGCTTCAATGATTGAAGTCTGTGCTGATGGAGTCCACTGAGGTGGACGATAGGGAGTCTTTTGAAGCTCCACCTCTGGCGGTCTTTTCTTTAAGAGCTTCCATACATTCCAGATCGCATTAATTGCTGCCCATGCGGTGGAAGCTCTTGTTACTGCAGTTGGAAATCCCATTATGGCCTCGCAACCTGCCTTGTATTAAGAGAAAGACGTTCACCAGCACTTATCACACCATCACGCACAGACTTGAATATGTCCTGGGTTGTAGCATTTGAGCCTTGTACATTTACAGTAACCCCACCCACATTGATGTCTGTCTTCTGGCTTCCTCCCAAGGTAGGCATACCGGCTGACTGCTGAAGTCCTTGTGATGTCATCGTCTGATAATTGCTTGTGGCACGAACAGCACCAGAAGCCATAGTTGTCATTCCTTCTGCTATCTTGCCAGGAGTGGTCTTTGAACCTTTTGTACTGAATCCTTCAATGCCAGACCAAGCACCAGCAACATCATCCACAATCTCTGAGATGGTCTTCTTGTTAGTTCCTTCGATCTTGCCATAGAGATTATCTATGAGCACCATGGCAGATACAATCCCACGAGTTATGAAGTCAATAGCCTTAGTCATCAAGCCCCAGATGGGAGCTAGAGTCTTGCTGCTCTTCCTTCCATCTATATAAGCATAGAAGTCATCAATGAGAAGCAGCAAGGCTGACACGATCTTTATAGCAGGAGAGATAGGAGCAAACGCCACAGCAAATGCTATTGCTACCTTCTTGCCCCAGTCTGGCATCATGTCCCATATCTCTTTGAAGCCCATGAAAAGGTTTTTGACAAAGCGAAGAGCAGACCCAATAAGCTGGATGACTACTGCTATGATCCTTGCTACCTTCTCAGACCACTCAGGCATGTGGGCTTGGATCCAATCATTCATACCGGAAAGACCAGCCTTGATCTCCTTGAGAGGACCGGCTAGATACTTGAACAACTGGTGCCCAATCCACTCCATGCCATATGTTATTTCAATCTGAAGACGCTTGAACTCAAACTGGATGGAGCGTATATACTTCAGCTGGGCCTCTGCTTCTTTTGGAGTCTCCATGCCTCTGGCCTGAGACTTGAGTGCAAAGAACTTCTCCCTCAACTCAGGCATCCAAGCAATGTCTTCTAAGGACTCACCAAGGGCATCAGCAGCAATCTTCATCTCCTTTGCTGCATCCTTGGACATGAACATGTGCATGGCAAACTTCTGGTATTCAAGGTCAGCATCAGCTATCTTATTCATCAAGCTGATAGTGGCAAACCCGATAGAAGCAAGGGCAGAAGTCACAATAGTGGTGGCCTTGAGATACTCCTTGGCCATACCGGTGGTGTGCTTCTCCACCTTGTCATCTACGTCCTTGAGTGCTTTATTGAACTTGGCATAAGAGGACATGTCCAGTTCAAACCCAAGGGATACCAGATAGCTTTTCAAGACATCAAGACCGTTCATGCTTGTCCTTTCATCATCTCATCCCATTCCTTAATGCGTCTCTGGTTTTCATTCTTTACTGTTTGCATTTCATGCCAGTCCAGAAGATCTGCAAAGGAATAAGTGCCATCAAAGACTTGGTGCTGCTGCCAAGCTCCTGCCATAAAAGGAGCATAGGCAAACATGTCTACTCTTTTGCACTGGAGAAGTTCAGGCCCTGCGCCACGTTCGCAAACCCCTTCAGCGTGGCTTCCTCGAAAAAAGAAGACACATTGAAGAATAGGGCATGGACAGTAAGAGCAAGAACAGTGCCAACATCATACTCCAGATCAGCAACTCCCCAAGCTCCACTCTCCATCATGACAGCCACAGGAGCCTCCACTGTACCGGCCATCTGCATCTCATGGCATACGCTGAGGCAATCCTTCTGTAGAGAAAGGAAGTCAGCCTTGCTCATAGAGGCACGGCTGGACATCATACCGGCCGCAAGAGCGTTTACATCAGGAGTCTCAGACTTCCCTCCCATAAGCTCTGCGATCATCGGCAGCATCTTTGTCATAACGGTGAATGCTATGTAGCTTCCTATTAAGGCATCGAAGCGTCCAATGCGGAACTTCTTGCCAGCTATTTCTACGATCTTGAATGGTTCACGTTTTGTGGTCATAATGTTATACCTCTGAGCAAGTACATTGCTCTGCTTGTGCCCAACCTCTTTCCTTATCAGAAAGACCTTGGCCAATTGGACACCTATCTCCCTTCATAACAGTACCTTTATGAGTAAGAGAGCAACCAGTGCTGCACCAAATGCCTTGTGTCATTTTGGCACACAATTCATTTGGTGTCTCTTGTCCTCTTGATGCATCTTTCGTCTTCCTCTTATGTGCCTCTTCCAAATGCATAAGTACACCCATGATAGTTCTCCTTTTATGCTGTCAAGCTATGTAACTCCCTGTCAGAGCATCAAACCGGCCAATGCGCCACTTCTTGCCTGCCAGTTCTACAATCTTGAATGGTTCACGTTTTGTGGTCATTTTATATCACCTTTTAACAATTCTGTATGTTCTCAATGGATGGCTTTGTTCTGCTTCCTTCTTGATTCTTTCAGCATCTGACTTTGTGCCAAAAACACGTTGATAATAAAACCAGGCACCAGTATAGCCAGCACTACCATATTTAACTTCAATGACAAATTCTGCATCAGCATCTTTCGTCTTCCTCTTATGTGCCTCTTCCAAATGCATAAGTACACCCATGATAGTTCTCCTTTTATGCTGTCAAGCTCTGAATGTCTGCTGCCATAAGCGTCCATGTCACCATCTGACCATGTGACTGATAGACCTTGTCAGGCACCTTCTGGAAGCTCATGCCCAGGAGCAAATGGCTTGTGCCATCAGCCGTATTGCGAAGGGTTGCACCCATCTGTGCCCACTGGTCAGCCGGTGCAACCATCAAGGCATTATAGGCAGCAAGGAGCCAGCGATGGACATTCGAGGTCTGCTGGCATTGGATCTGGATACTTCCATTGCTACCTGCGATCTTACTCACCATTACAGAGCCATCAGCAGCTACATCATGAGCAGTCTTGTCAGTAGCCATGGCCACCGTCACCTGCCCAACACCTTTCCCATCAAAGGAATAGGCACCCAGTTCAGGATGGGCCACTGCACCTGAAAGGTCAAGAAATGAATAGGTAGTATGCTTTGCCATTGTCTTCTCCTTTTCTTATGTTTAGCGATTGACGTACACGCCGATGAGTACGCTGTGGATTGCGCCAGCTTCCTTCACTGCTATGTAGATGGGAGGAGACTTGCGCAGCTGCCGATCTGCATCACTCTGGGTAGAAAGAGCAGCAGCCTGAACAAGATACCCGTTGGGAAGGAAGTCACCATTGTTCAGGTTGAGGATAGCATTGCCAGTCCACTGGCCAGCACCAAGGAACCCGATCACCTGAGCAATATCACATGCCTGATTGCAAGCATGGATGATCTGGTTGATACCAGCTTCTGTCTGGGGAACTTTCGGATTGCCATAGAGAAGATCCATGATATTAAGCTGAATGTTGTTCTTCAGCATGTCAAGGTTGATGATCTCATCGAAGAACTGCCCGTTGGCCATCTTTCCCTGCTCGAAAATGTTATAGTAGTTGCCATAGGAAAGGTAGAGGTTGCCATTGTTCCCTTCGATGGTGGCAAGGTCAGATGCTGATATTGCGTCTGTCAGCACACCAACCTCATTCTTGAATTTCAAGGTATAAGCAGAGTTTGCCAGGCCAGTGTTTGCTCCCATGGCATATCCAAGGATGGCAGCAATGGCATAGAGAGACTGTGTGGAATACTGCCCGATGGTACGGCTGAACCCTGCGTCCTTGAGGTACTCACAGAGATTGCCAGCCACACCATTGAGCACATCAGCATCAGCAGTAGTGTATCCATACACACTGGTGGGCTCTGCTGTCTCAATGTAGAGAGCTATTTCTTTATGATCTGCTGTAACAGCCTCAGTGGCCATAACAGCATACCACTCAGAACTTTCTATGCGACATGCTTGAATAGCCTCAAGGATAGACTCTCCAGCATCTACCATCCCGATCCAAACATACATAGGAGCAGGATCAGCAGCAAAGTAGAGTGCTGCTGCTATGTACTCAGGATCAGTGATGAGGAACCCGTCAGCCACCATGTCATCAGTGGAAGCATACTTCCTCAAACGATCTCCCACAGGGATTACAGCACTGGGGCCAACAATCAGAAGCTGATTGAAGGTTGCTCTTGGTGCTGCCAAGGGACTTACATATACAACTACTTGAACCAAACTGTCTAAACTGAACGTGGTAGGTGCGGCCATGGTATGTCCTCCTTATTCTATTGTAGTAATAATTGGTGAACCGTTCTCACCTTGTAGGTTAATTTCAGCACTAGCAATTGACTTCCCTGCTGTCTGTATTATAACAAGTTCATTGAAGAGCATTGTAAGGTCTTGCCTCTCCCACCATTGCTCTTCAAACTTCTCTGGCATCCTTCTTGGTGTAGGTACATCAGGAATAAGATATACATTACTTCTTGCAAGGATATCATGATACTCTTGAAGGAATATTTTATTCTTTATGGTACGAATATTGTCATATGAATTGGGACCATATACTTCCCAGTTGATTGAATTTACAATTGTGAAGCCTGTCTCTGATAGATTGTTTTCAGTATCGGTCTGTGTTATAACATCTTCACGCTGACGGTTATAAGGATTATCAATCTCGAAGCATTGAAGGAATATAACATCTTCAGTTATCTTCCATGCTGGTGAACCCTGCTGTGGCCATGCTATTCTTACCTTATAAGAAGAGGCGTCAAGAGCAGGACCAGGAACCAAACTCAGCCCAAGCATCTGCATGGTTAGAGTTTGGAAGAGTATATTCAACTGAGCAAGTGTCAGGATTGTATCAGCCATTGTCTTTTACCACATATATTATAGCTTTGCGCATCTGGGCTGTATCTATGAGTGGTCTTGATATTTCAACATGCTGGACAGAAGCTCCTTCAGATATTAGCTGATTAAATTGCTTCTTCCCTTTTCCTTTAATCTTCATTGCCTTTCTTCTTGCTGTTTCAAGAGAATTAGGCACCCATCCATTTCGAGAGTCTTCAAACCAATCCCTTGCTGCATTCTGACCGATCATCCCAGCACGCTTTAAGTGCATCTTAGCTTGTGCTGGCTTTTTATCAAGAAGACTCTTTACAGCCTCTCCTAGCTCTGATGTTATTGCTTCCTTGTTTTCTTTTGCTTCTAAGGCCGGTTCAATGACTGGCCTCTTAGGTATTCCTTTCAGCTGACTACCATTTGTATGTATATAGAGAAGTTGAGCATTATTGACTGGGCCTTTCTTCCTTCCTGTATTCTCCTCTGGTATGCCTACATATACTTGCATCTTGGCTATGCTCTTGAGAAGTTCTCCAAGAGGTTTACCATTATCTTGCTTCTTGACAGTGGTTTTAATCACCAGCAGTCCTCACTCCAATGGCCTTATAGTATCCAAACTTTGAATAATCTTTTATCCAATGGATGCTATAAACCACTCCAAAATAATCTATGCTATCAGAAGTTCCAGAGCCACCAGCAGCATTGCGGCTCATGTATATTGGCTTGATTGAGTAGAAAGTAAAAGCCTCTTTGACACGTTCAGCCTCAGGTAAAAGCTCATGCTCCTTAGCAGTAGAAGGAAAAACAACACCCACCATAGAAATTACTTCAGGTACACCTTCCTGCCAGCCCCCAAGAGCAAACTTGCCATTGCTTCGAGTCACAGTGAACTTGGAGGCAAAGAGAGGATTCAAAATCATGCGCCCGATCTGCATCATAATTGCACCGCACACCCACCGATCATTCTGGCCATACGAATATACTGCTGACCATAGGTGGTAAGGTTCCACTGACCAGCCTTGTCTTCTATAGTAGAAGAGGTATCAAAGCCAGCACTCACATCACCCACAGACTGGTTGCTGATAAGACCTGACCCTTGTCCTGGAGCACCTGCTTGGTTGTTCTTTGCTAAGGTAATAAAATGGGCCAGGACAAGAGACATCCCTTGAGTATAAAGCGTTGTCCACTTTACCTCACTGACATAAGCACCAGCAACAGACTCCCAGAATGTCATTACAGTATCTGGATAGTCTACCTTGCTAGCAAACTCAGGGAAGTTCTTTCGGAATGCCTCTTTGTCCATGGCCATGGTTTATTCCTGCACTTTCTGTAAGGCTGCTTCTTCAGCAGCCTTGTTAAGCATCTCAGCCTCTTCCTTGGCTTCAGCAATGATCGTATCAGCCTCTTCCTTGGCAGCTGATACGATCTTCTTGGCCTCTTCCTTGGCAGCTGATATGATCTTCTTGGCCTCTACTGAGGAAGTCTTGCCATCTTCTTTCTTGGCAGCTTCGATCTTCTTGGCACCTGATATGGTAATGTTACCATTCTCAATGTGAGCCTTGACAAACCAGTCATCAAGCACCTCAGAAGGGATGGCAATGCCAAGACCAGAAGGGATGACATGATCATATGATCCTTTCTTTCCCTTCATCTTGACAATGAGTTTTTGTTTCACATCATACTTGTTAGCCATGGGTCATCCTCCTAGATGCCGTCTGCATACTGCATGGTCTCAGGATACACCAGCTCAAGACAGCCAAGCCGTCCAAAGTAGGTGGTCAGCTGGAAGATGCCACGATATTCGAGCGGAGTCCTCTGAAGTGGAACCATCGGATAACGGACACGCTCACGGTCCTTGGTGTAAGCAACCATGCGCTGAGTGGAACCGGCGCCACGGGATTCAAGCCACTTCACCGGAAGGATTTCCAGCTTCCTGCCATTGATCTTGAGAGACAAGCTGTTGTCTTCAAGGTAGGACAGGATGGACTTGTCAGCAAAACCGCTCACCTTCTGACTGATGATGTATGCAAACTGCGTCGGAGGCAAGAGCAGCCGGTCAGGACATACTGCATAACCAGCAGCAGCCCAGGTCGTATTGAGAAGGGTATTGACATCAATCAGGATTTCATCAGGCGTCTTATCAGCCCAGAATGTCGGACCAGCAGCACCAGCAGCCACAGAGCCAGTGGTGACATCAGTGCGATTGAGAAGACCATACCGGCCCAGTTCATCATCACCAATGTACACCATTTCATCAATGTCCATCTGATGCTTCAGCTGAAGGCCGGTGAGCTTCTGAACATCGATGGGACGGCCCAGACGCATGGCACTTTCCAGTTCAGGGATGGTGTAAGATACTTCCATTCCCCACAAGAACAAGGGCTGGGGAGTCTTTGCGATGTCCAGCTGGATGCCAGTGATGGACTTGGTGTCCTTGCCGATCCACGACTTGCCACCAGGCTTGGTGCCGCCGGCAGCTGCAAACGCAGAGTTGGTGAAGCTCGAAGACTCATCAGCAATGCTGACGTCTTCCCGCAGGTCAATATCCCTGCTCCATGTTACTGAAACGAGCGGAGCATGCATGGTCTGATCCAACCGCTCCAGTTCTCCGATCAGGAATGCGCCGGTGCTGTCGATGGTACGAGCATCGAAAGTCATCAGGCTATCCTTTGTGAATCCTCTTTTCTTGATCACGTGCATTTGATCTCCCTCCTTACCTTTCGATGTTGTACGAGATTTCGACAATCCCGTTTGTGTCTGCTGCTCCCATGAAGAAGCAATTGGTGACAGCCTCACACTCGCCAGCATCAGCACCTTCTTCGATGCTGCCCACAGCATTGCCGCTATCCCCCACTGTCACACGGACATATACCTGACCACGCTTGGCAGCAGTCGTGCCGCCGAAGGAGACCATCATATATCCACGCTTGAGGATGTCACACGGCAGTGCGCTGTTCGGAACAGCAGCAGCACCCAGAGCAGAACCAGCAGCCGTTGTCTCCTGCACAGGATACGGCTTTGCGATCAGGCCACAAATGACAGTGGCCGCAACATCTCCACTTTCCAGGATGTGGATCTTGCCATCAACAATCTTCACAAACTCTCCATAGAGAAGAGGAGGATGGGTGGTGTCCAGAATTTCCTGCTGGAGCGATGCCTCAGATACCCTGTTTACCATACCAGGGAATCCTGCAGGCATCCTTGTGACGTATGCATTTCCGAGTGTCATGTTTACTTCCCTCCTTTTCTGGCATCCCAGAACTTTTTGTTAGCATCATTGATGCTTGAAACAGTTACAGCACCCCTCATAATGTCAGAGGTCTTGTGCTGGACATTCTGCTTGCTGCCGATCTTCATGACCTCAGATGCTCCGATGAAGGCAACATCCATGGACTTGCAGTCCATTGTCATGAAGTCTGCCGGCTTGCCCATAAGGAAAGGAGAGATAGCATCCTTGCCATCTTCCGTCTTATATGCAGCATCCAGAGACTTGCGCTTGAGGAAGCAAATGCTTTCATCAAACGTCTTCTTGCTCATGGACTTGATGGAGTCCATGGTGGGCCGGGAAAGGTCAGGTGCCAGAATCGAAGACCGGTACAGGACTTCCTGGAGGATAGGAGCAGCATCTTTGGACTTACCAAAGGGCTTGTCCTTCTCCTCTTCCTCAGCGTCTTCTGTCTCCTCCTTCTTCTTCTTGGCAGCAGCTTCCTCTTCCTCAGCGTCTTCTGTCTCCTCCTTCTTCTTCTTGGCAGCAGCTTCTTCTTCCTCTGCCTCTTCACCTGCATCCTTGAACATCTTGACCAGCTGGGCCACAGATCCTTCAATCTTGTCAAGCCTCTGGTCAACTGTCAAGGAGGCATCCTTAACCAGCCCAAGGTCTTTAGCCTCATCGCTGGTAAGGGATTTGAAAAATGCCTTCAGCTTCTCTTTCATACTCCCTCCTTTTTCGTCTTTCGTTTTTGCATCGTGAATTGCACATAAGCTTCCACATCGTCCTCTGTCTACAAGAGCAATATGATTACCTCTTATGTTCATCTGCTTACCCCTTCCTGCTGCAGTCTCAACATAATCAGCATCATACCCACAGCTGATCTCCTTGATGTCACCTTTCATCACAGAGTCAATAGTGCTTTTCTCCATGATGAGAAGATCTGCATAAAGGGAATCAGCCTCAAGCCCACTACCACGCCGTACATTCTGTGCATGACCCTTAGACAACTCACTCCAATTGTCTGGGGTGACTGCATCCTCAGGATGGTGCATGGTAATGGGCTTGCCCTCAAAAGAGGCAATGGCATCTGCATTGAATACGTCCTCAGCATCCCGTGTAATGATTATTGCTCCACGGCTGTCTGCTGTAATGGGCACTTCTCCCTCATAATAGGTTTGGTCACCAGTGCGAGCGATGGGCACATTCCTACAGATCAGGAAGCCCTCTGGCGTAAGCGATTTATTCTTACTTATGTCAACCTTAGTATGAAAGAGCATGGCGCCGGTCCTCGCTGTTTACTGCTTGATGTAGGTTACTGTACCGACAACTGCAGAGCTTGTACCGGTAGTGGTTGAGCATAGCGTCTTGGCGCTGGGAACCTTTGCAATCGTACCACCATATCCAACAGCCACATTCGTTCCAATGGCAGAGGTTACGCCGACAGTATGGGTAACATCAGCAGCACCAGTATCACAAGGAGTGGTGGTGGTGGTACCGCTCACAAGTTTGAACGTTGTTAGCGTTGTGGTGCCAGTAAGATATGCTGTCAGATTACAGATGTAAATGGACTTAGCAGCAGTTAAGGCCACCACGCTTGAGGTGGTATTTGTACCGGTACTGAAAATGGCACTGCTCTTGGCAGCACTGGGATTGCTGCACGGATCAGCAGCAATCGGATAGATCACCACTGTATCTGACGGACCAGCCAGTGCACTGAATACAGCTACTACAAGAATCAACATCATTGCAAGTACACCAATCTTCTTCATGTTAACTTCCTCCTTTGGGGTTTATATTATAGGACTACTGGAACTATGTCCAGAATGTCCTCGTTGAGTGAAAATTCAACTCCACCAGCTTGCGTCAATTTGTACTTCTCTCCATCCTTATATAAAGCTATGGCATAAAGGCCATCACAAGGAACTTCATCTTTCGTATCGGCTGTCATAAATGTGAAAGAGAGAATTGACATAACACCATCAGCATTGGCACTAATGACTCCATCAAAAGGACCAAGCTGATAGATAACATCATCAAGATTCAATTTCACACCCATACTGGCTGTATATGCTGATATGTCTTTTGATACACCTCCTTCCTTTATCTCCCATGAGAATGTTTTGTGTTCACCTTTTACAATCTTAATAGGAAGAAATTCTGTCTCAATTCCTGGTAAAGAGATTACTGAATATAAAAGACCAAGGAAAGAACCAGATTGTTTGTCTGATATTGCTTCTGTGCTATCAGTGACAGGACTAAATGTGCCCCCTATATCTGATGGAATGGCTGCATCCTTCTTGAGTAGTGCCTTAAAAAATCCGAGAACTGTGTTGATGCCTGTACCTGTGAAGGCACCAATACGATTGTATATTATCGTACTTAGATCACTTAGGGCGAGGAGGGTGGATTCTTTGGCGATGTCTGAAAATTCCCCGTACTGATAATTGCTAGGGTCATCAGTCACATAAACTTCAAATGTTGTGCCCTCAGCCGCCAACGGAATCTCTAGTTCGTACCTGCCAAGGTCAGATAAACCCCACGGGGTAAGGGTTGCTCCTGCTGTGCTCACATCTACTCCTGTGATATTTTTACACCTATTAAAGGTCAAGTCATCTATAACCAACCCAGCAATTCCAAAATCAACGATGATGACCATTGGCTTCTCCTATCATAAAGCTATATAAACCTGCATCACAACGCCAGCAGATGTTCTGTACCACTGACCTGCCACTAACCCACCAGCCAGGGCTTCATCATTGTCTGCATAGGCTGCAAGTGTAATTGGAATATCATACTTGTATGTTGAATTTGTTTCTGCTATTACAATAATATCTGATTGGTCAGTTATCCTATACTTCTGGCCCGGAATTAATATTCCACCAGAAAACTCTGCTAGCTCTGCAGCAGTAACAGAATATGGTCGGGAACCAGCACATAAGTCCTCATGAGAACGAGTAGTGATAGAAATTTGGTTTACTTTGTTCGGGCTTTTAGCAAATGCTGTCATGCTGCCTTCCTCATTTCTATGCCAGCTATTTTCTCAAACTTCGATCTTGTCATGTACTGGATCTGCCCAGCATAGTACACTTTCATCGGCCACTGTAAAGAGGAAAGAGAAAGCACAGGCTGAGGATAACACCGGTCATTCGGCGCATCTCCAGCATGGTAGTGTCCCAATTTACTCTTTACACCAGCAAGCAATTCAGGAGCAGGAGCTTCGCTCCAAGACACAAGCACACCTTCCATATGTTTGTGAGAATTACGTACTCTTCCATCCTTAGAAGTTCTCCATACATACCAGTCCAGGTCTAAGTCTTCAGCCCTAGCTCTGGTCAAGGCGGTGGACGCCTTGCTGGTCTCTGTACGAGCTATCAGAGTAATGCGCTGCTTGGTTAGCTTCTTGACCAGCTTCTTTTCTACTAAGAGCTTGCTGATTGCTTCATACCTCATGCCCTTAGCAGCCAGCTTCTGCACAAGTGCTGTCACCTTCTTTGATACCTCAAGAGGAAGAGAAGAGATAAGGTCAGCGTTGTTTCGTACAAGCTCTTGCACCTTATGACCAGTTACCCCTTCAAGCTCATTTGAGAGCATCTTGTGTATCTGCTTTCCTTCTGTCCCTATGCTAGCTGCTTCTCTCCAAGTGCTGGCAGAAGAGGCATACAGGCCGGTGATCATCCTTCTTGCTACAGTATTGGCCCACTCCATAAAGGTTGGCTTGCTGCTGGCAGATCGAAGCACCTCAAGCTGCTCATCATAGCTGTCCATACCTTCTACAGACTTGCTGAAGAAATAGTTAGCCATCTTCATCATGCTGGATGAGTAGTCTGATTCAATGCGCTTCTTTGTCTGCCAGGATTGTTTGTTCATTCTTCAACTTCCTTTGCTGCTACCTTCTTCTTAGACGCGACACCTTCTTCCTTCTCCACAGGAAGACTGGTCAAAGGGTCAACCTCGTCCTCACCCATATCCAGATCAGGCTCATTCTCAGCCTCAGTAATATCCTCATCAGTTATGTTGGTGAACATACCAGTGATCCTGCTGCTCTGTTTCAATTCCTTAAGCACCAGATGCTTCTTCAATATACCTGAGTTGAATAGGTTGTTAAGTGAGTCACCAATGTTCTTGGCAAGTTCCACCTTCTCTTTATCTTGCATCTGCCAGAGAGGATTGAAGGCAATAGTTCCATCTTCAGGGAAGGGCTTAGACAGAAGACTCATGCTCATAACCCGTAAGATCGTCAGCAAAGGTTCATTCAACTGATAGTTCTGGAGCTTGTTGATATCATCATAATAGAAGCGCAGATCAGACTCCCCAGTGGCATTCATGCCGGTGGGCGACTGACCGAAGAGGCGCACAAGAGGTATTTCACAAGCTCCAGAAAGCTGCTGGCCAAACTGAAGCAGGACATCACTCAGGCCAGAGAAGCTATACTGATGTGCAGCAAACTGATCCTTGCTATCAAGGAGCGTCAGTCCCTCGTTATTTTGCATCAAGCGTATATACTCAAACTGCTTGATGAGTGCTGCTTCCATTACTCCACCAGCAGCAAGAATATCTCGAAGACCATCCACAAGGATAGTGCGCAGGTGCGCCTTGTAGACTAACTGGGCAGTTCCTTGTGTAGTAGAGTCAAAGGCAAGCAGCCGGTCATACAACCTCTCAACCACAGACTCACTCCACAAGTTCTCTGCTTGTTTCCAGAGGGAGGGCAACTCAATACCATCAAAGCGCAACACACGAGTATGATGCACCTTCATGGTAGGAAGAACTGAAGAGGAAGCAATGATATCATAATACTTTGGCATACCGAAGTCAGGACCAAAGTCTTGCACAAGATTGTTGAGAGAAGGATTTAGCAGCCACCGATCTAAAACCAGCAAGCCCTTGAAGCTATCCTTGCCCACTGTTTCTATCTTCAAGGGTTTGTCCATCTTCTGCCCTTCTATGCAGATAATAGCTACAGCACCACCATACAAACGTCCCCACTTAATAGCGTTGGTAATGTTACGCCATACATTGAGGCTGACCATTTTCTTTTGTATGAGGTCTGTGTTCTCTGGCTTGAGTTCTGAGTTGATCTGAATGCCTGCACGAGTCATGTCCTCAGCCTTGGCATCCACGATCTTGCCCACAACCCAGCTGGTACGATACATGGCATCCAACAACACACGGTTACGGGTAAGGAAGCCACCAAAGCCATACGAGCTACCAGAGGAAAGGTTGTCCCCATTACCTACACCCAAACGGGCAAATAAGTTCTGGTATCCATCAGAAGTCATAAATGCTTTGGCTTGCTTGATGGAGTCTTTCACTGCTGCTCTTTGGAATTTAGCTTGCTTCATCGCTCTCCGGTTATGGCTCGTTTAAGATGGGACAAAAGCCTTGTATTAAAATAGTAGAACAGCCTTTTGTCTTCTTTGTGCTTATCATCACAAGCCGGCAAAGACATGGGCTTTTGGTTGCTTGGTTTGGGCTGCTTCATGTTTTATAGATTCTTCAAATGAGTCCCATATACATCCCCACCACATTTTGGACATTGAACCTGTTTAAAATATGGCATTAGCTATTCACCGCCTTCAATAAATTAGAATTGCTACCACGCCTCTGGATATACCCATCCAGCATATAGCGAATGCCATCCCAGTGATGATTATGCTTATCCACAATTACCGGTAGCACCTCACGAGTCACAGGGTCAATCTTATACTTATACATTCTTGTCTCTTGATAGGGATTGAGGCACTTACGATCTAAGGTAGTACATCGCTCATGAATGACTACTTCTTTGAACCCATTGATATGGGCAATGCCATCTTCGACTGAACCCTGCCACTTCTCAGCAGCACTGATATTGAATCCCTGCCGTCGAAGATAGCTGATAGTCTCAGGCCTAGCACAGTCAGCCTTAATGGGCCACTGTCTTGATCCTGGTATCTGATCATACATCGCCGGTATGTCATCAATCTCACACCGTACTTTATGTATGCTATAATCTATGAACAGCGTCTTGTCAATGATGAAACCACGATCTAAGGTATTCGGGTCATTAGCAAAGCCGAAGTCAGCACCAAGGAATAAACGCACGCCCTTCTCAGGAGTAGTAAAGGTATCAATTCGAGCACGCTTAATGATATTAGCATCACTGATCTGCCGGCACTTCCCTTCCCATACCCAGTCATACGTCTCAGGATCAATTGCCCGACATTCTTCCATCTCAGCCCTAAGAACATCAGGGAAGAAAGGATTGTCACGGAAGCCGATCTCAATAACAACAGAGTCCACCGGTGGCTTTTCAACAAACCTCTTCCATGTGGGGTCAGTATCAGCATCAGGATTGAAACTAATCCATATCTCTGAATTGGCCTTGCGGATAGTAGGAATGAGGACATCCCAGCTTTCCTTGCTTACCTTCTCAGCCTCTTCTACCCAGCAGATGTCAATACCTTCCATTGACTTGACTGCTGTTATGTTTGTCTTGAGGCCTGAGAAGATGAACTCAGATCCATTTACTGAGGTGATTGAGGTGAGAGTGATTCGGAAGTATGCCTGAAGGCCAAGAGCATATATCTGCTCTTCAAGAAGGTGATGAACTGACTCTTTGATTGACTTCTGAAATTCACGGGCACAGAGTATGCGGAGTTCCATCTGAAGAGATAAGAGGATAAGGGCACGGGCAATTCCCCAAGACTTAGCGCCACCACGCCCACCATAAAGTATCTTATAGCGGGAAGGAGAGAACAGTGGTGCTAGCTTCTCAGGGAAGTCAGCGTTTATTTCAAGTGTATTTTCTAAGAGTTGTGGAGTCATTACTCTTTCTCAGTCTTCTCCTCAAAACTATAAACACAATCATGAATGACTGTTCCACCACCTTGGTGGCCACCAACACGCTCAGTACCTTCATATCTGCTTGGCAGCATATGAATCATCTCCACAGCCTTCCTGATGATCATCCCATCAGCACAAGATGTTTCCTTCTTACACTTGCCACATTTCTGTTCTATTGAATAACTCATTTCTTGATCTCCTTTGCCTTGACAAGATTAATGCTCACCTTCATGCTAGTCTTTATTGGCCCACCATCTTCGCCGGTGATCTCAGTTTTGTTTGGTAACAAACGGGTCATTGACTGAATCACTACTGCCTTACCTTTGCTAGTCTTGGCAACTTTGATTATGAAATCCTTGCCACCAAGCTCTTCAAACGCATCAAGGAATGCCTGCTTCACTGTAGTGAATTTGTTCGGCGTTCCCTTCTTGCGTCCAGCATTAGGATGTCTTGGTTCGCCTTTCTTGTATAACTTTCTTGGCATATCAATATTGGCTCATTAAAAAGATGATTGGGTCGTACTGAGGGCAAGTATACTCGCCCACTCAGTATGGAGTAAAGGACTATTTCATGACGATCTTCGCCCACCGGTGCAAATTAAAAGGAAAGGAAACTCCACACCTAGTTTATCCCAAGGTTTCTCATGTTGTCTTAAATACACTCTGTATTTGCACCGTAACAACGTTGTGCACCGGATGCTGTAACTTATTAAAAGAAAAAGAAAAACACAGAATTACCGGTGCAAATACTAATTCACTATATTAACTATATTATATTATATATATATGGTATAGGTGTATAGGTGTAGTAATAGTATTAGCTATATAAAGAGGTAGGAGAGGATTTCTACCGGGCACCGGAGGTTTGCAAGTTCCTTCTATATATACTCCTCTTTTTTCTTTATCGGTGGGACCGGTGCACCTTTTTTCCACCGGGATTTCTTCTTAGGTGTAAGATAAAACATATAAAATCGCTTTACTTACCAAATATAATATTATATATTCAGCCCTAGTAATAAAGGCAACTACTATACTGTTTCAAAGGAGACCCAAGATGCCAGTCATTCAAGTTTATGTAAAAGATGCACTCTATAAGGACATCATTACTCTGGACAGCAAGGTCAGATCGAAGATAATAATCACCGCTCTCACAGAGGTGGCAGCAGGAGTATCAAAGCCCAAGGGCTGGGGACTCAAACGTAACCAGACAGAAGAGGCATGGCAAGTTCTTAGACAGAAGAAGTTGAATGAGTATCTTCAGAAGCACTCACTGCCAGATAAGTCTTCAGCAGATAGCAAGAAGCTCATAGCAGAGGTGAAGAAAGAGATAACAGAGAAGATCACAGCTGCTATAAAAAACGCCATATAAAACTTCTTTACTTAACAAAAGTTATTTAATATACTATCGGCTGTGTGTCTCTCCTCCCTGCCCGCCTACAGGCTCTATAAGGGAAGCGCAGCCCTTAAAGAGCCTGGGCAGGGAACCATTATCACGAGAAGAGATAACACAAATGGTGAGACAGGAGATGAACACACATCATGTATTCCCCTAATCAGCAGACTGTTTCAAAATCCAAGAAAAAATTTCATATAGAAGATGCCATCCCCATCACAGCTGCATTTAGCAAGAAGCTGTTTAAGGATTTCATCACTACAAAGAACTATAAGTTTGAGACTCTTACTGCCCATGGCATTATACAAGGCCAAGCTGTCAGTTCAGATAGCTCAGACAAGAAGAGTAAAAACTCATACCCTATCATCGGCATTAAGATGGGTGAGCACAGTTACCATTGTGTCAGCTATACAACCTACCAAGACAATCTCCGCTTCATCAATGCCTCAGATAAGCAGAAACAAAAGCCCGATCTAAATTTGCTTGGCATCAGCATGAGTGCTCCTACAATCTTCTTGACTGAGGGATTCTGGGACATGCTTACGCTGTATGAGATGGAGAGATATGCTATGGCTCTCCCAGGAGTGAACAACTTTCCTGATGAGTGGATGGAGTTGTTTGAAAATAAGGAAGTGTACATTGTATTTGACAATGATAAGCCTGGGCAGGAATATGCAAGAAAGTGGTCAATAAAACTTAGCAGCATTGCTAGGTTTGTAAAGGGCATCCACCTGCCATCGAAGATCGAATACAATGGAGAAGAGATAGCAGTCAAGGACATCAGTGACCTTTACCATAGAACTTCATTGGCATTTGCTGATGGGTTGCTTACTTCTCTCATAGAAGAAGCTGAAGAGGTAGAGTTCAACCCACAGCAGTCAATATCAGAAATAATAAACAGTCAAGGAACAGCAGAGCAGAAGTATGTCAACATAGCAACCTTCATTCAGCAAGACATAGAGAGTAATGGTGGCAAGATAATACCATATAATAGCAGTCAGGAATTTGCCATAGCTCTTAATGGCACTTCTATCTTAACTGATGAGCGTATTCAGACCCACCTCTGTCGTGTGTATGGGTTCCTTCCTTCTGTAACTCTCTGGCGTCAGATATATGACCATTTGTATCAGCTGGCACTCCAAACAACTGATAGCAAGGTTCATACCTTTAGCCATTATGACCATGATGGCGGTCTGCTCTATATAGGTACAAAGAACAATGGCATGATCAGGATAACATCCGATCGAAGTATCAGTGCCATATCTGTAGTGCCTCAGGGCTTTGATGGCATCTATATTCAGTCCAGCAATGACCTTGACCTATCCTTTATAGAAGACATGCACAGGATAAGGACAGGCACTAGCCTTGAGAGTCTCTTCGATCTATTCCTTCATGATGGGGGTGATGCTCAGAAGTTTCTGCTCAAGACGTGGTTCTATCAGACCTTCTTTGAACCGCAGATGCGCAACATCTTATGTGTCATTGGTGAGCCTGGGTCTGGCAAGACTATGCTCCTTAAAATCATAAAGGGCATCTTAAATGGATTCACTGATGGCCGGTTCAATCCCAACAGCATCCCAGAAGAGGACTACATATTCCTTGAGATGATCAAGTCTTCCCGCCATTTGTTCTTCGATGAGTTCAATGAGAGTGACCCAAGTATCAAGACAAAGTTCCGCATGCTGGCTACCGGCGCTGAGTCTGTCTTCCGTGAGAAGTATGCACGGAAGAGTATCAAGTTCAGGCCAAAAGTATGGCTGGCTGTGTCTGCTCACTCACCAAAGATTAGAGAGAATGATATTGCTCAGCGTCTTTGTATCATTCGCTTATCCCATCCAGCTAAGAAGACAAAGTTGATCAATGAGTTTACCTTCTATAATAACCTAGAAAAAGAACGTAGCACAATCTGGTCAAGCTTGCTCTTGAACTTGAATAGCATACTCGCTAACCTCAAAGAGAATGGCAATGCGCAGATCGAATTAAAGAACTATTGCCGGCAGGTGGAGATGGCTGACTTCGCATTCCAAGTCTTCCCGAAAGAGCGTGAGGTTTGCCAGCAGACATTCGAGAATATGAATAAGCTCCAGGAAGGATTCAGTGCTGAGTTTGACCCATTGCTTGACCTGCTAGATGACTGGATGATCCAGAGCAGTAAGAACTATCATCAAACTGGCAAGGTAGTGATAGCAGCAAAAGACCTATACAACGATCTCATGCCTTTGGCAAAAGATAAAAATCTCAAGAGCTTCCCTATAAGCATCCAAGGTTTTGGGAAGTGGATCCATGGGCGTGTGACTGTACTTGCTGAGATGTATGGGTATGAGCGTTATAAAAACATAACTACAAACTCATGGCAGTATACATTTAACATTCGAGAGAAGATTGCTGGCGAGAAGGAGGTATTTTGAGATGGTTACAATAACTTTGCTGATTGATGGATGGAGAAAAGATGTGGAGATATCAGATGAACTTTTCAGGGCCGGTGTGGTTGAAGTCACTCCTTCTCCTTTCTCTCTTAATACGAAAGTCATCAGATTTTATCGTGACTATCAAAACACTGGTGTGCATCACTCTTTAAGGCTAGTCAATAATGGCTAGAATATTTGAGGGATACATCAGCCCGTATGACGTAAACATGCTCATGAAGGGTCCCAACGCTAATGGTGACATGCTCCACCTTGGAGTTGTGTATAAAGAAAAGCGCAATGAGAACTATATGCATGTGAGACTTACATTTGAAGAGATAAAACCTAACTCTAAGAAAGAGGAGGACACACACAATGAAACAGAAAAGGGAAAAGAGAAAGCACGATCTAAAGGTGGGAGAGGTTGAGTTCAATCGTATCCAAGAAGGTGGACAGAAATGTATCATCATCTTTAGCATTGGTCAGTTCCAAGTTGGTGATGATTTGGTGCTGACTGAAGTTAAGTCAGATATTCGTAATGCTGGTGATGCTATTTATTTTGCTCCCACAGGACGTACATTCAAGACCTTCATCACAGATATCATACAAGGATTTGATGTGGTGGGCCTTATTGGTGGGTATGCCATCCGTTCCCTTTATGGTGGTGGCTTCCTTGAGATAGCTAAGGAGCATAAAGAACATCTTGAAAATGCCAAGTGTGTTGGAGCGTTTGAGGAGTCAGGCCCAATATCAGAGGAGTCAAGGCAAGCACTGGGTAAGTCCATGCCAGAGATAGTGGCTGAGACTGAAGAGGGAAGACTGCCATGAGCAAATACATGGAGAAGGGAATTAAGAAGTCATGGTTCAGAAAGCTCATGGATAGGTTGGCTGGACTTTCCTTTCAAATACCTATGAATAGGAAAGAGAAGAGAGAGAAGTCATGAAGACCAAAAAGCCAAGCAAGGCCGCAGTCATAGCAGAGCAGAAGCTAGAGCAAGGCTATCAAGACAGCATCACTAGCGGTTGGCCCAAGCCTTTGCCGGCTGCACATAGAGAGGGAAGACACTGGGAGTGCCCGATCTGCGTTGGCAGACTTACCATCCAAGGAGTTGGCCATCTCTACTGCAATAATTGCAATGAGTATTATACTGTCACCCAAGATGGTGACTTGGAGAAGACATCATGCCCATTATAATATATGCCATTCTGCTTGGTTTGTTTCTTCTTGGCCCTGGCTGTGGTAATCATACAAAGATCACCTACCATGAAGTAACTCCTGAGCAACTTCTGGCTATATCTGGTGGTGCATCTAATTTGGGGCATGCCCGATGGAAGGACTATAAATATGAGGTGTTGTGTGATATCTCTCTCATGTCAGAAGATAGATACAGCCCAGATTGCTATACTGCTGTGGTGAGGCATGAGAGACGCCATTGCTATGAGTTTAATTTTCATCCTGGGATACCAGAAGACATGCCGGAGTGTTTTGGCAAATGAACCTAACAATTGAGAATGGCAAGTTCATGCTTCGCTTTCCTTATGATGCTGCTCTGGTAACTCAGATCAGATTAATGAATTGCGGCATTTTCAATAAGGTATACAAGGCATGGGAGTTTCCCCTCACTGCTGTAGCCTATAAGAAGCTCAAGGCATTAGGTCTGAGTCATCCTGAGGTAGAAGAATGGCTGAAGAAGAGAAAGAAGGTCATTCACATCTACAAGCATACTTTTAAGACAGAGTGCCTTCCACATCAGATTGAAGCTCTCGAGTTTACTCTCACAATGTTTGGCATGAAGGTGAAATGAAATGAACACAATTTCAGAATCAGTACAAAAAAGATTCTTCAGCAAGATCCAAGCACTCAAGAAAGTTGATCCCAGTCCTGAGGTCTATGATGATTGCTGGTTATGGCTAGGTGGATGCACTAAGAAAGGGTATGGTGCTCTCTGGTTTAATGGTAAGGCAGAGTATGCCCATCGAATAGCTTATTGGATTGTAAATGGCATCTCTTCTATTCCTTCTTATCTTTGTATTCATCACAAGTGTATGAGAAGGCATTGTGTCAATCCAGATCACATAGAATTAGTTCCTTATTCAGTCAACAATCATATAGAGAATAGGTGGCCAAATGGCTAAGTGTAAAGTGCTTCATTGTCAAAAGTCTTATCTGGGATATGTCTCGAAGATCTGTGCTGTATGCTGGGACAACTTTGAGGTATGTCCTGATTGCTTAGTCAGGTATGAGAAGGTAGTCTGTAAGGATTGTATTGCTGAAGGTCTTAGGGATGATTCAGTTGATCTTCTCAAGTCACAGGTGGATAAGTACAGTCTCAAGCAAGTCATGAAAGATCGAAGCGAAAAGGAGACAGAAGAATGAACGCACAGCAGCTACAAAATGCAATCGCAGCTTGGAGTGATAAGACCTTTGGGTCAAGCATCTTAGATCGTCATGGCAAGCAGATGCCAATAGATCGAAGAAATGGCATGCTCAATCATATGCTCAAGGAAATAGAAGAGCTAAGAGCAAAGCCAAACTCACCCACAGAGATGGCAGATATTTTCATGCTGCTCTTAGACTATGCTGCCCATTCTGGGGTGACAGTGGACATGCTCTTTGATACCACTCTCAAGAAGCTGGCCATTAACATGAAGCGTAAGTGGGGACCGGTCTTGCCTGATGGTTCTGTGGAGCATGTGAGAGAAGAGAAATGAAATGGGAGTAAATAGATATAGACAAATCATGGGAAGAAATGTCCAGAACAATCTAAGCGCATGAAAATGAATAATCCAATGTATAATAAAAAGCATTATGATAAAATGATGCTAGGATTGAAAGAATATTGGATTAAAAAGAAAGGAGGTGATGCCAATGCCACGTCCAGAAGATAAAAAAGAAACTCTATTGAGTTTTGGAGTTGCACTCTTGATGGACATGGGCTGAAGAGCACAATGAAGACAAAAGTCATCATTGACACCGGCGAAATCCTCAACTCCATTGGCCTTGTCCAAAAGGTCTTAGTTGTCACCATCCTTAACATTGTTGATGGATGGGGAGGAGAAGGCGGTCAGCTGGATAAACATTCTTCCCGATCCATTTGGGCATCAGCCATAGGTAGCAAGAAGGAACGGCTGAGAGCTATAGAAGACATTAACACTTTCTCAGAGAGCAATCCTGATACTCTCTGCTGGGTGCTTATAAATGCTGAGGGACTTGATAGTGTACTGCCTGAGTTGCTCAGATCGAAGTTTGACCTTGTGGTGGTGGATGAGTCTACAATCATAAAGACCCGTACAGCAGGACGCACAAAGACCATGGTGGAGTATTTTAAGAAAGCACCATTCAAGATAATCATGACCGGCAATCCAATACCCAAAGGTGCTGATGAGGCTTTCTCTCAGTACCACTTTGTGGATGAAGGGGTATTTGGTTCTAAATATTATCCTCATGTTGAGAGATATTTTGATGTAGACTATTTTGGCAAGGTGCTCTCAGTAAAGGACCCAGAGGGATTTGATGAAGAGCTTTACAGCATTGCCTATCGGGTGAAGAAGTCTGACTGCCTTTCCCTTCCACCAAAAGTTTATCAGACTGTCTATGTTCAGATGACCAAAGAGCAGGAGAAGTCATACCAAGCCATGTATGAGGATGCTGTATCATCTTATGATGACTTCTCATGTGCTGCTCCGATGGTTATTACAAAGTTCCTTCGATGCTCTCAGATCGCAGGTGGATTCTTCCCAGGAATTAAGCAGAGTGAAGATGGAAGTGTTGGTGAGATGGATGCTAGGCCGATCTTGCCAAACCCAAAACTTGAGTCATTGGTTGAGGTGGTTGGCCAGTTACGAGAGCAGAAAGAGAAAATTGTCATTTGGGCACGTTTCCGAAAAGAGATCGAATCTATCCAGGAGCGTATGCTGAAAGAGGGACACCGGTCAGTAGTTTACTATGGTGGTGTAAACTATAAGACAAAGGTTGAGGCCAAGCAGAAATTTAATACTGGTGGAGCAGATATTTTCATAGCAAATGCCCAGAGTGGTGCCAGAGGTTTGAATGAGCTTGCTGGTGCCTCTTATGTCATTATTTATTCCAACGACTACAGTGCTGAATGCCGGCAGCAGTTGGAAGATCGAACCACAAGACCTGGTATGAATGAAGCCATATCTTGTACTTATATAGATATGGTATGCCGTGGCACCATAGATGAAGACTGTCTTGCTGTACTTCAATCTGACAAAGACTTTGCTGAGATAATCCTTTCCCGACGAAATAGGAGGAAGTAATGAAATATAATATAAGTTCTGATGGATATAGAATAAGATATAGAAATGCCAAGGCTGTATTTGAACATAGAGAAATAATGGAAAAGATTTTAGGAAGGAAATTAAAACCTACAGAGCACGTCCATCACAAGAATGGTATAAGGCATGACAATAGAGTTATTAATCTTGTAGTGCTTACTAATAAACAACATGGTAAATATTCTTGGAAGAATGGCAGGAAGACAGACCCAAGATAGTTTCGATTATTCTAAACTAATTTTTAATGCTTAAAAAAAAACTGTATTATTTTGTTTACTTTTGTTTCAGGATTTAGTATACTTTACTTACATAGAGCAAGGCTTGGACAAACCGGACATCCACCCGACCAACTCCTGCTCCAAAAAACAAGGGCTGAAGCCAGCAAGGTAAGTAAGGGGCTCAAACGAGATTCCCCCAGATACCCCGCCCAAAGGAGAAAGTAAAATGAAAATATTAAATCGTTGGACAGGGAATTTAATTATTGAAGTGGACCTCTGTGGCGCAGACCTCTGTGGCGCAGACCTCTGTGACGCAAACCTCTGTGACGCAAACCTCCGTGGCGCAGACCTCTGTGACGCAGACCTCCGTGGCGCAAACCTCTGTGGCGCAGACCTCCGTGACGCAAACCTCTGTGACGCAAACCTCCGTGGCGCAGACCTCTGTGACGCAAACCTCCGTGACGCAAACCTCCGTGGCGCAGACCTCTGTGGCGCAGACCTCTGTGGCGCAAACCTCCGTGACGCAGACCTCCGTGACGCAAACCTCCGTGGCGCAAACCCAGAGATGGCAAGACGCCTATGCTCATCTTAGATCGAAAGGACTGGACAAATGCCAATGGTCATCTCTCAGGAGTCCACTCAGCAGAAGAGGTAATCAAGCTTCAACCAATACCCCAGAGCAAAGCCCAAAGGAGAAAGTAAAATGAAAATATTAAATCGTTGGACAGGGAATTTAATTATTGAAGTGGACCTCTGTGGCGCAGACCTCTGTGGCGCAAACCTCTGTGACGCAGACCTCCGTGGCGCAGACCTCCGTGGCGCAGACCTCTGTGACGCAAACCTCTGTGACGCAAACCTCTGTGGCGCAAACATCTGTGGCGCAGACCTCTGTGACGCAAACCTCTGTGGCGCAGACCTCCGTGGCGCAGTCCTCGAAGGCGCAAACCTCTGTGATGCAGACCTCCGTGACGCAAACCTCCGTGACGCAAACCTCTGTGACGCAAACCTCTGTGGCGCAAACATCTGTGGCGCAAACCTCCGTGACGCAGACCTCCGTGGCGCAAACCTCCGTGACGCAAACCTCCGTGGCGCAGACCTCTGTGACGCAAACCTCTGTGGCGCAAACCTCCGTGGCGCAAACCTCCGTGGCGCAGACCTCTGTGACGCAAACCTCTGTGGCACAGACCTCTGTGGCACAGACCTTGATTATTCAGCATGGCCACTCAAGTGCACTTCTCTCAAAGCAAAAGTTGATGCAAGAATATCTGCTCAACTTTTATATCATGCCTTTGCTGTTTCATCTTTGAAGCCTACAGAAGAGCAAAGGAATTTCATGAGAGATAACTTCCACCGATATGATGAGTGTGGCGGTGAATCATCTTTGACCAAGGAGGTTGGTGATGATTCCTAAAACTCAACTCCAAGCATATGGGGAGTTTTTCTACATGATGTTGAGACTGCTCGCAGACCCAAGCTGTAAGCATTGCCATGGTAGAGGTTATGAAGGAGTGCAAGTAGGCACCGGCCAGTCTCAAGGTAAGAAGCAAGGCACAGGATGGGAAGTCTTCTGCCATGGCAAGGGATGTGTTGGAAAGACTCTAGCCAAGTACCACAATCTGTTAACTAAAACCAAAGCCCGAAGGGCAAAGGAGGTAGTAAAATGACACAGGATAATACAAGACTCAAAGGAGCAGTACGATCTGGTTCAGACCCAAAGGCATTCGCCTCAATCATGGCTAACCATGAGCACTCTCATCTCAGTGACAAGTACCAGTTCATCCCCACCACCAAGATCATAGACATACTAGCGAAGCAGGGATGGAATCCGGTGATGGTCCAAGAGAAGAGCGTGCGCAAGGAAGATCGTGAGGGATTTCAAAAGCACCTCATTCGCTTCCGGCAGGATAGTGCTCAGGCCATTGATGGTATCTTCCCTGAGGTGCTGCTGACGAACAGCCATGATGGCTCAGCCTCTTTCGTTTTTATGGCTGGCCTTTTCCGGCTGATATGCACCAACGGGCTCATTGTGAGCAATGGCATGTTCGGTTCCATAAAGGTACGCCACATGAACTTCCAGCAGCAAGATGTCATTGAGGCTGTGGACAGGGTTGTGGAAGATACCCCGAAGCTCCTTGAGCATGTGGACATCTACCAATCCATCCAGCTGAGCCGGCAAGAGCAGTATGCCTTTGCTGAGTCTGCCCTCAACATGAAGTTCAAGAAGGAAGGAAGCAGGTTTGATAATGTCAAGAGCATAGGAGAAACAAAAGCTATCTATGAGCTTGAAGATCGCAGGTTCAACATGGATACTCTTCTCAAGCCTCTTCGATCTGCTGATGCTGATAGTCCTTCCCTTTGGAATACCTTTAACATCATCCAGGAGAAGTTCATCAAGGGTGGCATCTTTGAGGATACTGTGAGGCCCAATGCCAATCCTCTAATTTCTCCAACCCATGTGAGCAAGGTTAGGGGTATCAAGGGCATTGATGAGTCCATACGGGTCAACAAGGAACTTTGGGGACTGACTGAGAATATGGCCCAGCTTAAAGCAGCATAACCGATCTACCATTTTGGTTGGAAGGGAGGTGAAACTTTTGGCAACAAGTTTGATCGAAGCTCCAAGAAGCAAGGGTCAATGCGATAAGTGCAAGCATGAACCTTCTTGCAACGCTTGGTGGAGAAAAGATGTTGAAGCAAGCACAAGCCTTATAGTTTGCCTTGGATTCAGATCTCAAAAAAAGGAGGTGAGAGAAAGAAGAGAGTATGATGACTGGGCAGACATTTAACTGAAAGGATGGTGAGAGCATGACAACTGAAAGTAGCCCTGATCAAAATGCCGCAAGCACCATAGATATTAAGAAGGTGCGAAGACGCACTGAAGATGTACTGCGAAAGAGTGATGATGCTACCATCCTCTCAGTGGCCAAGTTGTTAGGAGTAAGAACTGACACCACCAACCCCAAGGAGGAAGAATATGGCCATTGACATGGAAGCAATCACAACATTCGCAGAAGTAAAGAAGCTCAGCGATGAAGACCTGATCGAATATGCAAAGCTGTCTGGTGTGGTTCTTGAGCCTCAGCCCAGGAAAGACCTCATCAGCAAGTGTGCTTCGATCTTCCTCAGCAAGAAGAGCAATGCTGCTCTTGAGCTTCCTCTTACACCACCCCAGCCGGTAGCATCAAAGAAGAAAGAGACAGCCCCAAAGGCAGTTGTAGAGAAGAAAGCCAAGGCTGTCAAGGGCAAGACTGAAGAGACGAGCCAGAAGGAAATGGAACTGGCTGAGTCTTTTGAAGCAGGGAAGAATACTGGCCAGGATTTTCCCCGATGTCCGTATTGCGGAACAGCCATCACCGTGGACACCGGCGTGAGGGATGGTAATAATATGCCTGTCTGTTCAGAATGTACAGACAAGGTAAACAAATCAAAGGAGAAAGTCATGAAAGCAACGGCGAAGGCAAACAAGGTAGTAGCAAAGAAGGCAGAGAAGAAGACCATCAGCACCAAGACCGGCCGCAAGGGTAACACCGATGCTCTGAAGAAGGCACGTGAGGCAGCACCGAAGGACGATGGCGGATTCCGGCTGGGCTCTGGTGCCAGTGAACTGTTCCAGGCTCTGAAGAAGGGCATCACGCTCGAAAAGGCCAAGGCCATCAAGGGCAACGCAACTGCGTACTTTGCGGCCTTTGCCATGAAGGTTGGGGCCAAGTCTGAGGCACGTGCTGCGGTCATCAAGCTGGATGAGAAGACCAGCAAGTACACGCTCAAGAGCTTCACCAATGCTGAGGGCAAGACTGTCCATGTGAAGTAACTTCGATCTGGCCGGCAACGCAACGCTCATAGTGAGCAACGCAAAGCCTCTGGTCCTTTCTCTTCTTATAGAGATGCCAGAGGCTTTTTTATTTTAAGAGGAGAGCACATGGCAAAGAAAGCAGCAGCAAAAAAGAAGGAAGCAGAAATCCCGAAGAGCATCATGGCTGGCATCTTGCCTCTGTGTAAACAACTGAGAGAGGTAAAGGACCAGAAGGAAAAGCTGGCAGCAGAGACAAAGAAGCTCAATGAGAAAGAAGACTATCTTGAGCAGATGCTGACCACAAAGATCACAGCAGAAGGTCTGGACTTGGTGCGCACAATCTATGGCACCGCTTCAATATCCAAGAACGTCGAGTATCCATCTGTCAAAGGAGAAAACTGGGATAAGCTCTTCCATTGGATATCTGAGAATGAACGGTATGAGCTTCTTCCTCATAGCATCAAGACAGCAGCATGGTCAGAGGCAAAAGAGGCAGGAGAAGTAATACCATTCATTGATACCTTCAAGAAGGACAAGCTGTCATTCAGGCGCACACCCAGCAAGGGTACAGCAGCCAAGGCATAGACGGTAGCACCGTCATAGTAAAGGAGAGGACCAATGGCACTCAGAAAATCAGCACCGCCTGTAAAGGGGAAGGCATCTGCCCCATCCAGCCTCAAACGCACTGCAGCACCTTCTCAGCCGGCACCGGCCCAGCCACCTGCCACAAGATCGCAGCAAGCACCGGCCCAGTCTCAGGCATCTTCTCCTAACCTTCCGGCTGTACCGAAGGAACTGATGGAGCAGTTCACAGAAGATGCCCAGGAGAACATGACCAACGTCAAGGATGCTTTCTTTCGGGTCAGCATCCGTGGTGGACGGTTCAAGGTAGGAGAGGATATCATCGGAGATAATGGCATTAGCTTTGAGGCTATTATCCTACGAGAAGTTCCTGTCAACATCTTCTATCTCACCAAGTATGATCCCAGCAAGCCGGTGAACCCTGACTGCTGGAGCCTTGGTGGCATGGAGCCTGATGCTGCTGTGGAACACAAGCAGAGTGATTCATGTGTCACCTGCAAGAACAATCGCTATGGCACTGGCACTGACCAGGAAGGAAAGCGCAGCCGTGGCAAGGCATGCCGCAATTCTCGCCGGTTGGTTCTGAATGTGGAAGGTGTGGACTTCCCTGTCCTCATGTCTCTTCCTCCCACTGCCATCAAGGCATTCAACCAGTACCTCAAGATGTTGACGAGCAATGTGCCGCCGATTCCGATGTTCGGCGTGCGCACTCATTTCACCTTTGATACTTCTTCTGAATTTCCCAAGCCTCTCATGGAATTTCATTCCATCCTGACGGCTGCTGAGTACCTTGAGATCAGGGAATATCGGATGGGTGCTGATGCTGAAAATGCTCTTAATGCATTCGCATCACCGTCTGACATTGCTGCTGATGCTGAAGAGACAGAAGAGCATGCCCAGGAGCGCATGGAAAAGGGTGAAAAGGAGAAGTTCTAAGATCGAAGAAAAGTCTATCTGATTATACTTTGCTCTGCTGCCTATAAATGCTGATGGAAAGTGACTGGCAAGGGATGAATGCTATCAGGTGCATAATGTGGAGAGCCCACAACCATTCCCTTGCCTTTTTTATGAAGGGCTTGTTATGGATGAATGGGAGGACGGATGAAGCTCAAAGCCTCATAACACTTTGTGGGCAGTGAGCGGTCTTATAGACCATATGAAACTATCCAAACTAATTAAGCCAGCCAAGCCTTTCATAAAAAAACTAAAAGGAGGACACACAATGGACAATAGCTATGATGTAGTAATACTTGGTGGTGGTATATCTGGAGCTATGGCAGCAAGATCGTTGAAGGAAGCTTTCCCTCATTTCAACATTTGTATGATAGACAAGGGTGATGAGTCAAGAGGCAATCATTCCTTCCATCTTCACCGTCACATTGAAGATGTTCCTGGGTTGGACTCTAAGACCGGCCCAGTTGCCAAGAAGATTGAAGTCAATATTTTTGATGGCCTTATGATAAAGCAGACCACAACAATCAAGGATGCAAATGACTACTCTCGTAAATTATATGGGAAGCTAGGTATCAGCTACATAAATAACCAGAGAGATGACATGATTATTCCTACAAATCAAGATCATGTTATTGCCTGTCTTCAATCTATCAATACAAGACATATAGAAGGGAGAGCTGTCAGCATAGATCGAAGACAAAAGATGATAGCTGTTCAAGAGGAAGTGCTGAAAGCATATCATTACAAATATCTCATCAGCACCATACCTCTTCCTGCTCTTCTCAAGATTTCAAATGTGAAGCATAGCATGAAGTTTGAGAACTATCCATTTTGGGGGAAGAGCTTCCCTGTGGATAGTACCAATCTCTATCAGCTCATTCTCAATACATGTCCTGCTTTCAACTCAACTCGGATCATCTTATCAGATAACATTCTTCACATTGAATCTATGTATAATAGTCTCAATCAGCACGATAATGATTTTCTGTCTGAAATATTTGGGCCCCAGTTGAGTGTTTGCGATACTGAAAGTTGTCTTGATCCTATCATGCCAGGACGCATCAACATCCTCCCATCAGAAGATCGCAAGCCTCTGATCCACTGGCTCACTGAAAAGAATAACATCTTTGTCATAGGCCGATATGGGGCGTGGACGTACAAGGTTGCCAATGATGTCTGGGATGACTTGAAGCTCATCAAAGACTTAATATATGCCAAGGAGTATGCACACAAATTTGAAAAGGAGAATGACAATGACTAAGCAAGCAAAGGTAACTCTGTACAGTATGACAGCAAGGCCACTCGAAACAATGGCACTGGCCAAGAAGGTAACTGACAGCAGTCTTCTCCCTGGTATTAACTACAACCTTGAGGAAGGGGAAGCAGAAAAGATCTTCAAGGAAATCCTCCATGACCAGCACCAGACACCTCTGGAATATATCAATACTGTCTGGCTCATTGAGAACTGCAGCAGGGCATTCCAGCAGCAGCTGACCCGTCATCGTATTGGATTCAGCTACAGCATTCAGAGCTTGCGTGTAGTTGATGCTGGTGACTTTGCTGATCAAGGTAGGTACACCATGCCTGAGTCTATTAAGTATAAGGATTCATATCATAGTGATATGCTTACTGCTCAGGCATCTTATCAAAGTATGATTGCTGATGGTGAGAAGATCGAAGACGCAAGAGGCATCTTGCCCCTTAATATTCACTCACCAATTACCATGGCATGCTCTTATCGGGCATTACTTGGTATGGTACGCCAGCGCATGTGTGTGGCTACCCAGGGTGAATGGAAAGCTGTAGTAGAAGGCATGCGCTTTGCTCTTGCTGCTGTGCATCCTCTTCTGGCTGAACCGTTTGACTGTTCTTGCGGCCGGTTCAAGAATAATGCAGGATACTGCAAGCATATCAAGAGCAAGGTGGACAGGGAAGGAGTGGTCAATGAATAAAGTATCATGTGAAGATATACTCAAGCAAGCCATACAGACTCACAAAGAGCGGGGTGCTGTATATGGTGATGCTTATCTGGAGCAGCATGGGAAGGTCATGAAAGCTCTTTTCCCAAATGGTTTAGTCCTTAGCTCTGCTGATGACTTCAACCGGTTTGGCACATTCAATATGATTGTTAGCAAGATGACACGCTATGCCAATAATTTGAGGCAAGCAAATACACACATAGACTCTCTTCATGACATGGGTGTGTATTCCTTCATGCTTGAAGAGATAGATCGAATTTGGATTGACAAACAAGAGTAACACAAAGGGAGAACACACAATGAACTTCATCAACCTTCACAACCATACTCAGTTCAGCTTCTTGGATGGCTATGGCACACCACAGCAGGTATCAGACCGGCTGAAAGAGATAGACCAGGACAGTATTGCGCTTACTGACCATGGCAATATCTATGCCCACGCCCCTTTCAATAAGGTATTCAAGAAGACTGGTCAGCACTTAGTCTTTGGTTGTGAGATGTATGTGGTTGGTGAAATAAAGCCAGAGCGTGGATATAATCATATCACCGTTCTGGCTAAGACCCAGGAAGGATACCAGAACTTATTGTGGCTTGTCAACCAGAGCTATAAGCAATTTTACTACAAGCCAAGGGTGACATTAACCCAGATCATCGAACATAGCAAAGGTCTGGTTGTACTTTCTGGGTGCTCATTAGACAGCATCCTCATAAAGAACAAGGGAGAAGATCAAGAGAAGTTCTTTGGTCAGGTTGTAAAGCTATTCAAGAATATGGAATGGTATGTAGAGATACAGCCATTCAAAGATGAGCAGGTGAAGTGGGACTTCCTGGTTAAGATGGCTCATAAGCATAAGGTGCCTTGTGTCATTACTGCTGACTGCCACTATCCTAGTGAGCAGTATAAGAAGACACAAGACTTCATGCTGGCTATTAATACCAACAAGCCTATGTCAGACCCAGACCGGCTGAAGATGGAGTATGACCTGTTCATTCCTTCTGCTGATACCATATGGGAAAGAGCTACAGCCATGGGCATGAGTGGTAAGGAAGCAAGCGAAACAATGCAACGATCTTATGACATAGCCCATAGCTGCACTGCTGAGCTTCCTATGACTGGCCTTGTAGTTGTTGGCTATGGCTTTGACAAACTTCGATATATGTGCTTTGAAGGACTCAAAAAGCGTCACCTTCATGTGCTTGAGAATTATGTCAAGCGTCTTGAATATGAACTCAATCTCATCAAGGAGAAGAAGTTTGAGGACTACTTTTTCATCATAGCAGACCTCATGAAGTGGGCAAAGGCTCGTATGCTATGTGGTGCCGGTCGTGGATCTTCAGCCGGCAGCTTGGCCTGTTATTGCCTTGAGATAACTGAGGTTGACCCGATAAAGCATGGGCTTATGTATGAGAGGTTCATTGACATCAATCGGAAAGACCTGCCTGATATTGACCTGGATTTTCCCTCAGATCGAAGGGAAGAGGTCATAGCATACCTCAGCAATAAATATGGCAAAGAGAATACAGCACAGCTTATCAACTTTAATGCATACAAGCCCAAGGCTATAATCATGGATGCTGGCAGGATACTTGGCATTCCAGCATGGGAGATAAAAGATGCAGGCTCTCAGATCATAGACCGATCTGGTGGTGATGCCCGTGCCAACTTCTGTCTTAGGGATAGCCTCAGCCAATTCGAGAAGCTGGGCAACCTCTTCATTAAATATCCCAAGCTCATGGATGCTATAGACCTAGAGGGACAGGTCAGGCAAGTAGGCAAGCATGCTGCTGCTGTAGTCATTTCCCGTGATAAGCTCGCAACAATCGGAGCTATCAACCAGGATGGAGTCTTCAGCCTTGACAAATATACCTGTGAGCCTCATGGCTTGCTCAAGATAGATGTCCTTGGCATTGAGACTTTGTCTGTGCTTGCTGATGTCTGTGCTGAGGTGGGTATGGACTTCCATGATCTATACACTCTTCCTCTTGATGATGATCTCATCTTTTCTACAGTCTTCACTCCCAGCAAGCTCATCGGGATATTCCAGTTTGAAGGTCTTGCTGCTAGACAGGTGTGTCGTGATATTGTGCCTAAGAACTTTGAGCATCTTGTACATATTACTGCCTTGGCACGTCCTGGTACTCTCAACAGCGGCACTACACCTGAGTACATAAGAAGGATAAGAGGTTCCAGTCAGTATGATAAGAGGAATACTGACTTTGAGAGTACTGATCCAGCCTTGATGGTCTATACTGGGGAGACTTTGGGGCTTGTTCTCTTTCAAGAGCAGGTTATGCAAGTGGTGAAGAATATCGGGAAGTTTGGCTGGGCCAGTACATCTGCCATTCGAGTAGCAATGAGCAAGAGTCTTGGAGAAGAACACTTCAACAAGTACAAGGCAGACTTTATCAAAGGAGCAGCAGAAGACAAGATTGATGAAGATCGTGCCTTGAATATATGGAAGCAGTGCTACACTCATGGGTCTTGGAGCTTCAACAAATGTTTATCATGGAGCACTCCATTGTGGCTGGCCTCTAAAGGGAATAACATGAAGGGCACTATAACCATAGAAGCTCTTTATGAAATGTATTTTGGGGAAGAAGTATCTCCATGGTGCAAGCAAAGAGTAAGGAAAGGTGTCATAGCTCAGATATGGTCAAAGGAAGGAGAGAAGTTTAAGATACATAATATAAAAGCAGTTTACAAGAATGGAAAAAGAGATTGCTGGCGGTATTCTTTTTCTGATTCAAGCTATGTAGATTGCACTCCTGACCATAGGTTTATAATTGATAGCAAATGGCAGGTAGCTGCTAAGGCAAAGGTTGGTTCTTTGTGGGCCACAGCCGAGAGTATTACCTATACCAAGAAGACTGTGAAGGGAAATGCAGCAAGAGGTCGCCACTGGAATATTAAGAATGGGGATAGGTGTGGCAAGGCAAACCCATCTTTTATAAATGGTGCTACCTTAGCTTTGAGTGAATTTAAGAAAGGACATGCTGGGGACCCTTGTGAAACATGTGGTGATGTTTCTTCTCGAATGGAAGCCCATCACAATGATCTTGCTCATGGTTCAGCAAGCCCCAAAGACTTATCTTGGCTGTGTGTTTCCTGTCATAAGAAGGAGCACTATGCCCATGGCCGAACAAAGAGAGGAGAGAGAGGACTACAGCAAGGCACCAAAGAGCTTGTATCTATGCAGTATCTAGGCCAGATTGATACTTATGACTTAGAGATGGCAAAAGCTCCTCACAACTTCCTTCTCTCCAATGGCTTAGTTACTCACAACAGTCATGCTGTAAGCTATTCCTATCTTTCCTACTGGTGTGGGTATATGAAAGCTCATTATCCTGCCCAGTACTATGCTCGCATCTTGAAGGACAAGACTGATGAGGCTGATATTAAGCCGGTGCTCAAAGAATGGGGGAAAGAGGTTATACCCCTAGACATTAACCTCAGCAATAAATATTTCAGCGCTATTGACAATAATACCCTAGTGGGAGGGTTTGTCAATATAGCTGGCATTGGAGAGTCTGCTGCTGATAAGATCATAGCAGCACAGCCCTTTGAGTCTCTTGCTGACTTTAAGAGCAGGATGGCAAAGGGTATAGCCACCAAAGTTATAGATGCAATAACAAAAGGCCAAGAATGGGCCAACACTCAGACCTTAGAAGATAAATTCAAGGCAGAGTTGGACTCCATGACTCTTTCCGCCCCCCTTACTACCTGTGAGGTCATGCTAGCCGAGAAGGTAAAAACAGGAATAATATTAGCCAAAGTTGTAGGAACTAACTTGCGCAACAGCAATGATCCTGAGAAGGTACAGAAGAGAGGGAAAAAGATTCAGGGATATCCAGAGTATGTTATTCTAACTATTAAAGATGATTCAGACAATATATGGAGGGTATATTGTCCTCACAAGCTCACTGAGAGATTCAAACAAGACTTACTCAATCTTAATAACAAGGTTGTGCTATTTAAGCTGAAGATTGAGGGAGATGCAGGAGGAGGAGGACAGCAGGGAGGTATCCCCACCTGTGAGAAATTCAAGGTACTCAATTAAAAGGAGGAAGAGCATGAAGATTGTAGAGACTGACAATTTTGGTAGTGACTATCCTAATGAGAAGTTTGTAAACCTTCCTACAATGAGAGAAGAAAATGCCAAGGCAGTAGTAGAAGCTATCAATGACGGGTTCCCTGATCCAAACTACATGCCCAGATACTGGAAGGTTGTTAAAGATGACTACAAACTTCAACCAGGGTTTGAACCATAAGGGAGGACTATGACAAGATCAAATTGGACATTAGTAATTGTTTGTTTTATCTTCTGGACACTGGCTTGCTTCTTATATGGTGTCCAGTATTCTTATGAGTCCTACTTGCTGGGGAAACAGAGAGAAAGGAATAACATCATCCTTTCTCACCCGGTAGTAGGACTGGACATTTATAAGAACTACTGTGTTGATGGTCACCTCAATGTTCATGAGGTAAAGTATATAGGAGGCAAGTTCATATCGAAGAAAGTTCATCTGACAAAGAATGGGGAGGCACCACAATGACAGAGACACAATACATAAATAAGATACTGAAGCCATTCCTGAAAGAACTTGGCTTCAGGAAGATACACAAAAGCTCTGAGCGTTTCAAGAGTGGATGGCCTGACTTGACTTGTATCTCTTTTAAGTCTAAGATGGGCCTAACAACTTACATAGAGGCAAAGGTGTATCCAAATAAGCTAACACCTATCCAGAGGAATGAGCTTATGGAGATAGCACAGGCCGGTGCTCCTGCTTATTGCTTTACATGGCATCCAAAAGGAAAAGCACAGCACATCTGCCAAATTGAATCTAATGGTGATGAGACTGTAGTGGAGAAACATTTATTTGAAAGGTGGTGGAAGAATGATTAAGATCAAAGCACTCAGAAGGTTGGCCAACGATCTAGGATACAAGCTCTCAGCCTCTACAACCATAGCAGAGCTAGATCGTATTATCAGGAAGGTAGTTAGTATGGCCTGTACTGAGGCTGGTAAACAGGCCAGCCCTAAGCTCGAAGGAAGGCATTTTGAGGGGATTAAGCCCTATAAGGTAGAAAACAGCCTTGATAAGAAGCTTCTAGGGCTGCGAAAGACCAAGGGTATATGAAAAAAGGCTATACTGGCCCTATAAGAAGGTAGAAAACAGCCCTAGAAGCTTCTAGGGCTGCGAAAGACCAAGGGTATATGAAAAAAGGCTATACTGGCCCTATAAGAAGGTAGAAAACAGCC
>Ga0299912_10000320_pt1 | contig 43407 bp, 39 predicted proteins | sample RVTome_2_FD_207667 | JGI IMG/M metagenome (GOLD analysis project Ga0299912, IMG submission 207667) | Soil microbial communities from uranium-contaminated site in the Upper Colorado River Basin, Wyoming, United States - RVT95D214 (version 2) ... | reverse complement strand
ATTGCCCAGTATCGGCCACAAAATTACGGTATTCAATCGGCAAAAGCGATGAAGGGGGGTCAACATGCACGAGAGGAACGGCTATACCTGTTTTCAACGCTACTCTTTCGGAAACAAGGCTCATGGCCTGGGCTATGGTGTAACCCTTCCCGCTTCCAATCACAAAATGTCGACCGTTCACGGATTCAATATTGCTGGCAGCTTTAAGAAATGCCAGCGCCACGTCTTCCACATACACATAGTCCCGTAATTGATCCCCTGTGCCATAAACAGTAAGCGGCTCTCCTGCAAGTGCCTTCCGAATCATCTGATTGAGAATGCCGCGGTCTGACCGGCTACTTTTCGGTCCCGGGCCATAAACGTTTGCAAGACGAAGTACCGCGCCTTTAACGGTATCCTGTTTAACATAATACTTAAGATAATTTTCGGCCATCTGCTTGTGAAGATCGTATATGGTAACAGGATTTTCCGGATGGTTTTCGTTCACAGGCAGAAAAACCGGAATACCAGCGATGGTAACTGTACTTGAAAATATAATGATCTTTGCCCAGCCTTTCTTAAGACAGGTTTCAAGCATATAGAGCATGGGCATGACGTTGCTTTGCAGATCATCGACGGGATTCCTATTTGCCTCGTACGCGCTTGTCTGGGCTGCTAAATGAAACACAACGTCAATATGCAAAAGGGCTTCTCCCCAGACTGCTGTATCGCGGACATCCCCAACAATGTTATAAACTTTTGCCCTGCCGGCCACAGGTGAAAAAAAGGAACTTGGCTGATCCAGACGCACCACGAAACAATCAACATCCTGTAACAGCCTGACGATAGAGGATGCCAAGTATCCGCCGCCGCCGGTAATTAGGATATGCTTGCCCTGAAAATTATTTAGAACTTTATTGTACGATGTCAGCTCCACAGTGTTGTATCCCTGCTTATAGAAGTGTTATTTGATGGGAGGACCACTGAGCCAATCAAAGTCGATCTGGGGATCGTTGTAAGGGATGCGAATCTCGTCATCAGGGTTATAAATATGGGAGGTAATATAAAAGAGGTTTACAGGCCCTTGAACAGTCCTGCATCCATGAGCAACCCCTGGTGGTATCTTTACAACACGAGGCTGCTGCAAATCACCCATCAAGAAGTCTATGGTTGTCTTGTACGTTGAAGAATCAGGTCGCATGTCGCAAAGCCCAACACGGAGCACACCACTGAAAACATACCACCAGTCTGTCTGGATATTATGAAAGTGCCAGGCTTTGATTACCCCGTCAAACATTAACGAGTGGCTACACTGACCGAAACCCTCTTTGAAGAAGTCATCAGCGGTACGGATCATTTCACGAAAAAAACCTCTGTCATCATTGTGCGTGGTCAATTCTTTTAAAATTACCCCGTTTATCGTATCCATATATCACTTATCCCCTTTTTCCATAAATTCCCTCACTGTGCTGACTACCGTCATTATCTCTTCCTCTCTTAGTTCCGGATACATGGGCAGAGATAGAACTTCCCGTGCAGCCTTTTCCGTCTCAGGTAAGCCCTTGCCGGTTGCTATCCTTCCCCGGTATGCCGGCTGCAAATGTATTGGTACCGGATAATGGACCAGTGGCCATATATCCTTAATTCTCAAAAATGCTTGCAGGGAGTCACGTTCGTCTGAGCGGACAACATAAAGATGGTTTGCATGGGTTACCCCATCCCTCTCTTCTGGCAATGTTAATGAAGTACCAGACAATTCTCTGTCATACAATCCAGCTATTTGGTGGCGTTTTCTGTTATCATCATCCAGGTGTCGTAGTTTCACCCGCAGGATTGCCGCCTGTATCTCGTCGAGGCGGGTATTCCAGCCGGGAATATCGCTCACGTAGCGCTCAGTCCAGCCATACTCACGCAGTAACCTTACCCTATTTGCCAGATCATGATTGTCTGTAACAACCATACCGCCATCACCCAGTGCTCCTAAATTCTTGGTCGGATAAAAGCTGAAACAGGCAATATCTCCCCATGACCCCACGATTCTGTCATGATACTTCGCCCCATGAGCCTGGGCACAGTCTTCAACCACGAAAATGCCGTGCTTCCTCGCAATATCCATAATGAGGCTGATGTCCGCCGGCTGCCCATAGAGATGCACAGGAACTATTGCTTTTGTCTGAGGTGTGATTACCCTCTCAATCTCTTCAGGCTTCATAGTATAAAAATCAGGCTCAATGTCAACAAATACCGGTATTGCCCCTGTCAGCTCAATCGCTGCAACAGTTGCAACTGCTGTATGAGAAACAGTAATGACCTCGTCCCCCTGTTTCACACCACAGGCAGCTAAAGCTATATGGAGTGCTTCGGTGCCGCTGCCTACACCTATCCCGTGAGCAACACCAATGTAGCTGGCAAATTCTGCTTCGAAGGTCTTTAACTCATCGCCCAGAATGTACCACCCGCTATTGAGGACTCTTGAGATTGCCGCATCAATGCCTGCTTTATACGAAAGATATTGTGGTAAAGGGTTACTGCACAGGATCATTCCAGCACCTGCACTTTTGGCACATACACTATCCACTTGCCACCGGATGCAATAAAAGTCTGCTCCTTTGCCATAATCTCCTTAGTGTGATTGTATGCAAATAACAAAGCATAATCAGGGTATTTCGCCAGAAACTCCTCATAGGGTTGTACCGGAATATGGGCACCGGGACTGAACTTGCCCTGCTTAATGGGTGTCGTATCGGAGATAAACTCTATCATATCCGGGCCGATACCGCAGTAATTCAAAATAGTCGTACTCTTGGATGTGGCGGCATATCCAACAACCCGCTTGCCCTGTCTTTTAATATCCTTCAAGATAGAGATCAGAGCATCGCGGGAATCTTCACAGTTCCTTTTAAATCTATCATAAACCGCTGGCGTACCAAGGTCCAATGCTTTTTCTTTTTCGAGATATTCATGCACATTTTTCGAAACTGGACGAGCCCCTTTCCGGGCAATGGCATATCGCATCGATCCTCCATGCGTCCATTGCGGTTCTACATCGATAACCTCCATGCCATGCTGACAAAAAAGATAGCATATAGACAGGACTGAAAAAAGGAAAACATGTTCATCATAAAACTGATCATAGGACGTATTTTCTATCACATCCCCTATGTATGGGTCTTCGAACATTACAATACCGTCAGGTTTGAGCAGAACCTTTATGCCTTCTATAATCGAATGGATATACGGTATGTGGCACATCACATTGGCTCCGAGAAAAGCATCTGCCTGTCCATATTTTCCCACGATTTCGCGTGCCAACTTCTCATCAAAAAACGCAGATATCGTATTTATCCCTTTTTTAATTGCCACTTCGGCAACGTTCGCTGAGGGCTCAACGCCTAAGTGACGAATGCCCCGCTCTCTAAAGTGCTGTAACATAATCCCATCATTGCTGCCAATCTCCACCACAAAAGGGTCATTCAGATTAAGGTAATTCGTTACTACATGATCGGCAAACTCTTTAAAATGAATGGCCATTGCCTGCGATGTTCCTGAGAAGAATGCATAGTTTTCATTAAACATCTTTTCCCGTGCAGGCTGTTCCATAAGCTGTACCATACCACATTTCTGACAGAACGCTATGGTGAGGTCAAAGAAATATTCATTGGTAAACTCATGCTTACTCAAAAAACCATTGGCAATGGGCATCTTACCGAAGGACATAAACGGCTCAATGTGGGCATCGCATATCAAGCACCTCTTCATCGTATCCTCTCCTTCTTAAAAGCTACGCAATTATTTTTGTTAAACACCGATTTTCACAGAACTCTTATAAATGTGCCGCATTACAACATCTGTCCGTTCAGAAATCATTTATCACTTTTTACGAGTGCATCAATATTGATTTTTGAAGTTCTGTTTAATAACAACAATAGATCATGAACAAAAGAATTGTAGCCCCTTCCAATTGGCCTTGTAGCTAAGTTGTAAAATAGAAAAGATATAATACTAAGTGGATATGTTATAGCATAAAACAGCAATATTAATTCAAGTGGTGTAAAACATGCATCGCCAATACAAACCATCGAAATAAATAATTGAATAAGAACGACAACCGTTAAAACAATAAATATATAAGGGAAATCCCACGTACATATTATGTTTTTAAATATACGGGCCAGATTTGAATGTTTTGTCCTTCCGTTCATCGCAGTTATCGAAGTTTGATTATGAAAGTCACAATTTAGTAAATCACGAAACAAGGATTGACCTTTCGGGTCCACTTCTAAAGCCGCATTAAGTTTACTCAATAATCTTCTGCAATGTATCCAAATCGCAATCTCTGTTGCATATCCTCGCGTCATGACATCGACAAAAACAGAAATTGTACTAATAAATCCAACAACTACAATCCAAGTAGCGGGGTGAATTTGATTTGCACCTATTGTAATACCTGCAAAAATACTGGGATGCACGCAGAAATGGTAGATTTTATCTAAGTACGTTCCCTCTTTACTCTGTTGTTTCCGATAACGGCTAACCTCGCCATCGCAAAAATCTAACAGAATAGAGAATTGAAGACAAATAACACCAGCGATCAAATAGTTTAGTCCAAATAGTACGCTGGCTAATAGTCCGGTTGCAATCCCCAACAAAGTGATATTGTTTGCTGTTAACGGAAAATGTAGTAAAGCCCACGTAAGATAAATCGATACCTTTCGTATCTGCATGAACGCCCATGGTTGATCGCCCCATTCGTGGAACGAAACTTGGCAAATCTCCCTTAATCTATTTATCGATTCCGGAACCTTCATTTTGTCACCAACTGATGTCTGCACGATACATAAACCGTATTTGTTTGAGACCAACCAACCGGTATGCGGACAAGAATTGGTCAGGCATTTGTAAAGAAAATTATTTTTTTACTTCAAAAATTCGAAACATAAGATTGAGAATTATTTTTTAGATGATATTAGATTTCGGAAGCATTGCTTATCAGTTCCAGGCGCAAGTGAGTTTGCTCATTAATAAGATCATCCACCGTATCCACCTCCACCCACCCGCCATGCACGGGCACTGCATCAACCCTGTAATCCAGGTCAATCATCAACTGTAGCAAATCGGTCATATATGCCTTCTCTACCGATTTTCCCCGCAGATTCCCGTTTTCCTTGGCGTCATGAAACACCTTCCTCATCATTGCGACGCCCTTGTCAGAAAACTTCATCAGCCCCATGTACTGTCCTTCAATTTCTTCGAGTGATTTTGGTTTCTGACCAATCTCAAGAATCCGGCCATCTGACGCCAGCTTGAGTGTTTCGGCATCAGCCAGCGGGTTTTCATTTCGGGCGCGCCAGTAGGTTTCCCAATCCAGATCAATCGTCACGGCAATGTCAGCCTCGGATTTGAGCAGTGTGTGTAATACCTCCCGGGAGTAAACGATGTCGCCATAACTCACGATCATATCTCCTTCAAGATCCGTCTCGGCGCAAAACAGCGTCCACACCATATTGGTCTCGGCGAACCGGTGATTGATGCGCAGCTCTATACCCGGGCGACGCAACATCTCGACGCGATAGCCTCCGATCAGTATGATGGGGCAGATGCTTTCCGAAGACAGAACAGCCAATTGACGATCTAACAGACTTCTGCCATCGACTTCAACCAGACATTTTGGTCGATCCAGAGTGTACGGACGTAATCGTGCACCTTCACCTGCTGCAAGAATGATTGCTTTCAATCCAACTTTATCGTTCACCGAACAACCCCTTGAGTCGTTTGATATCTTGCGAAGAGAATGGCACCTCACGCTCTGGATGCCACATCCATCCTTGCCATGGCAGTTTAGTGTGCCGTATCGCCTCTATTGAACCATCTTCCGCTTGTGCCAAAATTTCAAACCCATCAGGACAAGAGGCAAGTGCCCAGTTGTGATAGCTATTCACGTTAGTCGGCCACTCAACCTTTTGAGTGTTCACGGACAAATGATGACGGGTCCCTACATGCCCCTCTACCTTGACCAAGTCGACGCCAGCCCACACTGCTATCATCTGCAGTCCCCGGCAAACTCCCAGAACACGCACTTGTTTTGTCTCAGCCCACGAAAGGAGGTAACGTTCAGTGGCATCTCGTTCTGGATACTCACCGATATCATTACCACCAGATAGAATCAGTGCATTTGGCCGCACAGCCTGCAACCAACTATAAAGTGTTGGCATACTTGATTGATTCGTATGCTGAAGGGTATTTGGAATAGCAACCGGCAGAAAGCCCGCCTGCACCAGCCATTGGACAAGCCTGTGATCAAGTGCATCCCGCAGCTCAGCACGATCCACAACATTGTCTATTCGCTGAGTTATTCCAACTAATATTTTAGTTGATGGTATTGACATCAAACCTTACGAGCGATGAGAACGTAAATATTGCAAAACTGTTCTGGGAAAAAACGCATCAGAAAATTCTGTAGCCGCTGACCAAACCACGAAAGAAGATATCCTTCCATCCGCGCCTTATTTTCATCAAATTTTTTATGGTCTGAAGAACGGAAAATGGCGAATTTATAAAGTATCGGCATATTCTCCACTGGTCCGACAAACTCTATGGTGAAGCCAGCACGAGTAAATAAATTCTCATACTCGTTGCGTGTGAGATTCATTTTATGAAAAGCACGTTGTTTATTTTCTCCACTCCGACTCTTCGCCTTCCTGTCTGCAAGATAATCTGCAAGCTTGGTCTGGATATTGTCCGCGCGGAAGGACGCACAAACCAGCCCACCTTTCTCCAAGACTCGATGTGTTTCGGAGATCGCTTTATCCAGCCCATGCTCAAGGTTGTGATAGAGACCAAAAGCAAGGACGTACTTAAATGATTCGTCTGGAAATGTCAGATTGGTTATATCACCGACTTCTACATGCAGTGATGGATCGATAGACTTAAGCTTACGGACCGCAACATCGATAAAATCAATTCCGATGATGTTGTAACCGCGATCATGGTAGTAGCGCAGAATGCGCCCTGCCCCACAGCCCGCCTCCAGGATTTTTCCTGCTTTGTCTTTTACTGTCAACTCGGCATACTTAAGTGGATATACGGCATGATTCTCCATGGGGTTATCCGCCGGAATATCAGCCCAGCGAGAAGTCCAATATTCTTTGTTGTCGCTCCTTCGATAAGTTATTCGCATCGAAGACTCTTTCCTTTCAAAATGATTTCAATATGCTTCAGCATTGGATGAATGATGTAGGTTCCGGCTCGCACGTTCACAGAAAGCTCGGCCTTCAGACCTCAAATATTTTTCAAGCGTGCCCCGCCATCTGTTTAAAGTCTGCGATATATTCCGCAAGGTGATCGGCAATGATTCGGGCAATGAATTCATTTCCGGCCCTGCTCAGGTGACCACCGTAGAAGTCATGGGCATAAATGGTATCGAGACTATCCATGTTTAAAAGGGGTTCGGTGAGATCAATTGTTTGCAGGATTTCTCTGGCTTGGGTTACAAATTTAGCATAATAGCATTCCTGTTCCTTGATATAAAGCAGGTCATGGAGATAAGGCATAAGGAGGAAGACGGGGTGGAACCCTTTTTTCCTACCCCAGACGGCAAAATCCTCGAGGATCTTGAGAAATAAATCTACGGCGCAGGGAGAGCGATAGAGGTTGCGGACAATCGTGAAATTTCGTTCCAGGACCATTTTCCAGGGACGGTTCCTCCCGGGGTCCTCTATACCCATGGCCGGCAGTATTTTTCTTACCGTGAGAGACGTAATGAGTGGCACATTTCGCCGGCAGTTTCTCATAATGGAGAATAGATAGGGAAAGCGGAGTATATCCCTGCGGAATTTGTTCTTATAAAAATAATCATGCTCTTGGAGATGGGGAAGGTACTCCCGAAAACTGCCAAATTTATCCTGGCTGTCGATGACATTTCGGATAACGGTCAGACCTCCGTTATTTATTTCGAAACGAGGCTTGAAAGCCAGGATGTTGCCATATTCACTGTAATGCTTCCAGACACTGAGGATGCGGACGATCGTCTCCGGAACAACGCCGATGATGACAACGGGTGTTGGGTTTCTTTCGTATTCTCTTTTGAGCCTGAGGAGGGCTTGGTCAAAACCATAATTACCCGCGCCGAAGTTAAGAACATTAGAATGGCTCAATCGGGAGAGGAAATGCTGCCATGTTTCGTCGTCCTCTACCTGGCGGCTGAAAACAAAGGAGTCACCGTAAGTGGAAATGATGGCCGTACAGTCTTCATAGCCGGGGTTCATCCGACACCCTTGGCCATTAATGTGATAGGTAGATTTCTTATACTGGCCCGATTGTTCTCCAACGGTTCCACCCCGCTCCTGGACTTGAGTATTCGCCTTTGTCACCCATCCCAGTTCTGGATCGAAGCTGTTGTCAAAAAACCGCTTCAGCAAGTCAGAAGGAAATATCGGCACTTCGTCTTCTGCAGTGATCAGCCATTGAAAGTCTTTCCTCAATTTTTTGATAAGGAGAGACAGACCGGTTTCAAAGGCCGCGACCATGAGGATAATCCAAAATGCGATAATTGCCAGATCCTGCACGGCTTACGTTTTCCCTTTAAGCACTGGAGCAATGATCCCCGCCGCCTTGAGGTAGGAAAAAATCGACCTTGATTCTTCGGATAGGGATCCCTTATCTGTCGTGATCACAATATCCGGGTTCCTGGGGGGTTCATATTTAATGGTAACGCCCACAAGGTCAGTAACTTCTCCCCTTTTCGCCCGCGCGTAAAGCCCCTTCACATCACGCTGCATGCAGAGATCCAGAGGGGTGTCCACCCATATCTCTATGAACTGCCCCTCAGGATGCGCCCTGCGGGCGACTTCCCTCTGCTCTTGGCTGTGGTTGTTCACAACCACCATAACAATGATTCTGGACTGGATTAGAACCTTCGATAGTTGGACATACCGGTCAAGAGAACGGCGCCTTCCTTCCGGGGAATAGTCAATGTCGGCCGCAATGATGGGACGGATCACATCTCCGTCCAGAACAACGACGGGAAGAGATAAAGTCTCCAGAAAGGCCTTGGTCTCTATTGCAACCGTTGTCTTTCCCGAACTCGGCAAGCCTGTGTACCAGAGGGCAACACCTCTCAGACATTCATAGCGAGGGCCTGCGACCAAAGTGTTAAGTTTTTCAATTGTCATCTAACAATTCCTTCTATGGTCAACCATAAGAATTCCCTTTTAGTGAAGCGGTTTAATTAGCCCCGCTGAACAATCAAGAAGGATCTGACTCGCCTTCATAAACACCTCGAACCGCTGCTCACCACAGCCTATCGCGGCAGGGATGCCAAATTCCGCGCAGCGAATCGCCATATGTGAATTCGCGCCGCCATATTGGGTAATAAGCCCACCAATTTGTTGGGCAAAAATCCAGTCAAAACCGGGATCTGCATTTTCGATTAACACTATCTTGCCCGTTAGAGCAGGTGGTGTTTGACCTACGAGAAGGCAAATACAGGCTGCTGTGACTTTCTTATGCGTAATAAAATTTGGGTGGCTGACCTGGAAGGGAACGACATGCACTCCCGACTCATCGAATAAAACTTGGGGGAGGCGAATCGCCCCGCTTAAGGCATGCCGCTCGGCTTCCTCTTCCGCGATCCGGCGGAGCCGCTCTTCGATGCTGCCTTCACTGCTATTGGTGGCGACATCGAGCAGGTTACCAATCGAGACGTGGGACATTTCATCGCGACTAAGGCCATGCCGCTCACCAAAACCTGCAATGAGTTCGAGCATTTCACTGATAGCGCGAGTAAACACGAACTTGCCATATTCGCGGCCTACGGTGGCTGCCTTGACATAATCGAGAAGTCCGTCAGCATCAAAATCCGAAAAACCATCAGCCCTAAGAAGCTGGTCAATCTCCCGCTTCTGCTTTGTGCTCAACGCAAAATCATTGATGTCTTGCTCGGAACAAACATGCGAATCATTCACGCCAAAGTCGGACATCTGATCGTAACAGCGTGACAGGATATCATAGGTGCCAGGCCGCAGGTGTCCATACTCTGACATGAAATCAGCACGTGACAATTCGCCAAGCTGCAAGCGCCGCATATCATTCACCAGGGCGCTGGCAACGGTACGAACGCCAGACTGAACGCTATGGATATCTTTCATCGTTAATATTCCGCGCCGATTCAGTGACAGCAGAATCGTCCGCGCGATGAATCCATGTCGAGCCAGAATTGAAAACGGTACAGTGCCGAGGCGAATACAGTCCTCAATCATTTCGAACAGGCAAGTGACATCCTGTCCTAACGGGAGTTGGCGCGCATTGGCCTGCTTCTTGGCAAGCATTTCCACTTTAGTTAACGCCTTACTAATGCCGCCCTCCCCCCTATCCGCTAAAAGCACATGCGTCTGCTGACGTAGTGTCTCCTTGAATACTGACAGTTCAGCATAGCTGAGTGCTGCGCCAATCAACACTTCGATTTTCTCGTCAATATCAAAACTATAGGTCGTAATCGCCACGTCGAACTCAACCTTGTCATGCAACTCAGGATGGGTTTGCAGCCGCGTCACCCAAGCATCGACAAGTTTCTCACTGATCTCCGGTGAAAGCCCAGCGGGTAGAAAAGAATGGAAACTCAACCTGGTGTCGATAAAAGGTTGGCCTGCGAGAGAGACCATCAAAGGCTGGCCGGCTGGAACAGCATAACCCATCGTTTCCCTGGCAATGCGCCAAGCATGATCGGTGATCAAGGTCTTGTAGAGCGAGAAGGCTAAAGCACGGGGCGCACGGCCTATCATCTCGGCAGGGTTCCAGTCGGGCATCTGACCAAGCACCGTAGTGCTACCGTAAACGCCTACCATAGGTTGTAGACGCGCCCTGACAAAAGCCTGAATACCTTGAAGCGCCGCATCGATGCGTTTGGCAAAGGCCCGGTTCCAGTTAGGCTGCGTTGTAATCGCCCGCACTTGCAAAAGGTAAGGTGTTAAATCCGCGCCCAGCGCGAATTCCACATCCAGAAACTGGCTGCCCATGATCTCCTCCAATTCCTGTATTGCCTGCATAAGACGATGAAAGCGCTCTGACCGGAGAGATTGTGTGGCCCCGCGATGAATATAAAGCGTGCGATTAGCGTATTCACCGTCTCCGGAGGTAACAGTATTCGTCAGTCCGGAAACATCATCGTAGTTGATCACATAATAAGGCGCGCCGGTGTTCAGATCATGCGTAAACACTACCCCGCTCATCACAGTGTTCTGCAACATCTCCTGTACAATAAATTCATCATTACCAGTACGCGGGCCTTTGCGTTCATAGCTGGCTATCACCGTACCTATTGCTGTGCGGATGGCTTCCGAGTCAGTTGAGGACACGTTAAGCACAGAGTCGTATTCTCCGGCACGCGCAATTTGTGCGCCGTCTTCGTCGGCGGCAGAAGATCGTATTGCTAAAGGACGGCCACAGAAAACAGTTTTTATCTGACCGATTACTTCGGCTGTCGAATTTAAGAAAAATGCGGTTTCAAAGAACAAGAGCTCAGGCACCTTAAACAAGGCGAGTTTGCGTTCAACATGTTTAAGTGTTTGTGCTTTAGATGTGCATTTAATCATCATTATGGTTATTCGTCTGCGCTTTCCACACGTGGGAAGTTTTCAAGGCCACTTCAATCATTAATACAACAATATTGGCATATCTTGTCATTTTCTTATTTTTTGTAATACCAACTTTATCATCGAAGATATATCCTTCCTGTCAAGTCCAAATAAAGAAGGCTTAGAATATAGCAACCCCATGATCATACACAAATACACTATTCCAGAAAAAAGAAAGTTAATTAATATGTAATGTTGAGGAACAAGCAACCTGTCGACGAAAAGCATAGCGCACGCAGATAAAACCAAGAAAAGAAATACACTAAGTATCTGATGACATACGTTGTGCCAGAAATTAAGTTTCAAAAGTCGACAATTAAAGTAAATTTGCACATTCACGCCGATGATGTTAATAATTACCGTCTTTATTGCTAAACCAGTTGCGCCGGCATTTAAACCCATTCTATTTTCAGGAGCAATAAGAAAGTATCCTACTGGGATGCCTATGAGCATAACTACGATACTAATTTTGCTGTATAACCCGGTCTGTCCCGCTGCCATGCACACAGCCCCACTTAACTGACCATATGTCTGGTGTATTGGATAAAACGCCATAATAATTAAAGACCAAAGAGCACCACTATACTGGTGGCCACCCATGATGTGTATTACCTTATCCGCTTGTATGGCAATAAAGCACGATAGAATCGCAGCAATTGAATAAAGCAAAGGGACATAACGCTTAAAAAGATGAGACATCTGGTCAAAATCTTTTTGCCCATAAGCAATTGAAAATTCCCGCCAGATCAAAGGTATCATAGCGCCAGTGAAGACAAAACAAGCAGATCCAATCAGGTAAGATAATCCGTAAAAACCCTGCTCCACACTACCGCTGAAATATTGCAAAAGCCACCTATCTAAGATACCGACTATGAGCGCTACTACAGAGAATACGAACAAGGGATGACTATAGCGGTAAAATTCGTTAACATATTCTTTAAATTTGCTCATGGATAGCCACAAGCTTTGCATTATAGCGTAACCTTTTCTCTTTATAATTAAAATAATCGCAATACCAAGAAAAACCATGATAATATAATTATAGAAAAACAAAGAAGCTAAGTTCAGTTGGTTAGAGAAAAAAAACAGCAATATAAGCAATAGGCCAAATATTTTTTGACCTACACGAGCTATTTCTGACGATACAGTAAGACCATAGGCATCTGCCATCCGATTAAATACAACGCCACTAAACCAAGTTAAAATTCCCCAAATGGCTGCAAGATAAATATAGAATATATTTTGATCAGGCCATACTCTTGAATAGATAGAGCATGCCTGTGTTACTGCTACAAATGCCAAGACGACCAGGGAGATAAGGAAAGAGAAATAAAGATAAAAGGAAACAAGACCGGAATCATTTTGTCTCTGAGACAGCTTAGTATAAAAGCACGCCGATGTACCCATATCAAGGAATCCAAAAATCTGCTGGAAAAAATTAGTCAGGAAATTGAAATTACCATAAGCAGTTGGACCAAGTCCTCTTGGAATGATTGCCTGTGTAGCTAAGCCTATAACAAAGCCGAAGAGACTTGCTAAGAGTTTATAAATATATCTCTTTCCTAGAGAATCTTCTTTCATATCTTGATTAATAGAAAATTTAGATTTTTCTACTGATTTTTCTAAATTCATTTGTCCATTCATCTATGGCATTGGGGGAGTTTTTTGCGTAATGGTCGCAAAAATCTAAGCGCGCTAATTGTCTTTCGCGATCATTCCACCAATCGTCAACATTGGCGTAGACTTCATTAACCATTTTGGCGGCATATTCGGGTGAATAATGTAATATTCCAACGGCATGTAGATTTTTGATGTATTTGCTCGCTTCTGTTCTGTGAATATATGACTCAGGATCCCAGAATAATATGGTAGGTGTATTCAATGATAGCGCTTCAGCGTACACTGTACCAAGGTGATCACATACAAATAGTTTGCACTTCATAAGACTTTCTTGAAAAGAAATATCCCAGCCTTCCATAACCAAATCTGGACATGCGTTTTGAATTCGCATTGAAATATCTAACCCATGATCCTCTATAAATGCACGATAGCTAATAAATCTTTGATAGCGAGGACCTACGTGCCTAAGAAATTTAATTTGATCCTCACAATATTTTTCCATATGGTTGTTATTTGGATATTGCAGTATGTATAAATATCTTGATGAAGCCGTTCCCGCAAACAATATTTTTGTATTTTTGTTGTTCTTTTCGAATTTTTTCTTTCCAATTACTATGCTCACAGTCATAGGTACTATACGTTCTTTAAGCTCGCTATCGTTCCATCCCCAGGAATAAAATTTGTCTGTTATCGTGACTTCATGATCCAGTGCTTGCATATATTGATCAATACCGTAATTACCTCCATGCTGGGCACCATAAAGAAAACTTCCAGATTCGGCCGCCGCCGCCGCCCATAGTTTAAATTTTTCATCAAAGTACCACGATACCCAACTCATTATTGCCCCGGGCCTTAAAGGATAATAATTTAAAGATTCCTTCTTCATCATTTTATAAGATTCCAAGAAAGAATACGGAATGTCATAAGGCAATAATTGTACAATTAACTTTTCAAATTCATTATTATTTAACGATATTTTTTCGAAACAATTTCTCAGATTCTTGATTGACGTTACAACGGGCATTTCCTCATTTGCTTGGAAGATTGGTTTAACTTTTCCTTTCGACTTAAAAAATATTTTAATAATGGAACTTTTCGAAAAATAAGACCCACCCAAATAAACGGATTTCCCCGTCTTTGCCAGCGCGATACTACGTGCGCATGTTGTAATAAACTTTTTCTTTATAACACCTAATAAATCATTTTTACGAATTGACTGAGCTTTTCTTTTTACTATATCAAAAGATTTCTGCCTAAAGTTATTTTTTCCTGCGGACAATATTCTTGAATAAATTTGAAGATTATAAGGATCATCTTGTGATAACAAAATAGATTCCAATGTAGATCGAGGCGTTATACAAGAGTCTTCGGACAAAATTATTGTATCGAAAAAGGGGTATTTTGATTTAGCCGTCTGAATGGATAGATAGCGGTCATAAAGAACATCTATATAAAGAAAAAGCCACAGCCCTATAATGATTCTCCAATAGCGAATGTTATGCTGTTCTTCATGCACTTCGTCTAATAATGCAGCCATCTGCTGTAGCAAACGTTCATAAACATCCTGTAAATATATATAAGCTTCGATGAATCTTTTTTTATCCTTCCATATACCTTGAAGCACCTCCCCATTCAATGGTTCCCACACATTTCGACGACTATACCGACAGCACCAGTCGCCAAGAAATATGATCGGTTGGGTAGTATCCCAAAATTCTTCAAGGGCAGTGGTTGCTAAAAATATATTTTTATCGTTTTCCTGATTCAGCTTATTCACCGATTAATCTCCATTTTAACGGCGTGCCACGAGGAATTTTTTGGGAGGTTTTTCTGCCAATTACGTCTTCGTTAAAACGGGTATGTAGGCCATACCCCGGTCGTATACTGCGGATATTCTCAGTTGTAAAAGTCTCGCCAGCTTTCATGTCCTGGACCACAAACAAAGAACGTCGGAAGATGCGGCTGGCGGCTTCGTGTTCGGTGACTTCGTAGCTAATTTTGCCAAGGGCTTTTTCGGTAGTGCGGATGGCATCAACCATTGCTTTGAATTCATCGGGTTCCAAAGAAAAAAGGCTGTCGGGGCCGAGGATGTTGCGGGAGAGGGTAAAGTGTTTCTCCACGATGCAGGCGCCGAGGGCGACGGCGGCTACTGGCACAGCGATGCCCAGGGTATGGTCGGAGAGGCCGACGGGGACGGCGAATGACGCCGCCATGTGGGGGATGGTGCGCAGATTCATTTCCGCCGGTTCGGCCGGGTAGGCGCTGGTACATTTCATAAGGGCCAGTTCTTTGCAACCCGCCTCCCGGGCGGCGGTTACCGCTTCGTCTATCTCTGCTAAAGTTGCCATGCCAGTAGACATGATCATTGGTTTTCCGGTCTTGGCGACATACTGAATAAGGGGAATGTCAACCAGTTCAAAAGATGCGATCTTGTAGGCTGGAACGTCCATCTTTTCAAGGAAATCGACAGCGGTCTTATCAAAAGGTGTTGAAAACAGATCCATGCAGAGTTCATTGGCGATTTCCTTCAGCCGCGGCTGCCATTCCCAGGGGGTGTACGCCTCTTTGTAGAGTTTATAGAGGTTCTTCCCTTCCCATATGGTGCCTTTACCGATGCGAAAATATTCGTTATCGCAGTCTATGGTCATCGTATCCGGGGTGTAGGTCTGCAATTTTATAGCATCTGCCCCAGCTTCTTTTGCAGCTTTTATAAGCTGAACAGCCTGGTCGTAATCCTGGCTATGGTTGGCAGATAATTCCGCGATAATGTAGACAGGCTCCTCTGGACCTACATTTCTACTTCCAATAGCAATTTTTGCTTTCATGATAGATCCATCCTATTTAAAACCATCTTTCTTGACTTTACTCCACAAACATCAACTTCTTCCACTAGGCGGAATCCGGCTTTCTGAAAAACCCTCAAAGATGCTTCGTTATCCGACTTTACATAGGCTGATACTTGTTCAATATTTGTTTCATTAAAAATCTTATTCACTGCCTTGCAAAGGATCTCTTTTCCATAACCTCTCCTTCTTGATTCAGAGGAAACACTGAAAGATATAATTGCCTCTTTATTATCGATTTCAAATCTGATCTGTCCGATAGGCTTCTTTCTTTCGTCATCAGCAATGAAAAATCTATGGTTTTTTTGTCTCTGCACCGAGTCAAACCACCGAATATGTTCATCCCAGGAGATATTAGCTTGCGAATATGAAGCCTTCCTTGTTTCTTCATCATTCGCCCAGTGCCATATCAATTCACGATCAAGGTCCGTAACCTCTCGAAGATTGAGACTTCCTCTTTGAATGGATTCCACTACGAGAGAGGATCCTTGCCCGTTGATCAACATACTGCTCTGCGCTGATAAATGTTTGCGGAGGGCATTATCGAGCATCAAAGACTTACATGCATAATTGATATGTTCCCTTGTACATTCAGACATCCAACCAAGATTAACAACAGTTTTACGATCCATAAGATACTTGGCAACAACCGATTGATTCTCGGCTAAGACAAGTATGATACTGGGCAGTGCCATGAACATCAACTCCCAGCAAGTGCTTCCGGCAGCAGAAACGGCCAAATCCGCCCAAGCCATCAGTTCGGGCATATTGGGTGGATTGATCAGAAGCTCTGCTTTAAAATCGGCTGAAACGATGGCCTTTCGCGCCGTTTCTTGGTGGGGATTGGCGGGGCCAAGGATGATTCTGGTTATGATATCCCGCTCATTAAGAAGTTTTAAAGCCTCTATGACTTTAAGGGTCACATTGTCCGGATCGGCACCCCCGAGGGTTACAAGGATGTTTTTCGCCCGCTCTGGAATCTGACGATTGAAGTCCCGATACTTCAAGAATTCCCTACGCAGGAGGACATATCGAGTTCCTAAGAGAAGGGTTGTGCCTTCGTCGCAGTGGTATTTCAGATCCGGCGCGTGAATGTTTTGATTGAGAAGAATATCCGCATGATAGTGCGGCAGCTGATTCATGTCGTCGATGACCAACAGGCGGATCCCTTCGTCGCGGATCGCTTTCTGATATTCAGGAGTGAAATGATACCCGTCTAGAACGAGCCAGTTTTTTTGATTGGCGCTTTCGCTCTTAAGAGTAGACGACGTGAATTGCAAATCATAAGGGTCAGGGGAAGCGTGAGCAAGAACAGTGAATTTGAATCCTTCGCTTTGTATTCTCTCTTTCAGTGCTTCACTGTCACAATGGCTGATAAACGTGACCTCTCCACCCTGGTCCTGCCAGGCCTGGGCAAGGGCAATGCAGCGCATGATGTGCCCGGTTCCAATTTTTGAATCAGCATCAGCTCTGACGTACAGATTCATTTATTTTTAAACTCTGTCTTTGCCTTCATCGTAGCGAACATCATTTCGGCTGTTTCCCAGTCTTCCGCGGTGTCAATATCTTGAACGAGATATCGTGGGAGGATAACAGGCAGAGAATCTTTTGCAAATAGTGCCTTTCCCTTCAAATACTTATTGGTATTAGCCCAGTAGAATTGCCCAGCGTCATGATAAGCTTCGGGTAAATCTTGAGATCTAATATTCTCATAGTCGGGCCATATCATTGTTATGCAACCTTTTTCTGTGATCTTTAGTGAACGGTAAATTGGGTATGGGTATGTAGTTACTGAAAACACAGAGGTTGCATCTGAAGACACAAGCTTATCATAGCCTTGCTTCAAGTAGCTCGCCTGAATAAATGGCGCTGTTGCGTAGATGCAACAAATAAATTTGGGCTGCATCCCTTCTTGCGCTAACCACTCAATTGCATGGCAAACAACTTCGGCAGTGCCTGCAAAATCATTGGCGAGTTCTGCCGGTCGGAGAAATGGCACCTCTGCCCTGTATTCTCTCGCAATGGCGGCTATTTCTGGAGAGTCCGTCGAGACAATAACCCTGTCAAACAACCCCGTCTCCTGGGCAACGCGGATGGAATATGAAATGATGGGTTGGCCAGCAAATAATTTAATGTTTTTATTGGGAATGCGTTTGCTGCCACCACGAGCGGAAATAATGGCAACAACTTTATTGTGGATCATTTTTTGTGCTTCTTTTTCTGATCAGAAACATTGAATCTACATTATCGTTATCAAGGTATTTGATACGTTTTTCCTTAACTAATTCTATATCTTTAAATTTATCGAGATACAGCTTTGCAAAAGCAGCTTTCCATAAAAGATTCCTGCGTCCCCTATAAGGTATTTCTGAATACTGATCTGCATAGTATTCAAACCCCCAGATATATTCACTTGTGCATCTATATATCTCTCGCATGGCAATATTTAGATCATCAGGATTTATGTGAATAAGAACTCCGGAAGTAAACACAAGATCAAAATAGGAGTCCTTAAAGGGGATATCGAAGGCTGACCCCTGTATTAGATTGATGTTTTGGGTCTTTTGCTTGGATACTTCAACTGCGTACGGTTGCAACTCTATGCCATAGAGGTTTTTAAAACCAATCTCTTGCAGTCCCTGCAATTGCGTACCCACATTAGATCCGACCTCAAGGATTTTTATTGATCGGTCCAAATTACCCAAAAAAATCAAATTAAGCTCTGTTCGTGTCAAGCCAAATTGTTTTTTATAAAGTCCATCCATCACTTCTATGGTATGGGGATTACGATCTGTATATTCCTTGCCAAATTCTGATGACCACTGCTGTATCTGATCAGTAAACTTTCCCATCACTTTATCCTTCTCTGTTTTTACTGAATACGTCTTCTTTCTTTCTCCAAAGACTATCCACCTTTTCAAACAATTCCGGATTCCAGAATTTGTCAACAATATCCCAGAATTCTTTTTTGCTATATCCGATGTCTTTGATACGCTCGGATTATTTTTTGACAGGTTTCTGATAGACCCCGGTCTTCAACGGGTTATCAAATTTTAGTCCCATCTTGTCAGCCAAGCGTTGCATTCCATTTACCACCGTATCCCCCAATTCTTCGGATGACATTTGGGTAAGATTCACATGCAAGTCCTGTCTGTCGCCGGCGTTCAAAAGATATTCCAATTCATTTTTGATATACCCGTACTGAACTGCCCACTCATAGATGGGTGTTCCAGGAAGCGGTTGCAAGAAGCCCACGCTTGGGTAGATGTTACAGCGTTCGCAGAGATCCAGAGTCATCCGAATTGTTTCCGGCGACTCTTGCGGATAGCCGAAGATAATGCTGGTGAGAGGTGTTACTCCTCCCCGAATTAGCGTTTCACAATGTTCCACCACACGATCCAGGCGGATTTTTTTATTCATTGCTTTAAGAATCTCGGGGCTTGCGTTTTCAATTGAGAAACTGATGCTTTTGCAGCCGGCGTCGCGCATGCGCTGGACTAGCGGCACGTTGGCTTGGCGAAACAAGTCCCCGCGAGTGATGGCATCCCAGCCGACTCGGAATGGCAGTTGCTCAAGTCGCGCAACCATCTTCTCGACTGCCGTGATATTTGGGAAAGTCAATTCGTCCCAAAAGAAGATAAAAGTGGCTCGATACTTGTCGTGCAGCCGCGTGAATTCCTGCATCACTGCTTCTTCAGAATACTTGCGGTAATGCTGTCCCTTGAAGACATGATAACAGAAGGTACAGTCGAATGGGCAACCGCGTGCCGCGTTCAAGGGATAAACAATCGACTCAATGGAATCATCCATGACAGGCTTGAGCATGTGAACATTGTAGCGAGGCAGATCAAATAGATCCCAGTTTGGGAACCCGATTTCGTCCAGATTAGGAATTGGTTCGCGCGCCGTGGTTTTGACAAATTCGCCGTCCCGTAGGAAAGCGATCCCTTTCACTTGATCAAGAGCTGCGTTAGCGTTAGTGTCCAACACGCGTAAAAGATCCACGATCGTAACATCGCCCTCACCAAGAACGGCAATATCTACTTCGGTGTGGCGCAACAACATTTCCGGGATAGATGTGGACACGGAGTTGCCGGCGATAATCGTCGCCTCTGGATTACTTTCCCGCACAGTAGCTGCGATCTCTCTGACCAGTTTCAACACGGTTACAATAGCGCCAAGTGCAACAATGTCATATTTTTTCTGAAGATGCTCGCGCAAATTGTCCACTGACAGATCATAAGCATCCATATCATATAAATCAAACTCGATGTTCGCTTTCTTAACTGCTGAGAGGATACAAGCCAAACCAACCGGTGGAAATTTTCGGCGAGCATGAGGTCTTATGCATGGATTAATAAATAGAATACTTTTCACGTGTAGCCGCATTTCAAGTTATGTTCGTTCGTTGTCCATCGCCTCGTGTTCCTAGGGCTTCAAGATCAAGAATATCTTCGGTTTTACCACTGCACAAGCTTCGCACATTGGAATAAACCTCTGTTCGCTGATTCCCTTTCGCAAATGAAGATATAGTGGATTATTGAATATTTCTGAAAGACTATCAGTATTGACGCTGCCTAGCACGTATCGGCTTGTAAGATCATAACAGCAAGCAACGACGTCGCCATTCCAACGAATCGTGATAGTATTCTCAACGTGGTCGCATGCATTACGAATTTCGCTGTCACCTGGCTCTTGATAAAGGTCAAAGATTTCATCCAACACTTCCATGTGCGGCCATCGCATAGCCCATGTGCACTTGAAACCCTCAATCTCGCTTGCGTATTCACCAGAAAATTCCTCCAGCAGATAATCGGGCGGCTTGGGATCTTCATGCCCACTGTGCGACTTTGGCTCCAAGAACTGTGTAGATGCAATGAAAATCTGTGGAATATCGGAGTGCAGTCGTTTCTTGCAAGCAATCAACGTCTTGATGTTCGAGACCACAGTATCATAGTTGCAATTACGGCGGATAATATTGTTTTCCTTGGGGCTCTGACCATCAAGCGAAATTTCAATGGCGTCTAAACCAGCAGTGATGAGATCCCGCGAGGCAGACTCGTACAATAACATACCGTTTGTAACTGTCTTAACAAGTACTCCCCCCCGACTATAGCACGTATCTGCCTGACCATTTCGGCAAATCTCTTGTTGAGCAATGGTTCACCTCCGTGATACAGAACAAACACCTTGACGAACTCCATCTGCGCCTGCACGTTATAAAGGACCCGACCAAAAGTTTCCATAGACATAATACCGCGTTCCATCTTCACCGTTCCCGTTGGACAATGAGAACACCTTAGATTGTAAGCGCCAGCAGGCTCAATCCGAACTACTCTTGGAAAGGGAAATGTGTATGTTGTTTGTTCATTGTTCATAACCGCACCATGAAGCCTTGTCCTTTCAGATAGCGTTTGGCTTCCAGCGGTGTCTGCTGCGTAAAATGGAAAATGCTAGCGGCAGAAACAGCAGATACCTTTCCTTCCCGCAACACCTGCGCCATATGTTCATAGTTGCCGGCGCCTCCTGAGGCAATGACCGGAATGAAGACGGCTTCGCTTACCTGACGTGTTAATTCTATATCGTATCCCATCATGGTGCCGTCGCGATCTATGGACGTTATCAGGATTTCACCCGCACCTAGTTCAGCACTTCTCCGCGCAACCATTACTGGATCTTGTCCTGTAGGTTGCTTGCCAGAATGTATAAAAGTTTCATAAGCACCATCTTCGTTTCGGCGTGCGTCGATTGACATGATTACACACTGCGATCCAAACCGTTGGGCGATTTCGCTTATCAATTCTGGCCGTTCAACTGCCGCTGTATTTAATACTACCTTGTCGGCACCGACCCGCAGCAACCGCCGGACATCCTCCACGCAGGTGATGCCTCCGCCCACGGCAAATGGGAAAAAACATTCATCGGCCAGTTCATCCACCATATCAAAATCTGGACCACGGCCCTCCGCGGTAGCCGTTATATCCAGGAAGACCAACTCGTCCACGTCTCTGAGGTTATAAACCTTGATTGCCTGCATCGCCGTGCCCACTCGACGCCACGAATCAAAGGCAACACCCTTGACCAGTCCCATCTCCTTGAATAGTAATGTCGGGATTATACGGATTTTTATCGCCATATTCCCCTTTATATTGCCAAGAAGTTCTTCAACAATTGAAAACCCGTTTTCTGGCTTTTTTCGGGATGAAACTGGACGCCAAAAACAGAACCGGACTGCACCGCCGTTACAAAATGACCGGCGTATGGCGTATGCGCTAAGATGTGGGCATCGTTTTCCGGACAAAAGTGGTAACTATGGACAAAATAAAAATCTTTGCCGGATGGGATGTCCCTAAAGAGAGGCGATTCCTGCGAGGGGTGCACCTCGTTCCAACCGACATGGGGAATGCGGGTTTCAGTCCCGAAAGGCTCCATTCGGCGTACCTCTCCCGGTATCAGCCCCAAGCCGTCTGTCTCTTTCCCCTCCCAGCCCTTACTTGCCAACAACTGCATTCCCAGACAGATGCCCAATAAGGGGATATTTTCCCCTATGGCCTGCTCATACAACACACGATCGAGAGAAAGGGCTTTGATGTTACGCATGGCCTCGGGAAATGCACCCACACCCGGTAAGATGATCCGATTCGCCGTTTTCAGGTCCTGTGCTTGGCCGGTTACAACGACCGTTCCGCCACATTCTTCAACGGCGCGCCTTACCGAATCCAAATTACACATCCCATAATCGACAACAGCCACGATATTCATATCAACCCATATTATCGTCGTTTATCTTAGTCAGATTGCCGTCCTTATCCTTGACCAGATTACCCCGGGAGTCACAAACAAAGAGCTTCTTGTTGGTAAACCGATCACACACCCGAATGAATTCCTCCAAGGTCATATCAATGTCTTTTAAGACGGCATCAATGGGTACGCCCAAATAAACCCAAGGGAATTTACCATCATGCATTTTTACCAACTTCAGCCCATCTTCGCGGCTTAATCGCCCCCGCCGAATATGCATACAGGCCAAATCCGTCGCCCTGCCGAAACCAAACTTGAGAAATTTGAAGTAATCGTGGATACCGGTCTGAACGTTATCCAGATTCTCATAGTTCACTAATGACCCTTCAACGGTTTTATGGTAGGTTTCACACCCGTGGGCCTGTGAAAACAAGGCATTGCTGAAGCCATCCCAGGGCAGATAATAGCCAAGGTAAATACCCGTCACACCCGCCCGCGCAAGCGCCTCATCGGATGGATAAGTATATTGAATCAAGTGCCTCGCTTCTATTCCTTCCTGCCCGACAAGATCCGAAACCCGCAATCCCAAAAGCCCGCCGAATTCTTCCAGCCAACGCCGGGTAAGGACATTATTTTGTGCATCTGCTGCCGGGCCGCCATATTCGTTCTGTGCATTCTCACCCCAGACAAGTAATGGCACCTGAAGATGGGCGGCCATGCGAACCGGAATTGTAAAAATCGCCACGTGTTCCGGCCAAGAGATGTCACCAACCTGTGTCAATGCCAAACGGTTTACGCGGCGCCGAACAACAGGATTCATGGATAGCTCGATATAATCAACCCCCTGCATTTTCAAGTTTTCGATATTTCGACGCCCGATTTCGGAAAGATGATCCGTGGTTGCCGTCACACACAAAGGATTCATCCCTAATTCAAGCATACGTATGACTTGGGTAGTACTGTCTTTTCCTCCACTAACAGGGACGATACAATCATAGTTGCTGCCGTCACGGGAACGAAAGCGGTCGAGAATCGTTAAAAGTTCCTGTTTCCGTTGCTTCCAATCTACGACCTTTCGCAATTCAAAGTTTCGGCATGCCCCACAAACCCCCTTGATATCCATTGGCAGGTCCGGTTTTGTCTCAGGCATAAGACAATGAGTGCAATACTTAATATATCGTTTATTATCTTTCACGTGTCAATCTCCTAGATATTTGTTTATCCGCACATAATTTCCGCACAAGTATCAATAACAGCACCTGCGTCTTCATCCTGCAACCACTTTTTTTATTTTTCCAATTACATGTTCGATTTCATCGTTAGCAAGCTTCGGGAACATGGGAATTGAGATTGCCTGGGAATAGTATTCTTCCGCCATTGGGCATAGGCCCCGTTCATAACCCAATCTTTTATAGTAAGGATGAAAATAAACAGGTATATAATGGACATTAACCAGTATGTTTGTCTCCGCAATCAGCCAATTGAAAATATTTTTGCGATTCTCTACTAGGATAACATATAAATGCCTTGAAGAATCGAAGCCTTCCTTTTCCTTTATAAAGTCTATTTGCTCAATTTCCGAGAACGCATTATCATATATTCTTGCTATTTCTTTTCTTCTGGTAATAAATTTGTCTAATTTCTTCAACTGACTTGTACCAAGGGCGCATTGTATATCCGTCAAGCGGTAATTAAAACCCAGCTCATGCATCTCGTAATACCAGGGGCCCTCGGTTTCTTTCATATATTTGATACTTCTCGTAATCCCGTGGGATCTGAAAAACACCAATTTTTCATATAAATTATGATCATTCGTTAATACCATCCCCCCTTCACCGGTCGTTATTTGTTTTACCGCGTGAAAGCTTAAAATTGTCATGTCTGAATGGAAACAAGAACCAACCTTGACCCAATCCTGGCCATTTTGTAATCTGTATTTTGCCCCAATTGCATGAGCAGCGTCTTCAATAATTATAAGATTATTTTCTTTGGCGATTTTACTGATTTCTTCCATATCCGCAGGTTGCCCGGCAAAATGAACAGGAATTATTGCTTTTGTTTTCTTCGTGAGCTTCTTTCTTATATCAACCGGATCAATAAGCGCCGTGCCCGGTTCGATGTCTGCAAACACGGGCTTCCCACCACAATAAATGATACAGTTGGCAGAAGCAGCGAAAGTATTAGCCGAAGTAACGACTTCGTCTCCAGCAGATACGCCGGCTGCAAGGCAAGCGATATGCAATGCCGAGGTCCCGCTGTTTACGGCAACCGCGTATCGTGCGCCGCAGTACTGCGCGATACGCTTTTCAAATTCCTCAACCAGTGGCCCCTGAGTGAGATTTGATGATCTCAGCGCATCGGCAACGGCAAGGATATCATCTTCTTCAATCCATTGGGTCGCATAAGGTATCTGTTTCATAGCACCTCCAGACTTCTTTGATAGGTTGATTAGACGCCTTCTTATCAGGAACCCAGACGAATGGCATAAGGGGGATCATACTGAAGGATAACTTCATGTTTACCACTTTTGACGTAAATACCTTGAAATGTATGATCCACCGGAAATACTTTGGTTTTTATACCGTCCACAGTAGCCTTCCAGTACGGGTTGAAATTATTGGTTATTATGAGAATAGAATTCTGTGGGTTATTCACCTTCAGATTAATCCGATCAGATGTATAGCTCTTTAGCTCTACGCATCCCATTCTTGCGCCCAATTTGCCAAGTGACAAAAAGGCTAAATCACTTTGCTTCAAATACGCCGTTGAGCGCAAATCGGCATAATCTGCATACCGCAAGGCTTCTAACACCTGTTTAGATTCCCCAAAGAGGCGTACATTTTCGGCCAGAAAGAAGCGTGGAAGAACCCGAGGATTTTCATAGATGAATGTTAGATACTCTTGAAATCTGTTACCCTCAAATAAGGCATTCAACACGCCTTGCTTAAACCTCATTTGCCAAGCAATCTGTTCATCACGATTGGATGATCCAAACGGCAACAGAATAAGATTCTTGTCCTGTAGCGGATGGTCCGAAATAATAAATCTAACATTCGCCAAGGAAAGCAAATTGAGATCGTAGACGCCTTTAAAAAGGTAAACTCGATGTCCCCATGAGCTAAAGGAAGCGTAATCAGGCTCAGACGAAAGCAAACGCCCAATAACCTGTTCCCAGTATTCCTGATAACGGCGAGAATAAGCACCAACGTATCCATCCGCCGATTCCAGACCTTGGACTGATGCACTGGTTGGCCACAAATTATACGAAAAAAAATCATTTTGATCTGGAACTGTGATGACTCGAAAAGGAGGAGACATTTTATTAGCTTCAGCAAGTTGACGCAAAGCCGGATTCTGATAGACCGTAGTATAATTAGCTCCAATCATTATTAATCGTGGCACTGTAAAAATTTTCATGCTCAATGCCTGCCAACCGACCATACCAATGACGACGAGCAATACCGCCGTATATAGTGAAACGCTATAAGACACTGACGACTTTTTAACCAGCTCAAATTGCCACCCTTGCAAACAGGAGATGCCAATGGCCGCAGAGATTATTGTCAAGTAAGGATACAGTAAGTAAATACGATCAAACTGAAAACCACGCAGAAAACCAAGGTGCGGATGGATGAAAATGCTGAATAATGGATAAATCAGAATGACAAATACCAGACTAAATATTATGGCACCCACAAGCACAACCAATGGGCGAGATCTGCCTCGAGATGCGATCAATCCCATCACTGCTATTCCAAGGAGTATAAGGTCCTTCACAAATAACCCTTGTATGAGCATCGGACCTGCCGGCTTGGTTGTGCCCCAATATGCCCGATGGGACAGAGGTCCATTCAATGAAGTTGCCCAGATTATGGGTGACTCAAACATTAAAAAGCCAATCATAAAAATCAATACCATCGACCAGAACTTCAAATGTAATCTGGGCACGACAAATAAAAACCAGAAAAAGATAACTGGAAGGACAAAGATACCAAAACCGATGTTGGTTGTAAGCGAAAATAAGGCTCCAATCCCAAATGCGATAAGATAAGAGGCCCTTTTATGTTCATCCAAACGAGAGAGAGCCCAAATAAAAAAGGATATTCCAGGGATAGACAAACCATAATACATCGGGAAACCAAGTTGTAAACCTGTATTAGGATAGTTAGCGAGAAGTGAATAAGCAACTCCCGCATAAATTGATGAATACGAATCCAGAAGAAGCGTTTCTCTAAGTAATCTGAAAGTAAAAAATCCAGCGATAAAACGCTGAAGCCACATAACCAAGCCAGTCGCCAACCATCCCGGTAAAAATAAAAAAGGTAAACTATCAAGGTCAAAAATATATGAGCCAAGAATCGTATCGTTCCCACATAATAGAGATGGATTCCAATAGCCCAATTTTTGGGAAGCCAGACCAAAAGATAAAAGCAATCTGCCATTCATAGCGCAATCTCCATCTTCTGCAATCCGAACAAAAGAATAGGCTCCGAAGATGAAATATTCACAAGCCAATCCCAATGACCATAAAAGGAATAGAGTAAAGGGATGTTCACACAACCAGCGAATGGATTGGACGGATGTATACTTCATTATGCTTAATATTTTACTCATAGGGGCTCGTCCAAAAATGAGACCTCATAGTCTCCAGCCAAGCAATGCTTCAAATAATTCGGCAAGAAGTCCTAATTTGATTTGTTCCCGAGCTATCATTGCAGAAAGTTCTGATACGCTCTCAACTTTCAAATCAATAATTTGCGCGGGATACATCGAATAACCAAACGCGTGATCAAACATAAATAATTTTTCTTCAATCCCAAAAAATTTATTCCTGTCTACAGCGATGCCCAAAAGGATATCACGATTTTTTTGAAGCCCCTTTTCCAGTAAGTAACAAGCTTGTATACTATTGAGAAACAAATAGTTTTCAGATGGAACTTCATATTCGGATATCTTTTCAAAATGTATGCACATGGGACGATCGAAGATAAGAAATCTCTCTCCAGCAGAAATCTTTCCTATTGAAGAGGAGATCCTTGAAATATTGATATTCATAGATGCTGATAGCAATCTAGCAAAAACATCCTGGCCGATCAAATTCCAAGACTTAAAGTCACCATCCGCAAGTTGATTGATATCACTAGCAATATTCTTAAAAATATCTAAGCACATTTCAAAAGAAAAAACTAAATTAGTCGGTTTATCAACACTCCCGTATAGGAACCGATCACTATGAACTGGATTGGAAATCATTTGTGTCTGCAGTAATGCTTTTAGTGCCACTTCAATTGCGAAATGAACCAATCCTCCTCTTTCAACTGAATCATAATCATGGAAAATTACTATTCCACCCGGACGCATTAATGGTATCCACTTATGAATATCTTCAAAAACATGCTCAAATGCATGGCTGCCATCAATAAAAAGCAGATCTATTTCCTTATCGCATAAATCACGCCATCGATTGGCCCCTTCAATAGAGGACATTGTATATAATTTAACATTTGTATTTGCTAAATGTTGAAACGCTTCAGCTGTTGAGGCAATATCGAAAGACAGGATCTTTATTTTCTTATCTTCAGTGGCTTTACTAATGATATAGGATGACCCGCCCTGGGCAGTTCCAATTTCTACAATAATGCCGTTGGAGGGCACCCTAGCAGCTAAAGCTGCAAGTGTAGACTTTTCGGTCTCCCATAATTGCGAAAACGTTATTTGGGTAAACTCATTATTACTCATTACTAACTCTTATTTATTCGGTAAGGAACACTACTGATTATAGAAAAACTTTCTCCGCAGAAAACGAATTAATGCAAGTTCAGGCAAGTTGCGATATTTTTTTGTTTTTAACCTCCATGAGAAATAGAGGCTTCCAATTCTTGCAAGAGACACAGTAACTGCACGTAATATGGGATTTCCAATACTTCCCGTAATATTTATAATAGCATTGGACAAAATGCTCATGTAGGAAATATTACCTATAGTTATCCGATCGCGTTTATTAAACCATGGTATCCGTTCTCCCTGAAAATCAAAGTCATCAAAAATCCAATCCGTCCATTTTTCTAAAGACTGTGGTGGTTTCAAACCGTTTTGCACTGCAAAATCAAAACTGGGGGTACCTGGCAAGGCCGTATAGGTCGCCATCGTCTCAATTTGTGCCTGCGGGTTCTCCTTTTTAAGAGTAAATGCCAGATCTATTGTTTTATTTATATCTTCAAATGTTTCGGTAGGGTAGCCTATCATCAGAGCAAATGCAGGCTGAAAACCAAACTTTTTACACCGCCGGTTGACCTCTAGTGTTTGTTCAACTTTTATTCCCTTTGTCATTAAATCAAGAATTCTCTGGGATCCTGATTCAGCACCAAATTTCAATGTATGAGCTCCCGCCTTCCTTAGAACCCGCAACTGCTCATCTGTAGCTTTGCTGAAAACGTCAACACGTGTTCCAGAAGTGTAAAAACTAACATCAAGCTTATACCTTATCATTTCCAAGCATATTTCGTGAGCCCTTTTCCCATCTATATAAAATTCATCGTCTCTAAGCCAGAATCCGTCAAGCTTGAAACGTTCTACATTTTCTATTATTAGAGACAAACTTTTTTTTACAGACATTGGGCGCCAGCGTCTTTTCCGTATAGTCGCACTGCTGCAGAATCCACACTTGAAAGGACATCCGCGACTAGTCTGTCCGATATCCATGACCCGGTTGCGTCCTTTGACATACATATCGATATGTATATATTTCTCGATATCGATAAGTTCCCAGGGAGTCGGCAACAGAGTATCCATGTCAAGAAGGTCTCTTGCTTCTGTAGCTATGACCTGCTTGCCTTCTTTAAAAAGAATACCATTTATATGTTTTAGGCCTTTCTTACTCTCTATTGCCTGGATTAGCTCCAAAAACGATGTGTCTCCTTCGCCCAATATTATAATGTCGACATCCGGATGCATAATAGTCTGCTGAGGCATAACTGTCGGGTGTGGTCCACCCCAGACTATTGGTACTTTTCCATCCGTTAAACTGCGAATTCTTTCGGCGAGTTGTAGGGCATATCTAATCTGGGTACCAGTCATAGATGATATCCCTACACATAGAAGATCTGATGAAATACAATCCCTTAAATCTTGATCCGAAATAGTTTCAGTGCGCTGATCTAATATTTTGACTTTATAGCTATTACTTAGAAGTGGGGCAGCAACTGCCAGTAGAGAGTGTGGTGGCGCAACCGTTGAGCCGAAATCTAAACCTGTTTTTGGGTATAATAACAAAACATTAGGCTTTTCAACATACTTGTTCATTGTTCTTACTCTTAACAGTCTAATACAAGTTTCTAGTAATTGTATGTGAGGTCATATCTTGGATATGTTCAGCAACTGAAGTCCCAAATTTAGAAGTAACCATATCAAGATACCTCGGATTTCTATAATAAGCATTGAAAGCATAATCACGAAAGCGAAGCACATCTTTGTTCTGTAAATATTTTGTTGCCATCGGAAAACACTCATAAGAATATTGCGAATGCCCCTCCCATGTTTCTGGAAGTGCAATGCCCTTTATAATGGCTTCCTCGTACAATTTGGATCCGGGATATGCCATGGCTGAATAAAGGTTTGCCCATTCTCCATTTATTTCCATGGCAAGATTTAATGTGTCCTGCATAGAATCAAAGTCGTCTTCCGGCAGTCCAAAGATGAAATTTGCACAAATATACAGCCCCTCTTTGTATGTCATACCAACTATATCCAATATCTTATCACGATTAATGCCTTTGGAGACATCACTAAGTATTCGCTGGTTGCCTGACTCGAAACCATAAGCAAGCCAGTTAATGCCTGCTTTTTTCATTTTAGCTAACATTATCTGATTCACGGTATTTACTCGCGCGTAAGCCCAAATATTGAGATTATGTCCATGTTCAACGATCAGATCACATAAATTGCTCACATGCTCGTTGTTGAGGGCAAACATTTCGTCAAGGATCTTAATATTTCGAATACCATACGTTTCAACAAGCCAATCGATCTCTTTAATAACATTTTCCGGGCTTCTGTAGCGGATACCGCTTCTTCCAAATAGCGCATTTATACAACAAAAACTGCACCTGAAAGGGCATCCCAGGCTTGTATAGATAACGCCGTATGGCATTCTATTCTCAATACTGTCAAAGCAATGCCAATTATGCGCCCTATACCTTTCCATCGGCAGTAGATCCCAAGCCGGCCTTGGCAGCTCATCAATATTTTCGTAAACAACTGGTGTCGGGCCAGCGCAGATATTGTCATCCTGTAAATAATACAATCCCGGGACTATGAATTCTTTGCCGCCTTCTTTTAAAATGGCAATCAGAAGCGCTATGGTAAAGAATCCTTCTCCTTGACAAACAAAATCTACATTTTCTTCCAACAGTGTTCGTTGAGGTAATGCTGAGGGGTGTAGTCCCATTATAAGTTTCTTTACATGAGGAGCATATTCAACTAAACAAGAAAAAATGCTTGACACCCCGGCCATTGACATAGTCGAAGCGCTTGGGTTTGTTCCAGAAACACAAACAGCTGCTATAAGAGGATTCATCTCCTTGATTCTTACGGCTGTCTGTTCAGGAGTTAATTCTTCAGCTTCAGCATCCAGAACATCTACGGAAAAACCTTTTTGTCGAAGATACCCGGCCAACAATGCAGGCCATAGCGGAGGCTCAATGGCTGTCAACATAAAAGTGCTCAACTCGCCGTATAACTTTCTTTGACTACCCGGCTTTATAAATACAATATCAATACATACACTACTCAAAACAGTTCCTCATAATCGCGATCAATCACTAATAATCTCCTCTGCAAACATGAATAAGCAGGCCAAACCAGAGCGGAAATGATATATTCTTGACGGAGGTAGCAGCCTGTTTCCGGGACGTTGATAATCTTCCACTCTCAGGGGCTCGTCTCCTGGAATTTCCGTTATTTTTAATCGTTTTTTGGCGCAGCGCACTGACATCTGTGGTTCCCAGCTAATGTATCTGCCAATAAGGGCCTCGTAGAGAGGTGATTTTCGTACTGTTATCCCAAGATCTTCAGGAATAGACTTTTTATATCCCCTGAACATGACCAAGGCATCGGTATAATGAAATCCAAACAGTAAATTGATTATTTTCGTAAATGCCCAATTTCCAAGGCGGCTGACAAACGTATCATCATAACTGCATGCATCACCCAGGTAGCGGGAAACAATTACCATATCATACCCTTCTTTGATTTTTTTAATGAGGTCAGGTATTAGCTCGGGTACTGAATTCCCATCGGGGCTAAAGGTGATTATTATATCTCCAGTAATTTTTTCATACGCCTCAATCAATCCTAAACGAATACCCACCTGTACCTGCTTATGAACTTCATACCCCTGCTCAAGGGCATATTCGATCGTCCCGTCAGTAGAACCGCCATCGACAATAATGATCTGGTGAAGCAGCTCTCTGTTTACACGTGGCATGATCACGCGTATGCCCTTGATTTCATTCAAAGCTGGAACGACCAATGTGACTTTCATCTTCTAAGCTCCGTTATCGCGCAAATTATTATCAAACTGAAGTTCCGAAAGTGGGGTAGGCCAAGGGGACAGAGATGAGATGATTAGATTTCATTAACCATTTAGTCTCATGTTTTGTATAGTGGACCCCCCTCTTACAAACGAGCGTACATGTAAACTTCGGGGATTGTCAAAAGGTCATGAAGGGCAATATATGTGTCAATTATAGCTTGATACTTTTCCTCAAAAATTTATTAATTAAAAAAAGGATGATTATTATAATCGTTATAATAACACCTATAATGGCTATATAATGGCCCACATCTTTTATGCGCTCTTCCGACAGTACAGTCCACCCAATGAAATACCCAATTGATGCAACAATACTTGCCGGCGGTATGAGAAAAAGAGCTGTTGACCATATAAATGTACCAAAGCGTATAGGTGTAATCCCAAATAAGTAATTGAGAGGTCCTGATGCAAAAATAGGGTCGAGTCTTACAAAAGCAATAATTTTCCATCCATTTCCCTCAATAACATTAAGCAACCTGAGCAATTTAGGGTTTTGAAACTTTCTTTTACAGTAGTCGTGTGCCAAATATCTCGCTATTATAAACGAGCAACTTGCGCCGCAAGTTGCTCCAATAACAGATATCAAAGTGCCCCAAAATGGCCCCCAGAGAAGACCAGCGCCTAAATTCATTGGCAATGTCGGTAAAAGAGTTATGTTCATTACCGCAAAAAAAACAATAAATAGGAAAGGTGCGATAATTTTATTATTTTGAACAAATGTGAGAATTATCTCAGGCCTAAATATCCAATATTTATTAAATAAAAATACTATGGATATTATCATAATGAGAAGAAGTAAAAAAAAAGCCTTTTTTTTATATGCAAGAATGTTTGATATTATCATCTTTTAAAATATAAGGCTTTTTCTTGGATATCTCTTGCGTGGTAATACTCTTGAAAACCCGTACAATAAATATCACAAACGATTCAGTAGTTGGCAGAGTGCTTCGATTTTTTCCTCCTCCAGCCCAGGATAATTCCCAATATACCAGCCGAAAAAGTGGACATGATTTACATTTGGATAACGCTCAAATTCATCGCCCATGATTTTGCGCAAGTACGGTTGGCGCAATTGGTTGCCGCCGCCGGAGAGTCCGCGGCGAAATTCTACACCGTGTTGTCGTAGCGTCTGTTCGATACGATCGCGCAATACCGTGTCAGGGTCGTTGAGCACCAGAGTAAAGGCATAGTTGCAACTGCCCTCGATTGCAAAATCAGTCTGGTATTTAGTTGAGTCAAGACGAGAGAGGAACAGCTCAAGGTTGCGCCTGCGTATCTTGTTATTCTCATCCAGCCTCTTGAGCTGTGAACGGCCAATCACCGCGCCAATCTCAGTGGGGCGCACATTGTAAGCAGGAAAGGCAAAGATAAAGTCTGGATTCAGGTCAGAATATTTTGCTAAGTACGAGCGCCTGACCTCGTCTTGAGTCGCTTCGCGCACCATGCCGTGTGAGCGTAACATGTGCACGGTTTCATAGAGAGTACGATCGTTAGTGCATATCACTCCGCCTTCGATGGTGCTCATGTGGTGGGCATAGTAGAATGAAAAATTGGACATGAGCCCGAATGTGCCGAGTTTATGCCCATTGAAGGTCGCGCCATGCGACTCGGATACGTCCTCAATCAAGGGGATGTTGCGGCGCTTCAGTTCATCCAGCAGTTGCTTTGTGAGGGCATTGTAGCCAAGGATATGCGTTAAAAAAACCGCACGTGTGTTGGGTGTTAGTTTGTTAAGTACTTGGATTGTGTCCATACCTAACGTATGCCGGTCAATATCCACAAAGACAGGGGTAAAACCGTTTTGAAGAACTGCGGCAATGTCGGATACCCATGTCAGGGGTGGGACGATGACCTCTCCTGTCCCGTACATCTCCTTGAGCGCGGTCATGGTCAACAGGTTGGCAGAAGCACCAGAATTAACAAAAACGCTGTATTTGACGCCGAGCCATTCGGACCATTCATGCTCAAAGGCAAGCGTCTGCTTCGAGTGGGTCAACGGCGGATCGTCTTGTGACAAGTAAGCTATCACCGCGTCCAGGTCGGTGCGGGTAATATTGTTTTTCATCAACGGCAAGTTAAGGTTTGATTCTGTTATCATTTGTAATAGTTCCAAAGGGTATTTTTCTTTTTCGGCATTATCAATCTACTTTTCGATACCACTTGTATGTAATCGCCAGCCCCTCTCTCAAGGAAAAGTGAGGAGACCACCCCAAGTCTATTATTTTACTGTTGTCGAGACTTTTTATGGGCATCCCGTCCGGTTTGCTCGTGTCATATACGATCGATCCATTAAACCCCACGACTTCGCGGATTGTTTCCGCCAGGTTCCGAATGGAAAAGGCCGTGCCGCTTCCCAGATTAATAGGTTCCGGTGTGTCATAGTTGTTCATAATAAACAGGCATGCATCGGCCAGATCGTCAATGAAGATGAATTCCCGCTGGGGGTTCCCTGTTCCCCAAACGTCCACCTGTTTTCTATTATTTGCTTTTGCCTCATGCATTTTACGAATCAGGGCAGCCACCACATGGGAATCTTCCTCGCTGAAATCATCGCTTGGTCCAAAGGCATTGGCTGGAATCCCTACAATGAAATTTGAACCATATTGGGACCTGTAAGCCTGACATAGCTTGATGCCGGCAATCTTGGCTACGGCATAGGCCTCATTGGTCGGTTCAAGAAGGCCTGTAAGAAGAGATTCCTCCTTCATAGGCTGAGCACAATCCCGAGGGTAACTGCACGAACTGGCAAGGTAGAGCAATTTTTTAACACCGTGGCGGTGCGCGCATTCGATAATGTTGCAGGCAATTAAAAGATTATCCAGCATGAGCTCAGCGGGATACTTCATGTTCGCATCAATACCGCCGGTTTTCCCTGCCGCAAGGAATACGAACTCGGGTTTTCTTTCGCGAAAAAATGTGTCAATCTGCTTGACATTTTTCAGATCTTCGTCTTTTTCGCTGAAAGTATTACTGTAGCCAGCTTTTTCCAAAGCACGCAGAATTGCAGCACCAATCAGAGTGTTTCCACCAGCCACATATATAGAACTATTTATGTTCATTGCCTTTGCGCTCAGTCCCCAAGTATTTTTCGTTTAATTTTAATTTTCGTTAAGTCTTCAATATTATTGCGTTGCTCGTTGCCGAATTTTCGTTCAATAAGGTCTAAATATTCCGTGCGCGTATGGTACGTCTGCCATGCTTCATCGCGAAACTTCATAACATCAGCAGCGCTAACATATTTTGTAGGTAACGGTTGACATTCATAAGAGAAGAAGGCATATCCTTCGTAAGAATCAGGCAATTTCCAACCTTTATGTAAAGCTTTTAAATATAATGGGCTGCCGGGCAGAGCCATACATGTATAGAAATTAGCAAAGAGTGTATTGAGTTCATAGGCCAGATCAAGTGTTTGTTGCATGGTCTCAAAGTTATCGTTCGGAAAGCCAAAAATGTAATTTGCAGCGACATTAATTCCATGATCATTAATTAACTTAGCTATTTCTCTAATATCAAGTTCGTTAAACTTACCTTTTGAAACTTCTTGTCTTACGCGCTCATTACCTGCCTCAAAACCAATTGCCAACCATTTCATACCCGCTTTTCTAAACATATCCAAATATTTTTGCTTTATTGTGTCCACACGGGTATAAGCCCATAATCTCAAATCATAATCTCGCTCAATTAATCCTTTGAGCAAAGGTTCAAAGTGTCTTTTGTTTAGGAAAAACATTTCATCCGATATTCTTATTGTCTGCACACCCATTTCGACAAGTTTATCGAATTCGCGTAATATAAATTCGGGTGTCCAGTAGCGAATATGAGATGAATTTGCTGAAGCTACTCCATCAGAATTATCCACTCTATTGAGGATATTGATCATACAGAAATCGCACTTAAAGGGGCAGCCAAGTGATGTGTATAATGCGGCAAAGGGGGTTCGTTGTTCATGATTGTAGTTCGTATGCCAGAAATGGGCCCTGTAAAGATCCAAAGGCTTCTTATCATACGGCAGCAAATCCCAAGCATATCCAGGTAAGTCATTGTCCATTTTGTTCTGGGGTACAACTTGCTGAGGTGGTTTGAGGACAATATCGCCATCTATTTTATAACCTATACCCTTAATCTTATCCAGATCGTCGTTCAAGTCAGAACGTAATAAATCGTGCAATGCATAGACTCCTTCGTTAAGAAGGACCATGTCTATAAAAGGATAAGACAAAACTTCTCTGGGTAAAGCGCTGACATGCGAACCCACGAAACAAGTGGGATACTCCGGATAGGCTTGCTTAAGTTCGGCACACAGGCGTGTACCGCCAATCATGCTTGTTGTACCGGAATTAGGATTCTGTCCATATAGTACAAAACATACCACGCGGGGATTCATATATCGGATTCGTTGTATGGCTTGCTCATCGGTCAAGTGTTCCGCATTACAATCCAGGATAGCAACGCCAAAGCCTTTGCTGCGGCAGGACTGGGCCAGTAATAGACTCCAGGTTGGTGTTTCTATTGCCGAATACGTTTTACTCAGATTCTGATAAGCTTTTGCTGATGAGTCTGGTTCAACAAAAAGTATGTCTAAGCGACGATTCAGGGTGGTCATATTCATGAGCGTATTTGAAGAATCTCGCGGGCAGTATTTAAAATATCATTGCTGCCAACGTAGAATCCCTCCTCTAAAGTGAAACCAGAGGGGGTCGGCACGTCTGGACATGCCACACGGCGAATAGGCGCCTTTAAAAACTCAAAACCCTTTTCTGCAACAACTGCTGATATTTCTGCCGTTATTCCTCCAGTTTTCCAACCGCAATCAGCAATCAACAATCGACCCGTTTTTGACACAGAACGCAGGATAATTTCTTCATCTAACGGGCGGAGTGTTCTTAGATCGATCACTTCAGCATCAATCCCCTCCTTTGATAATTCCTCCGCCGCTTTGTAAGCTTCCGTAACCATATGTGAGACAGCGACAAAAGTAATATCCTTCCCCTGCCTCCTAATGATTCCCTTACCAATGGGTACGCGGTAGGGTGCTTCTGGAACAAACCCCTTATTGCGAAAGTTTAAACGGTGTTCGATGATCAAGACCGGATTATTGTCCACAATGGCGGAAAGCATGAGGCCCTTGGCATCATAACAGGTACTTGGCATGATAACCTTGAGTCCCGGAATGTGCATGAAGATTCCCTGAAGCGCTTGGGAATGCTGCGCGGCAGAACCCCAGCCCCTGCCTATACATGCCCACAAGACAATTGGGACATTTACAGCACCACCAAACATATAATACCACTTGGATGCATGGTTCACCAGTTGATCCATCGCTAAAAAAAGAAAATCAGGCCGGTTGTGGAAATATACTGGGCGCATTCCACCAATGGCAGCGCCAGTGGCAATGCCTGTGAGGGCATTCTCGGCTAACGGGGTATCAAATACTCGCTGGCTCCCGTATTTCTTGTGGAGATTTAAAGTTGTGCCGAACATGGCACTTGGATCATCCACGCCTTGTCCCATGATGAAAACTCGCCGATCCAATTCCAGCGCTTGATCCAGAGCTTCATGTATAGACTCCGAATAAGATAGGCGTCGAACGTTCTCGTCCGATTCTAAATAGTAATTAGGCTCATTCACTTCAGATTTAATCTTTGTCCAAGGCATCTTCTTAATCGCAAAAAAGGTATTTTGTCACATCTTCCGGTTTTGGCAATGGGCTTCTTTGTGCAAAACGGAAAGCCTCGTCGATCTCACAATCAATGGCCTCTTCCATTACTTGAATCTCAGTCTCGTTCAAAATCCCATCACTAAGGAGTATCCCCGAGAAGGTTCGTACCGGGCATTTTGCTTCCCATTCCCGAATTTCCTCAGCCGTCCGGTAACCCAGTTTCTCATCTGAGCCGGCCCCTGCATGTCCCCGAACACGGTAAGTTTTGCACTCTATAAACGACGGACCTGATTTTTGCCGTGCGCGGATTACAGCTTGTTGTGTTGTTTCATACACTTCCATGACAGAATTGCCGTTCACTACATGCGAAGGCATTAAGTCTTCGGGTGTCTTGTGAAAAACTACTTCTCCAGCCTGACGTGCGGTCACATGAGAACACACTGCGAATTGATTATTCTCATAAACGAAAATGACAGGTAGCTTTTTAAGGATTGCAAAATTAATGCTTTCATAAAGGACACCCTCATCTGCCGCTCCGTCACTAAAAAAGACAACACTAACCCTATCTTCTGCCTTCATTTGGATAGAAAGACCTAAGCCCGTACCAATTGGTACGCCGCCGCCCACAATAGACGAACTTCCCATGTGCCCCACAGAGGTATCGACTAAGTGCATAGACCCCCCCCTGCCTTTTGAGCAACCCGTTTCCCGGCAATATAGTTCGGCAATTAACCTTTTTAAATCTCCACCCTTCGCCAGATAGTGGCCATGACCCCGGTGGCTGCTTGATATGTAATCGTTTGGGTATAGATTCGCGCAAACACCAACGGCTATAGCCTCCTGCCCGATACTCAAATGAATCGGGGTCTTCATTTCATCCAAATGGTAAAGGGATTCGATGTGTAGCTGGACCTTATGGATCCTGAGCATATCGAAATACAACTTTACAAGTAGCTTACGTGGATAATTTCTGAGATCCATAGTCACTGATTAATGCTATTAGCTGTCAGTTCCTGAAAAGGATTAATAGGGTTCTTCCTGCGCTCTTCGTCCAAGTCAGGGTGATTGTCCCGCGGATCATAGAATATAATTTGACTCCCAGCATATTCAAACTGAAATGGAACATAAATTAGCTTACTGAATTCCTTTATGACCTTTTTCTGCGCTTCCGGCGGCACAAAAAGGAGCAAAAAACCGCCGCCGCCGGCTCCAAGAAGTTTACCTCCTATAGCTCCCATTTTGCGTGCCTGGTTATATAGGTCATCCACATGCTCGTTTGACACTTTTTCACTCAACCCACGCTTGATCTGCCATGCTTCATGAAGTAGTTCACCAAAATCAATGATGTTTTTATTGCCATTTAGAATTGTAATCGCTTCCCCAACAAGCCTTTGTAATTCGTTCATCTGTTTTCCGCGTGATTCTATGTCGTTTACATAACTTTCAGCCACTTGTGCCGCCGTGCGTTTGATCCCTGTATAGAAAAGCATCAGGTGTGAATTAAGTTCCTCAACCCTCGTTCTTTGGACGGTTATGGGCGTTACAGAGATGTCGCCATTAGGCAAAAAATGGATATGATTTAGGCCGCCATAGGCTGCCAGGACCTGATCCTGCGAACCCACTGTTTCCTTAAGTATTTGCTGCTCAAGGTAAATACTTTCTTTTGCCAGTCGGTGTTTATCGATCATCTGGCCTTTGAGAGCATATAAGGCATGCAGCAGGCCAACTACGAATGAAGAACTTGAACCAATACCACTACGCGCGGGAAGATCACCATCGTGGTGAATTTCGACGCTTCTATCAATATTTAGAAAACGTAACCCTTCCCGGACAGCAGGATGCTGAATTTCATCAATCGAAAAACAACTTTCTATTTTTGAATAGACAATTCTGATTCTATGCTCAAAGAATGGCGGAAGATAACGGCAGGTTATATAGCAGTATTTATCTATTGTGGTCGCAAGAACCTGACCACCATTTTTCAGATACCAGCCGGGATAATCTGTTCCACCGCCAAAAAACGAGACGCGATATGGAGTTCTGGTAATTATCATTTAAATGTTCTTTCCTTGCCTCTTCGTTCGAATTATTGAAGCAAAAAGCACGCTTTTTTAAGATCTTCTGGGATTCCAATATCAATGAAGACTCCCGTGTGTCTATATCCTCTAAGGCCTTCTTTTATCCATAAAGGAAACATTTCTCGCTCAATAGAAACAGCACGATTTTTGGGAATCGATTTTATCAATTCTATCTTCAGCATGTAAATTCCTGCGTTTATCCATCCTTCAGTGTTTTGTTCGTTTTTTTCTTTGAACTCAATTATCTTATTGTTTACATCTGTTTGGATAGATCCATGGCGATTAGCTTCAGGAACCTTAACTAAAAGCAGCGATCCTGCTGCACGATTGACATAATGCCAGCTCCAAAAATCACTTATATTCACATCACAATATGAGTCGCCATTCATGACCAGAACAAAATCTGATTTAATACATTCTTCCGCATTTTTAAGAGCTCCTGCTGTACCTAAAGGGGTTTTCTCCTCTGAATAAACTAATGACAAATGACCATATGAACTTCCAAATTCCTTTTCAATATGATGTGCCATGTGCCCGGTGCATATGACTACTTGTTCTATACCGGCAATTAAAAGTTGATCCAATAAATAGGAAAGGAAAGGACGTCCGTTAACCTCAGCAAGGACTTTCGGGCGGTCGGCAACTACGGATTTCAAGCGGGTTCCCAGGCCGCCCGCTAAGATAGCTGCAGTAATTCTCGATAGATCTGCAGGAGGTTGAGTCATGTGACAGAATCAAACATTCTTGAAGGCACTCTTACCAATCATTCGATATCCCTTCATTAACTCTTTAATGCCTTCTTCTATTGATCTTTTTGCAATAAATCCAGCCTCTCTTAACTTCTGATTGGAAACTATGTAATTTCTTTTATCCGGATCCGATCCGATCTCCGAAAAGTGAATATATAACTTTGGCACTTGTTCTTTAACTTTGAGGGCCAGCTCTTCCTTGGACAGATTAGCCGCGTCAAGACCTACATTGTATGGCTCTCCAATCATTTTATCAGCATTATTGATACAATGGATAAAACAATCTGCGACATCTCGTATATGTACGTAATTTCGCTTAAAATCTTTTTCAAAGATGACAAGATAGCCGTCTGTCACCGCCGCATAAACAAAATGATTGACAAGAAGATCCAGCCGCATTCTTGGTGATGTTCCAAAAACCGTCGCCAGGCGTAAAGTGATTGTATTTGTTGATCCCAGAAGTTCCATCTCTGCATCGACTTTTGTCTGGCCATAAAGGGTAATGGGCTCAAGCGGCGTTTCCTCTGAGCAGAACACATCTCCAGATTTGGTACCATAACCACTATTTGTAGTAGGATAAATGATGAGTTGAGATGGGCTGCGGAGTCGATTCATTAATTTTATCGCATCCAAATTCACGGAAGTAGCCATCCAGGGATCACGGTCACAGGCTGGCGCGCCTACCACAGCCGCCAAGGGAATTATGACGTCAACCTTCTTAATTAGTTGATTAATTGTTTGTTCATCCCGTATATCTCCTCTAACAAAATTAAATTTCTCATGTGCACAAAGATGAAAAAGCGAACCCTGCCCATGAGCAAGATTGTCAAGCACGGTTACACTGTAACCATCCCTCAATAAATGCTCACAGAGAATAGAACCTAAAAATCCCGCACCACCGGTTACCAAAATATGCATGTTCATTCTTACCGTACCTCCAATTTTTTTACCTAAAAGAACTGCTACTTAGGGATTCAATATTCAGTGCTGCCCCCCTTTAGCCGTCAGAAATCCTGTCTGTGGTCCAATTGAGGCGTGGGCGCAAGGCTGGCGTCCCCCAATTATATGGAAAGTATCCCCTGACACCACTTGGATCCATGGAATCGAATACATTAAAATAAATAACACCCAAAATCCGAACATGTGGATTATCATTAGGTTGGTCTGGTGGCGAGAAAATTCTTATGGTTAGCTCTAATATCTCTGGGTACTCCACTCTTGTAATCTGTGTAAAATATTTCAATAAATAAACGCATTGTATTAAAGATCCCGACTATTAGATATACATAGATATCGATCTTTACGGTTTAGATAAAACGAATAATTCAAACTGGTTCTACGTCTGTTTCTTCGATTTCGACAGCAACAGATCTTTGGAGGATATCAACAGAGATAATTAGTTTCCCTTTCCCTTTTTCGGATACAAAGATACCTTCCACCCCGTCTAAAGGACCACTGATGACCTTAACGATCTGCCCCGTTTTCAAATAAGGGAAGGAAGAGATGGTATTTCTGCTATCGATAGCCTTTTGGATCGACTCGATTTGATGCTCTGGAATGGCTGTCGGAATCCCATTGTTGCCCAGGATCCTGACAACTCCCTTTGTTTTTATAACCTTCAACCGACTTTCCGCGCTGAGTTCTGTGTTGATAAACAGATATCCAGGGAAAATGGGGTAATATATCCTCTTCTTTCTATCTCTTCTGCGGCTCCACTGCTCTATCTCAGGCAGGAATACCGTGATGCCCTCTTGTATAAGATGGGTATTGACCTTGCGTTCGTGTCTGGACTTTGTATAAACTGCATACCAGGACATGGCTCCGCCTTTGTCAGTTACATGGTCTTTGGACCATAACCAACTCCCTTGTACCTTTCACCGACTTTCCTTCCAGAGGGACCATGGACTCAAAGAGTCCTTTCTCTATATCGAAGCCAATTCCTCCCACTGGAAACCGGCTCTGCAACACTGGTACCTAAATCAAACAAGCCTCACGTTATCGTAAAGAGCTTTATCGCGCTATTTCTTCTCATTATTTTCTTCGCGTTTCTTAAAATCTCATCCTTTGCAAGTATCGAGGTTATCAGTATAGCATCAGCCTTTAAGTTTTCTATTATGACCGGATTCTCTGTCTTTCTCCCAAGGACGGGCTGAGGTCTCACCCCATCGTCACCGTCTATAATAGCAACTAATTCCATATCAGTTCCCTGAAGAATAATATATGCGATTTCCATTTCGTCGCTCACGCCCCAGAAGATAACCCGCTTCACCCCCTGTGACACCATCTCTAAAAACCGCTCTGTGATCATTGCCTTGAGTCTTGCATAATGATGAATATTATAGGTTAGAAACGTCATACTGAGTTTGGCCTTTTCTGCAAACCCCTGGGGTGTCAGATAGTAGCCGATCCTCCTGGGAGGGACTTTTTTCAATCTGATCAACCCCCGCCGAAGCATTCGCTTTAGACACGCATTGGTCACTCCTAGGGCTATCCCAAACTTGTTCGATAGTTCTCTC
>Ga0299912_10000319_pt1 | contig 43438 bp, 25 predicted proteins | sample RVTome_2_FD_207667 | JGI IMG/M metagenome (GOLD analysis project Ga0299912, IMG submission 207667) | Soil microbial communities from uranium-contaminated site in the Upper Colorado River Basin, Wyoming, United States - RVT95D214 (version 2) ... | reverse complement strand
TATGCGGGTATGATTATTGTACTCTTTTTCCGGCATGCCGAATTTCTTGCGCAGATCGATAATAGGTATTACTTTGCCGCGAAGGTTAATTATGCCTTCGACGTATCTTTCAGTTTGGGGAACGCGGGTAATTTCTACCATTCGATTAATTTCCTGAACCTGAAGGATATTGACGCCAAACTCTTCCTGACCCAAGTTGAATGTCACCATTTGTTCAAGGCTATCAGTCTGAACCTGTTTGTTAACGTCAGCCATGATTAAACTCCTTTTCCGGCGAGGTTTTCGCGGAGCCTAAATTCACTCACGATCTTCTGCAATTCCCCGGCTTGTTTGTTTAATTGCATGGCGGCGGCGGATGATTCTTCGGCGCCGGTAGCGGATTCCTTGGTAATGCGATCGACATTATCGACACTTTTGGATATCTGTTCGGCGGCGGCCGATTGTTGCTCGGAAGCCGTAGCAATCTGCCGCATCATCTCTTGAACGCTTTCTATCGATGAGAATATCTCTTTTAATGAGACGCTTGTTTTTTTCACAAGTTCTTTGCCGCCATCAACGATTTTCTTGGAGTCGTTTATCTGCTCGTTGGCGCCGGCAACATCGGTTTGTATTCCCTTAATCGTTGCCGCTACTTCCTTGGTGGCTTTAGTCGTGCGTTCAGCCAATTTCCTGACTTCGTCGGCGACCACGGCAAAACCACGTCCTTGTTCGCCGGCCCGAGCGGCTTCTATAGCCGCATTTAACGCCAACAGGTTTGTCTGGTCGGCTATATCATCGATTACCTCGATTATCTCGCCGATTGCCATAGCCTTTTCCGCCAAACCCTGGATGTTTTGGGCCGTGATATTTGATGATCGTACGATCTCTTCCATGCCGGACGTGGTTTCCTCGGCCAAGTGGCTGCCTTCCATTGATTTACCGGCAGCCCCCTTAGCCCTGTCAGCAGCCTCGGCGGTATTTTTCGATGTTTCCACAATAGTAGCGGTCATTTCCTCAATAGCCGTCGAAACCTGTGCGGTCTGGCTGGTTTGTTCCTGTACGCCGGTCGAGAGTTCATTTGAGGTTTTCGATATTTCACCGGCGGATATGGCTAGCTGTTTGGTATTGGCATTTATCGTGGAAACCATTTTCGACAGCCTGTCCGCCATTTTGTTTAGAGCTTGAGCCAGTATGCCTACTTCATCGGCTGATTTGACTTGAATTTGTTCAGAAGTCAGATCGTAATCGGCAATCTTTTGAGCCAGTTGTACGACTTTGGCGATAGGCTTGGTAATAGATAGGGTTAATACGGTACCGATGAGTACGGCCACAATCAAGGCGCCGAATATTACGAACCACAATACTGTTTTAATCGCGCTGAAACTATCGTTGGCTGCTTTTGAATTGGCGGCGGCGGTTTCATTTTGAATATCAATCAGTTGTTTTATCAGTTTTTCGGCTTCTTGAAAATTACTATTCACCTGACCTAAACTAAATTCCGCCCCTTCGTCCAACGAAGCCTGACTGATTAAAGCCATGACCTTTTCATGATCTGTTTTCCAAACATTCCACTTTTCCTGGAAAGCAGTCCAGACCTCTTCTTCATCCGCTGATTTAGGCAATGATTCATAAACCTGCCAGCCCCCCTCAATTAATTGCCATCTCTCTTTAAGAATGCCGACTTGTTTCTCATAAGCATCCATATCGAAATTCTGGATTGCCATTATGGCCGAGCGTTCCCCTCGTTGTATCGCTGTCATGCCATCATTGAGGGAAGCAAGACTTATTATCGAGGGAATTTGAACATTGGCCATTTCCTCGGAGACGGTCCGTATTTTAGTCATGCCATATATACCCATCAGGCCGACAAAAACAGCTAAAAACGAGACAAGTACAAATCCACCTATCAGTTTGGGCCCCAGTTTTAATCGCCTAATCATAATAATCCCTCCTTCAAGGTTAGATTCGTTACTTCAGGGACACCTCTTCGCCTGGAAAAGGTTCGAGAAATAGTGGTTTGCCGGCCGCTTTGCGTTCGGCTTCCCATTCGGCCCTGGTTTGGACGGCTTTGGAACCCAGAATGCTGCTGAGAATTTCAAAATAGTCCAGGCCATATTTATCTTTCTTCACTTCGGCCGCCGGTTTGCATTTTACCGCGTACACCGACTGCACCGATTGATGGTCGAAATCGCGCCAGGTTTGTTCGTTTTTCAGCAATTGGTATGAATGGCCTTCAAGGGCGAGAATGACCGGCTGGGAATCGAATGTGCCGGCTCTCTCCACTGCGGCTTTATATTCGTACATGATAGTATAGGCGGATGCTCCGGACGTGCTTGGATAGCGGCCATATTTGGCCGAAAATTTCTCCACGAACTGCTTGCCGCGGGGGTAATCATATTTATAGGGCACATTCCAGCACCAGGGCAAAGCCCCGATAACGCCTTCCATGACTTCGGGTCCGCCCGCTTCGGCCATACCCAGAGTAAGGTTCGGAACCACGATTTGCATTTTGCTTTTCAATCCCATCCCGGCGGCGAGCTTGGCCGTGGCGGACATGTCATAGCCAAACAATACTAATACCAGAACATCCGGGTTTTCAGCTTCAGCTAATTTCAAAGCGTTAGTAAAATTAGCCTCGGTAGCAGTAGGAAATGGCGTCAATGTGCCTTTATGAGTCGTCTTGTCCTCGGTGCCGGTTAACTTCCTGAGCGATTCTTCGGTTGTCCAGCCCCAGGTATAATCGGCCGTGATATAATAATATTTTTTATTAGGGAAATTCATTTTCAGATACATCGAAATCGCTTTGGCGCCCATCCAGGCGTTATAGCATTCACGGAATGTATGACGATGGCCATCTGAGCCTGTAGTCGAATTCGAATAAGTTAAAGTGCCGAAAAAAGGAATGCCTTTTTCCTGGCAAATATTACCGGCCATGACGGCAACAGCGCTTGAGGAGCCGCCGAAAACCATTTTTACGCCTTCTTTGTCAATCAAATCGGTAACATTGACTTTAGTCACATCCGGCTTTGATTGGGAATCGCGCCAGGCGATTTCCACCTTATTACCCAGAATACCGCCGGCGGCATTTATTTCTTCAACAGCCATTTCAGCCGCGCGCCATTGATCAAGCCCTTCAACTTGATAAGGACCGGTCTTGGGATAATTCAATCCAACCTTGACCACACCTACACCAAGAGCCGACATTGACAATGTAAATACTATCGCCAGGGCCGCCAGTAAGATGATTGTTCTTTTCATTTTCCCATCTCCTTGATCTTTCAACTTAATTATGTTTTCTTTTGCCTGAATTTAGAAGTTCAGGATAAACGATGTTTGCGCCCTGAAACTGGAATAGGTGTCGACATTTTTATATTCAGTTTGCCACTGAGAAAGCTCCAGGCCGACCGAGGCGCCAGGCACGAGAGCGTAAGTGAAATTGCCAAAGAAACATTGATTATTTGACCGGCTGTTGTTGGAAACATCATCTTTGTTTGGTGTATCTATGCCAAAACCGGTGGATAGTTTAACTTTCGGGGTCGCTTGCACCCAGGCTGAAGCCCATCCGCCAACAGCGCCGACACCGTCAAACGTGTTATTGTTGGCGATGCCGCCAAGGTATGAAGCCAAATTTGAACCGGTATAAGCCTCACCCGATAAGCCCATACCCGACTTTAGCGAAAGCATGAAGTGGCCGCAGGCGGCCCAGCTTTTATATGTAGACGAGTTGCCAAGATTGGTTTCGGCTTTTAACTGACCCCAAAGACCCGATACGCCCAGATTTAATTTGGCGCCGGAAGCAAAATCATGATTGATATCTAAACGGCCCTGAATCGACGGTATCGCGGCGTCTGTGCCGTCATCATTACCATCGCTGGTTTCGCCATCAGCCAGTGAAAAGGACAGCGGAATCAGATCGCTACCCATATTGCGGAAAAAGCCGCCGGCGAGGGTGGCTTTGGTCGAGGAGCCGACTTTAAAAGTCTGAAACAGGCTGACCTGTGGGCGGCGGTATTGAGCGTTGCCGCAACCCCATAGAACCGCATAGTTTAGCGTTGGCGGATTTAAGGGTGAAATTAAATCCCAGCCTTGACCGGCTAAAAGCATGGTATTGCCCGATTGAATAGAAAAATAGGCAAGCCGAAGCATCAATTCAGACTTATTTTCGACCGTGGCGTTACCATAAAGATCCATTTCTAATTTGCCCTTAACTACAGCGTTGCCATAACCTGAACCGATAGCGTCAAACCCTAACCTGGTCTGTTTTACTGTCATGTTAAATTGATGGTCATCGGAACTTGGGTTGACCCACATAACAAAATTGCCATGGCTGGTCAGGTTTTGGTCATAAGATCCATCCAGTTTAAAATAACCATACCAGTCGATATCGACTGTAGGCTTTTCGCCCGCGATGGCTACCATGCTGAAACAAAATAACAACATGGCGAGAGATCCTACTACTAGCTGCGTCCTTTTCATTCCTTCCTCCTTGGTTTTCGGACAGTTTTATTACTGCGTTTGCACGATTTTCGTTTATATCGGGCTATTCAAAATTTTTGTGGTTCCCAGATGTCGATGAATAGTTGCTTTTCTTGATGTTGTCGATTCCATTTATATATTAGTTTAGCCTCATCATATATATTTGTTTTGCTGTCATATTTTAAGTTACAAATAGGAACAATCAGAACCATGCCGTTGCCGATACTTCCGGCAACCCGGAATCGCCCGTTACTTCGTATCGCATGTCATTATTCTATTTCCTGCCGTGTGTATTTCGTACAGCTTTACGCATCGTCTCAAACCCAAATATTTAATACTAAATCCATTTCCGTCTTTGTTTATTATGTCGGTTTTAGTTTTAGAGGTTATATCTGATGTTTGATTATATAATCAATGAATTATTGTTAATACAAAGTCTTCAAACAAGCGCATGACCCTTATAAATCGGCAATGCATATAAGTTTTTACTTGGTATAGGGTTACGAAAACATTGCCAAGCCCTGTTAGTTTATTATGGCTATTTATTTCACTTATGTCTGTTTCAATTTGAAGCATAAATCGCATCTTTTTGACATGTGATAATTGTCACATATTAGTTATGATTACCGAATTAAAAGCAGGGCAGAATCGACATTTGACTTTTTACAGGTATTATATATATTAAAACAGAGGAGTGCTTCATAAAGCGGTGTTGGATTCTTGATCGAATCACGACTGTAGTGCAATAAATTTTGGAGGAAACAATGAACCTTGCCTATAGAATATTTATGATCCTGGTTCTATGCTTATTTTCTCTTTCGGCTTTCGCCTTTACGCCATCGGGATTACTGGAAATTCACTATATCAATGTCGGTACTGCCGGCTGTACTTTTGTTATTGGCCCGGATGGGACCACTTTATTAATGGATGGCGGCGAGAACGGCGATGGGTACAGCAATGTAATTCCTTATTTTCAATCTATCGGCTTGACCATTTATGATGACCTTGACTACATGTTGGCCGGACATCTCGATAGCGATCATATCGGCGGTTTGGATGAGGTAATCTATGGCGGCTATGATGTGATTAGCGCAGTATATTATAACGGAAGCCCTGAGTCTAATTCCTATATTCAGGATTTTTATAATGCCGCCGAAGGCACGACCGCGGGGGGACCGGATGTGATCGCCTTGAACACTGTTATTGATTTGGGTGATGGGGCGACCGCCAGATGCGTAATGGTTAATGGTTATATATTGGGTGACGGGTATGTCAGTCCCGGCACGGAAAATTGCCGAAGTATCGCCATGCTGATTACTTATGGTCAATTCGAGTATATTTTCGCCAGCGATTTAAGCGGCGGGGATGATGACGAATGGTGCACTTACCGTCATACCGCTACCGATTACTCTAATGACGAAACGCCGTTATCAAACTCCCTGGTCAGTCCATCCGGCGCTAATTTGTTAGGCGCATACGGGGTTGAAGTGATGCATGTCAACCATCATGGCAGCGAAAGTTCAACCAATAGCGATTATATGAATAACTTGAATCCATCAGTAGCCTGTATTTCGGTGGGTTGGGGTCAAAGTTACGGCTGGGATTTCCCAAGGCATGATATTCTCGACAATGTGCTGTTATGCGAAGCACCGGGAGACTGCGTGGACTCCGTTCCAGCAATGGTGTTCCAAACCGAGGATGGCTCAGGTACACCCGATACATACAGAAGTTATCGCGGCTACGCTGTCGGCGATATCATAATTAAGACGGACGGGCAGATGCTGTTCCAGGTGGATGGTTCAGGGCGTATCAGCGGAGGTCCGGATGAGAGAGAAGATGCCGGCTTGCCGCGGTATTTTCCGCTCGATGAGGATACCGGCGATTTAATCGCACCTTCGGCTATTACTAATTTAGACGCTTTCGGCGGCCCCGAAAGTGATGAAATTACACTTGGTTGGACAGCTACCGGCGATAATGCCGGCAGTGGCACCGCGGCGGTCTATGATATCAGATATCGTCTGGCGGCTTACGGCCCGATTAACAGTGAAGCCACCTGGGATTTGGCCACCGAGGCAGAAAATGAGCCTGACCCGCAAATCGCCGGATCAACCGAAAGTTTTGTTGTCAACGGCTTGATCGAAGGCCAAAGTTATTATTTCGCAATAAAAGTTATGGATGATAATATTAATTTGTCGAGCTTGTCAAATAGTCCGCAAGCTACGGCCGGTGATGTCTTGCTTTTATTAAACGGTGATATGGAATTATGGGATGATAACGGTTCAGCCGGACCGCCGGATTACTGGAGCGTGGGCACATCCAGTATTACCGCCTCACAGGAAACCGGCCTCGTTCACGGCAATAATTATAGCGCCAATTTAACATGGACTGATACGGCTCAGGCTGATTGCGAATTTATTTCAAGTGTCATTTCGGTGACCGAAGCCGAAACTTATACGTGCAGCCTTTATGTATATGATAACGATATTGCCGGTTATGTCGCGCTGTACTACAAATGGGATACCAATAACACCTGGGGGCCGACAACTTACGGCTCAGATTCACCTGCCTGGAGAATTCTGGCATATTCGGAACCGGTACCATCCGGAGCCACAACCTTGCAAATAGTTTTCAGATGCTATGATGTCATAGCCAATTGGGATGGCAACGCCACCGCCTATATTGATGACGTTACATTAAACGAAGGTACAAGCGGCGATCAGCCGCCTGAATTTGGCACGATTTATTATTATCCCTACCCGGTTGTTTATCCGGAAAATAATGTAGCCGTGCGAGCTGAAATATTCGATGACGGCACAATCGTCAAAGACAGCCTGTATTATCAGATGTCGACGTTGCTTGATTATACCGCGGTCGGGCATGATAGTATCGGCACGAGTAATCCCAATTATTATTGGTTCACCATACCGGCATCATCTGAAGGTACGCTGGTTGAATACTATGTGATGGCCCAGGATGACTACTTGCATCGGGTAGAATCACCAGTGTCAAGCTATAATGTCAGCGGCCATCCGAATAACGATCTTGTCAATGGCGATTTCGAACTCTGGACCGTTAATGGCGCGGGTGGCCCGCCTGATAACTGGGCAAGAAATACAACCGGCTTCACCGCCGCCAGAGAAGCATCGACAGTGCATGGCGGCAATTACGGCTGTAATCTCACCTGGATAAGCACTCAAACCCAGATACTGGATTCGGATCCGATAACCATTACGGGTGGCGCGGCTTATCCCTGCAGTGTATATTTTTATGATAATGACCTCGCAGGCAGGGCACGTTTATATTTTATTTCTGATGCGGGTCCCGGGGATTTCAATAATTATACTAACGACTCGCCGGGCTGGCAGCATCTGGGCTATACCTGGATCGCTCCGCCAACCGCCACCTGGGTTGTGGTACAAATAAGATTATATGATGTCAGCGCGGGTTGGGATGGCAACGCTACGGTATATGCCGATGATGTCGTATTTTCAGATACATCATCGGGGCCTCAGCAGGTTTCAATTCATGATATTCAATTTAACAATAGCCAGCAAGGATTGGAATGCTTTGATTCGCCTTATTTGAATCAAATCATACCGGTGACAGGAACTGTCATGGGTATTCAGCAGGGAATCCACCCCAATTATTTTTTTCAGGATTGCTCGAGTCCCTTGTGGAACGGCGTATATGTATTTGATGACACTCATACGCTTCAATTGGGCCAGAGCATTACTATTACCGCTCAGGTCGATGAGTACTTTGGTTTAACCGAATTGAAAAATATTTCGGCTTTCGCCTCAAATTCGACAGGCAATGCCATCTGCACAACGTTAGTAACTTCCGATGATATCCCGCCGCCGTGTAATTCCGGCAGTGAGGCTTACGAGGGGATGTTGGTCAGGCTTAACAATGTTACTTGTATCGACGGACCGGATGAGTTTGGGGTGGGTTATCTGAAATCGACCGGGGCAACTGATTCCTGCGGTTTTGATGACGACCTGCACTATTACGGCACGGATCATCCAGCCGCTTTTATCGCGGGTTATACCTATGCTTATGTGATCGGCATCTTGCATTATACCTATGATGAGTATAAAATTCATCCGCGGTTTGCGTCGGATGTTGGGGATCTTGTTACGGGTTATGCCTACCTTCCCGGGGACGCGAATATGGCCGGCGAGAATTGGCCTCCAACCACTACCAGTCCTGATGTGACTTACCTGGTTAACTTTTTCAGGGGCGCGGGAGGAGATTGTAAGCTGGATGGTTTCTGGGCATCAGGCGATGCCAACGGGGATTGTGACGTGATCGGTAGTGATGTTACCAAGCTGGTCAATTTTTTCCGGGGAATCACTACTATATCCTATTGCCCCGGCTATCCGCCGCTATGGCTTGGGTCGGGCGATATTCCGGCTGAAGCGCCGGTCGGCTGGCCAAATTGCGATGAGACCGTGATTACCGGTGATTCTATTTTACTTAAAACCGGAACGCAATAAACGATCATACCCAAAGAGTACTCAATAGCCTCGCATTGCGGCGGGGCTATTTTATTTAGAGCTTTTCCTGGAGTTAAATAAAAAAGCCAAATCGGTAAACAAGAACTTGAAAATTTTCAGGAATAGTCGTAACTTAAATCATTATGCTATTTTATTGCAGGCTAAAGGCGGAAACGCAAGCGAATAAATAAATTTTACAAAAGCGAGGTATTTGATGTTATCCAGTCAACGAATTAAAGTTATCTCTCGAGCCGTTATTACAGCGGGTTCATTAGTATTTTTGCTGGCGTCAAGTTGCGGATCAAAAGGTCCGCAGCGAATCACGATTTTACATACTAATGATATACATGGGCATTTTGTGCCTGAAACGGCTACCTGGCTCGATGATCGACCGCCGGTTGGCGGTTTCGCGGCGCTCGATCATTATATAAGACAAGCCAGAACCCAGGCGCCCAATAATCTGCTTCTCGATGCCGGCGATCTGATGACAGGCAACCTGATTTGTGATATGGAATATAAAGGAGCCGAAGGCGGCGCGCTTGTCGAAATGATGAATATGATCGGGTACGATGGTATGGCTTATGGTAATCATGAATTCGATAAAATAGCTACTAATGCCAAAAACCTGGCGAAAATAGCAGATTTTCCGATTATTTGCGCCAACCTGGTGGATTCATCGGGACATAATTATGCCGACAGCAAATATAAAATCTATGATTGCCAGGGTTTGAAAGTCGGCGTTATCGGTTTAACTTACCATCAGATGGTCGGGATGGCTCATCCGAACAATCTGATGGGATTTTATACAATTGAGCCGGCCGGGGTTGTTAACGGTCTGGTGGCGGAGATAGACGCGCCAACGGATTTGATAATAGTACTGTCTCATCTGGGGTATGATAACGATGTCGAACTGGCCAAACATATAAAAAATGTCGATCTCATAATCGGCGGCCATACACATAAAAGGATTGAAACGCCGGAGTTGGTCAACGGCGTATTGATTGTGCAGGCCGGCTCATATGCCCGAAACCTGGGTATACTGGAACTTACCATGGCCGGCGATACCGTGCAAAGTTTTTCAGGTAAATTAATAAACGTTCTGGCAACGAATATCGATCCGCAACCGGAGCTTCAGGCGTTTGTCGATAGTTTCGCGACGAGTATCGATAAAGAGTATGGTATCGAGATAGGCCAATTGGTAACGGATTGGAATTCGGAATATCAAGCGGAATCAAATGTTGGCAACTGGGTGACTGATGCTATCAGGTTCGCCGTTAAAACCGATGTGGCCTTCATAAACTCCGGCGGGATTCGCAAAGATATTCCGGCCGGGCCGGTAACTATCAGGGATATCGCCGAGATGCTGCCGTTTCAAAATTATATCGAAACATTCGACTGCACCGGCGAAGAGCTGATGACCATATTGACCGAAAACGCCCGGGCTGAAGGTTTGCAGACCCATGGTACCTTGCAGGTTTCCGGGGTGACATATAGCTGGAAAAAGCAAGATAATGATGTCAGTATAGTTGAAGTTTTAGTTGGCGGCGCAACGCTTCAGAAAGATAAAATTTATAAAATAGCCAGTATAGATTATGTAAATGTCAATCACGCTGAATATTTCAAATTCGAACCCAAAGGGCTGATAAACACCGGCCGGCAAATATCAGAATTAGTTATTGAAGCGGTCAGGAATGCCAAAAGTATTAATGCCAAAGTAGAGGGGCGGATGCGCAAGGTCGAATGAACCATGGCATCTTAAAACGAATTTTTGCCGAACTGAACGGCATCAAGTTACTGAAAGCAGTCTGGTCGTTTCTGGCTCATTACATCGGCGGTTTGTACCGCCGCGCGGATGAGCATCATATATTCCTGCTGTCGGGGGGGCTGTCGTTTTCGGTTTTCGTGTGTATTGTGCCGTTTGTTTTGATCATTTTCGCCGCACTGGGAAATATTCTGGAACAACCATCTATAGCCACGGAAATGCAGGCTTTTATTGACAGAATCATTCCCTATGCGGATTATGCCTCATCGATAAAAGAGCTGGTATTTACGCGGGTTGAAGAATTCAAAATTTATAAAAACCTGGCCGGTATAATCGGCTTAATCGGCTTGCTGTTTGCGGCTAGCGGGCTTTTTAGCAGCATGCGAACGATCTTGAACAAGGTCTATGATGTCAAAACATCACAGCATCTGCTTATAGGCAAGCTTCGTGATCTGGGCCTGGTGCTTTTAGTGTTGGGCTATTTTCTGTTATCGGTGACAATCTTGCCGGCCTTCGATGTGATCTTCGGTTTTATCGATAAGTTAGAGGTGTTAAAAGGCTTGCGATTCAGTTTTTTAGAGAACCTGGCTGTAGCCGGTTTTTCTTTTCTTGTTATATTTGCCTCGTTTTATACCATGTATTTTCTGGTGCCTCAAAAAAAGATGTCGAGGCGCGAGGCTTTTGTCAGCGCTTTGTCGGCGGCGGTGTTGTGGGAGATTGCTCGTCAATTGTTCGGCTTTTATATCACCAATTTTGTTACCCTGAAACGTATCTATGGGGCTTATGTTTTTATGATAATAGTCGCGTTCTGGATATATTACACATCCATTGTTTTCATAATAGGCGCCGAAATCGGCCAATTATATCGCGAACGCGCCGAAAAAAGAAAATTAACGATCCGAGACAGATAAAATAAAATCGATCATAGCGATTAATATCAGATGTCGTAATATTCCTCGATCTGATATAAATAGCGCCATATTCTGAAATTGGGAAAATATAGCATTGGAATACCTTTAATTTATCGAACTTTCCATTCACCATTGCCCGAGCTAAAGCAGGAAATTTTTTAAAAAAGAATTATTACGGCTACTCAGTTGACCACATTCTATCTAAAAACCGATTGCATATAATTAAAACAATGCTATATTTTAGCTGTGTTGTTATAAAAGCAATTTTTGCTTCTTCTGCTTGAATTAAATTTTTGAAGCAGTCCGGGGCGCCATTATTGAATAGACCATGCCTGATTACGTTAAAAACGAATGGCGGATTAGAACCGGGGACCCTAGATACCCGCGCACTAGGGCGTGTTGAAGAATCCCCGAATTTGTCATTGCGAATCCCCGCTGAAAGCGGGGTGAAACAATCTGGATGTGTGCTTCATAACGACTTCCAGATTGCTTCGTCACCCTTCGGGTTCCCCGCAATGACAAGTATTAAAGTTTTTCAACAAGCCCAATAAAGCGGATGGGCGCCGAACAGAAGGAATTTAATGTTAATTTTAAATCGATAGAGAGTGGGTTATGAAACGTGTCGTTACGTTAGTGTTGGTTCTGTCTGGTCTGGTTTCGGCGATATCAGCCGGCCAGCGAGTTGAAATGGGGAATATTGCTGAGGATGTCAGGGTAACGGTAATAGAATCTAACGATCAAAAAACGATCGTCAGCTTTGAAATCGGCGCTTTCAGCAAGCAGGAAGTACAAATAGATGGTGAAACGTACTACACAATTAAAACCGGCGAGGAAAATGTGCTTCACAACGAGGGTGAACCGGCTCTGCCGCGTATCTGTCGAAGTATAATCATTCCGGATAACGCCCGCATGAAAATCGACTTGCTATCATCGGAATATCGCGATTTCGACGCCACGCCGGTAGCCCCATCGAAAGGCCATTTGCCGCGTACGGTTAATCCCCAAGATATTCCCTATAACTTTGGGCCTGTTTACAATCTGGACGAATGGTACCCCTCACAGCAAGCCGCGATTCGCGAACCATATATTTTGCGAGACCTGCGTGGTACCGTAATAGAAATTTACCCGTTCCAATACAATCCAGTCAACCAAACACTGCGGGTTTACACCTCGATAGCTGTTGAGGTAACAACTGACGGAATTGACCGGATAAATGTATTGAACCGGGTCAAGCCGTTTGATAATGTCAATCCGGATTTTGAACTGATTTATAAGGAACGTTTTATTAATTATGATCAGGGTACGCTCTTATATAGCCCGGTTCAGGAAATCGGCGACATGCTCATTATCACCTATGCCTCTTTCGCGGGCGCGATGCAGCCGCTGGTTGACTGGAAACGGCAGAAGGGAATCAAAACAACTATCGTAAACGTCTCGACTATCGGCAACAACAGCACCTCAATTGCCAATTATATACAGACGTTTTATGATTCGACCGACCTGGCCTGGGTTTTGCTTGTGGGTGATGCGGCTCAAGTGGCTACGCCAACCGCCTCGAGCGGTTCATCCGATCCGAGTTATGCCAAAGTTCATGGCAGCGATAATTATCCCGATATTTTCATTGGCCGGTTTTCCGCCGAAACCGCGGCGCAGGTTCAAACTCAGGTCGAACGCACGATTAACTACGAAAAGTATCCATCGACCGCAAACTGGCATAACCGGGCAACCGGTATCGCTTCGGATCAGGGACCCGGTCATTATAATGAGTACGATTATGAGCACATGAATTATATCCGCCAGGATTTACTGGCTTATAATTACACTTCCGTTGACCAGATATATGATCCGGGGGCGACTCAAACCATGGTTGCCAACGCCCTGAATGCGGGGCGCGGTTTTGTTAACTATACCGGACATGGCAGTACCGATGCCTGGGGAACAACGGATTTTTCCAGTACTAATGTTAACGCGTTGACCAATACCGGTATGCTGCCTTTCATTCACAGTGTAGCCTGCGTTAATGGTAATTTCAATGGCTATACGTGTTTCGCCGAGGCCTGGCTGCGGGCTACTCATAACAATCTGCCGAGCGGGGCGATAGCAACTTATATGTCATCGATAAACCAGGATTGGGATCCGCCTATGGATGCCCAGGATGAGACAACCGATCTTTTGGTAGCCGAGGCCAAAACTACTATCGGCGGGCTTTGCTATAACGGGTCATGCCTGATGATGGATCTTAACGGCACCTCGGGCGTGAATATGTACAACACCTGGCACATATTCGGCGATCCCTCGGTGATGCTCTGCACCGACATCCCCGCGGCGATGGCTGTTACTCATGACGCGGCCGTCCTTTTCACCGCTTCTCAATTTAATGTTATGGTTAGCGGGGTGGAAGGCGCGTTATGCGCCTTATATGGCAACGGCATTTTATATGGCTCTGCCTATACCAGCGCCGGCGGAAGTGCGACTATAAATATCGCCGAATCGCTCCCAATAGGTCAGAACATAACTCTTACGGTTACCGCCTACAACAAGCAGCCATATTTCGGCGATATTCAGGTGATTTCGCCGGATGGAGCGTATGTTATCTATGATAGTCACGCGATCAATGATGCGGCCGGCAATGACAATGGCCTGATTGATTTTGGCGAAAGCGTCTTGCTGGATATGCAGTTGCAAAATGTCGGCCCCGATGCCGCCGCCAACGTGTCGGCCGTACTAACTACCACCGATTCATATGCAACGATCACTGATGGCACTCAGAATTTTGGAACGATCCCCGGTAATTTCGGTACTATTAGCATAGCAAACGCTTATGCCTTCAATGTGTCCGCCAATACGCCTGATGGTCACAATATTCCATTTCATTTGGTAATTACCGGAACCAGCCGAGATACCTGGACCGGCGATTTTGTCATACCCGTACACGCGCCGGTTGTAGGTTTCGCGGCGGCTGTAATAAATGATGAAGCGGGTAATAGCAACGGTATCCTCGAAGCCGGTGAGACGGCCTCTGTCATAGTCTCGCTGATAAATGACGGTTCCGGGACAGCCTATGGCGTAGCCGGAACGCTATCGGAAAGCGATGCCTATGTCACTATAACCGATCCCGGCGGAAGTTTCGGCAATTTGAATCCATCTGGTGGCACAGGTGATAATGCCGGAGATGCTTTTGTGGTGGTCGCCGATGCCTCCTTTCCACAGGGACATTCAGTTACCTTCAATCTCGCTATCACGGCTGATGGCGGCTATACGAATACCTTACAATTTGAACTGCGCGCCGCCGAATCATTTGAGAATTCTAATGGCGGCTACACCGGCGCCGGCAACTGGCAATGGGGTGTACCTATATATGGGCCGCCCGGAGCTTATTTCGGCACTAAAGTTTGGGGCACGAATCTAAGCGGTGACTATGGACTTAACCGCAATGACGCGCTGATAAGCCCGCTGATATACGTGCGTTCACCGGAAGCGATCCTCGAATTTTATCACTGGTATCATACGGAAGATTACTATGACGGCGGCAATGTGGCAGTTTCGACTAATGGCGGTTCTTCCTGGACCATGATTGTACCCACCGGCGGATACCCAAGTTCAAATATATACGCTTTAGGCGAGCCGGGTTATGACAATCAAAGCGGCGGCTGGGTTCGAGCCGAATTCAGTTTGGCCGCCTATGTCAACCAGGATATTAAGATTCGCTGGCGGTTTGCCTCCGATGGCGTATATAATTATGCCGGCTGGTATATTGATGATGTCTCGATTATTAATAATATTCCTTTACCGCCCCCCCTTCTGGCTTATAACCCCTCGTTGTTTACTGTTAGCACGGAATCAGGCGAATTGGAAACCCGAACATTAGCCTTAAATAATACCGGCGATGGGCCGTTGTATTATCAGCTTGCCGCTCAGACCGACGAGAGCCTGGCGCTGAACATTGGCAAAACACTGCCGGCGAAAACCGCTTTATTAAGGCAGGAACCGATTGGCTATGCCGAACTTTCCGACAAATCCGGCGCTCGACCCGAACCATATTATCCACCGGTAATTACGTCACTGGGCGGCCCCGATGAATACGGTTATTTCTGGAAAGATTCCAATGAACCCGGCGGACCTAATTACAATTGGGTTAACATTACATCGCTCGGTACTCAAATCACCGGCCTGGGGGACGATACCAACACCGGACCATTCCCCATAGGTTTCGATTTTGAATTTTATGGCAACACTTTTAATTCATTCAGGTTCAGCACCAACGGCTTTGTAACGTTTACTTCGACCGCCTCGGCTTATTCCAATCAGGCTATACCTTATGGCGACGGTCCCTTTAATTTGATCGCGCCTTTCTGGGATGATTTGAATTTCAATTCGGGAGGCAACGCGTACTATTATTCAAACAATTCCGATAGCCTTATCGTTTCGTGGGTGAATGTGCCCCATTATAGCACCGGCGATCCGCTGGGACCATACACATTCCAGATAATCCTTCTGGGCAGCGGCAAAATTATCTATCAGTATCAGGATATAAATCCGCCGGATAATTCTGCCACCATCGGCATTCAGAATGGAGCCGGCAGCATCGGTTTGGAGGTAGTTTATAACGCCGCCTATATTCAGGAAAATTTGGCGATTATGCTGACTACGCAAACCGGCTGGCTGGAGGCGTCACCGCTTTCCGGCACGGTGCCCGCGCACTCATCGGCAAACGCGACTATAACTTTCGACGCATCCGAGTTAAACGATGGTACTTATACCGGCGCCATCTTCCTTGCCAGTAATGATCCGGTAAATCCTGACGCGGAGATTCCAGTGATTTTTGTAATCGGCTCTCAAGGCGATCCCGAAATGTCGATTGTTCCCGGGTCAATTGTCGATAGCCTAATCGAAGGCCAGCAAGCCCAGCATAATTTGGTTATCAGCAATAACGGCAATGGGCCGCTTTCGGCCAGTTTTGCTTCCGATGAACCCTGGTTGCTATTTGATAATACGCCGCTGTCAATCCCACCCTCGCTTGGGGATACTCTGATAGTGACTATCGACGCCGAGGGGATGGTTTCCGGTAATTATGCAGGTGCGATAGATTTCTCATCCAATGATCCGGGCATTCCGACCGGTTCCATACCGGTTTCACTACATGTGTATTACCCGGATTTAACCGCGACTCCCATAGAAATATCGGAAAGTGCCTTGGAAGGCGAACAAACCGTGACATATATCGCTTTGGGAAATACCGGCTTGGGGCGTCTGGAATATACGGTCGTTTATGGTGAAATTGTCCTGGCTGCATCCGGCGATATAAAACAACCGGACGCGAAGACAGACAATCATGACAACATTATTCCCAATCGCGAAATAACTGATGTCTGGTTGACTGTGGCTCCTGTCGAAGGTTCCGTAAACTACGGCGAAACCGATTCGCTCACGGTTACCTTGAATGCCGCCGAACTTGAAGCCGAATTATATTATGGCATGATAACTATATCAAGTAATGACCCGGATGAGATTAATATCGATATCGCGGTTACTTTTAATGTCGCCGGTACATATATATGCGACTATACACCAGGCGATATCAACGGCGATGGTGCAGTTATCAGCGCCGATGTGACTTATGGCATAAACTTTTTCAGAGGAACCGGCGCTGCGCCATCAGATAGTTGCTTTAACGAACAAACTCAGACCTGGCTGTATGTAGCCGGCGATGTCAACGGCGATTGCGCGTTCATCGGTTCGGATATCACCTATCTGGTCAACTTTTTCAGAGGCATAAACGATCCGCTGAATTTCTGCCCGGCTTTGCCGCCAAATCCCCCAACGGCGCCGGCTGTAGTCAGACCAGACGAGGTTAAAACAATAAAAACACAATAATATTTTAAAATCTAAGCAGAGGCGGCCATGAAAATCAACACCTGGCCGCCTTTTAAATTGGTTAGATAAGTATTAATAATTCTTGTGAGCCTCATATAATTATAAGGAATCCAACTTATAAGATAGCCTTAAAAGCCCTACAACACGATTGATATTTTTATTTCAGCAATATCATCGCACGCGATTCGCTGTGATTGCCCGTTCGAAGAGTATAGAAATACATACCGCTGGACAGATTGGCCGCTTCAAAACCGATATCATATCGGCCGGCGGCGGTTCGGCGATCGATTAGCGTGGCTATCTCGCGACCCAGAATATCATAAATTCGCAGGGAAACGGCCTGAGATTGAGCCAGCGTAAAGCCAATAGTCGTGCCGGGATTAAACGGGTTGGGATAATTCTGCATCAATGAAAACACAGCCGGAATATTTTCGGTGTAATCATCAATTCCCGATTCGGATGAATCACTGCCGCCGAAAGCTCCCATATCGGAAAGCGATGTTCCTAAACCCCACAGGCTGTCTAAAAGGTGATCGCGGATATCGGGATTGCCAATATCGATACAGGGCGAATCGTAGGGATAGCCATATTCGGATGACATCAGATGAAAATCGCCGCTATTAGGATCGCGAAATTCCGGGTTGGAATTGATATTGCCCGTACCTGGCCAGCCGGCGTAGATATCGCAATAGGTGAATGATGGATTGCACTCGGTGAGATGTATGTTGTCGCCATCCTCGATAGCGTGATTGTTCCAGATAATAGTGTTGGTTATGATAGCATTGGTGCGGTAACATCTGATACCGCCGCCCAGGCTGTTGGAATTGTTGCGGGTGATCGTGTTGTTGACAAGTACCGGGCTGGCTTGATCGCAATACATTCCGCCGCCGGAACCGCCATAATTGCCGGATGTCGAATTGCCGAAAATCAGGTTATTCATTATAAGCGGGCTGCAGCTGTAACAGTAGATGCCGCCGCCTTCGCCGCCCCCGACCTCCATATGCGCCACATTGTTTATAATAATATTGTTCGCGACAACAGGATCGCTCTGGCTGATATGAACACCGGCGCCTTCTTCCTCCCGCCCATTCTGAATAGTGAATCCGACCAATTGACTCCCTCGATCCTCGCCATGATTGATAGTGACGACCGAACCATTCCCGCTGCCATCCAGGATAGTTGAATCGATATATGAATATTCGCCGGTAGTTATAAACATCGAGGCTAAAGTAAGATATTGCCCGTTGAAATTAAGATGTTCGGAATATGTGCCGGGGTGAACCAATATGGTATCTCCGCCGCTACAATCGTTTATACCGTCCTGAATTGTCTGATATTCGCCCGGGACATGCCTGATTCTGGCCGAAATGGGCAGAGTTAAAAGTCCAACCAGCAATATTGTAAGTACCAGTATTTTCGTAACTTGAGGCAACATCGCTCCTCCGGGTTAAGGTTTAATAGGCTATCTCGTTGTCTCCCTTCCTGGTACTTTGGTTTACGATTATCAATATAATCAATAATTTTAAATTGTCAACAATATCAATTACAGGTAATTATTCCTTAGCCTACCATTAAAAACCTTAAATGGCATGCTAAATGAGACGCCTTTTAATGAATATCAATTTGCAAGTCGTCTCACTGCTTACATTTGGATTGTTTCATAATTCCGCTTTGGCGGGATTCCTCGCAAAACAAATCTTAAGGTTTTTCAACCCTCCCATTATCTTGGGAATGCAAAGGTGATCTCACAAAGCCAGGTTTTCACAGTCAAACAAGCGAATTGAATGCTATATGCAATATTAAGCATCCGTGTAAATCAATTACCAGCTCACCCAAACGCAATGAAAATGTGTGCTTGACATTTGAGTAAGCCCTCGAAAATAATTTACTAATTTAGTTACATCCGAACTGATCGTTATTCTATCTCCATTGATATCGCCGACAATATAAGCCGGACAGTAGGGATACAGGCAGTCATTATTCCGGCTATGATAGAAGCCACTTTTTTGCTTGTACCGGGGTATTGAAATCCCTGACCATTCCGCCTCGATTTTGCGCGACGGAAGTAGCTAACTCGACGGCCCGATATGCTTCCTCATCACTGGGCATAACATGAGCAATTCGGATATCCAAAGGCAGTATTCCCTTTGTCAGAGATTCGCCAAATCTGTAACAACCCATCGTACTAATACCCTTGCCGGTTTTAAGGTCTTTGAGATCGATTAACAGCCTTTTAAAATCCCACTTGCCACACAATTTCGCGGCTTCGTTCCGGGCGGTCAGATGATCGCCGCGCGCCGCCGAACCCCAGACTCGGACATTGATAATTTCATTCTTCTCATCGATATTGATCTCGTAGGGCATAACGCTTCCTTTGTCTTCGCTCCTATAATAATTATCCGACCAGAATGACCCATCTTAAAGTCCATCAATGATATTGGCCATTGGGTTTTTTAGGACTTTGATAATAGAAAGATAGAAAATAAGTTGAAATTTTACAAGTAAAAAATTGGATTGTAATAAATTTATTTCCCGGCGATATGTCCCAATTCAAGCGGCTATGACGCAGGACATTCCCGGTGTTGATGAACCACCTGGGGCTGTGCCAACAAAATGACAGATTGCCACATCGTCCCGCATAGGAGGGACTCCTTGTAATGACAAGTCTCGATGTTATTTAGCAAGCCCCGGAGTTTGCGAACAAGGTGAAAATTTGTTTTTTCCTACACCCCCGCCGCCAGAATCTCCGTCACATCCAGAACCGAAGGCGTTGGCTGCAGTGCTCACCGGATTTGCTAATTAACTACAATTAGTAAATAATCGGATGAAGGTTTTGCTAAGCAGGAATTAATTAATCTCCCTAAATGTCATTCCCGCGAAGGCGGGAATCCAGTATCCCCTATCAGATTATAGTACAAATCATTCCATTCTGGATTGCTTTTTTCGATCAGATTCAATTTCCATTGCCTTTTCCATTTTTTGATTTGTTTTTCGCGTATAATCGCTTGATTAATATCACTGTGGATTTCATAGAATACCAGCATATGCACATTATATTTCTTGGTGAATCCAGCGATAAGGCCATTTTTATGCTCGTATACTCTTTTGATGATGTCACTAGTTACACCAATATAAAGCGTGCCGTTTCGTTTGCTGGCTAAAATATAAACGTAGTATTGTTTCGTGAGCATTTTCTGGATTCCCGCCTTCGCGGGAATGACAAATTGCATACAGTCTTGTGTCACCATCAGACTGCCTTTGCTATTGGTTCAAACTACCTGACGGCATTTCAAGCATCGTATTCTGTATTAGAACAAATGTAAGATTGGGCCAAATATTGTGATTAAAATGGCTACAAATCCTAAAAGTTTGAAAAACCAATGATCGCTTATCATTTCAATCACACCGGCGACATTTATGCCATACTTATCTTTCCAGGTAGTATCGGTTTGCAGAGAATTATTCCAGATCATTTCTGCGATAGTCGTAATTATATTAACCTTTCTTAAAGTTGATTGGTGTAGCGCTATGTATTCTCGATTATTGAAAGCATTCGCTTCCTGTGGGCCATCGAGAAAGCTTTTATCGGTTATTCCGTTTTTTTCCACAAGGGATTTCATGCGCGGGTGGCTGATGTATAATGGGCCATAAATTGCTTTTAGTATTCTTGCGAGATCATAGCAGTTATTTTCGTGAATCGAAATTGGCTGGCCTCCGAGAACTATATATCTATGCGAAATAGCTGAAAAACCATAATTAATGTCCCGCATATTCCAATGAAGCCATCTTGCATGAGGATGAGTTTCCACATATTTATAAAAATCATCTAACATCATCTTTTCTAGCTCATCGCAATGAGACTCTATTGCGGCAACTTCATATCTTTTCCTCTCGGCCATTTGATGTATTGAAAATGATATGGCCTGCCTGGTACCTACATTTAAAATAGCAATGGAAGTTATTCGGGGGGATCGTCCGTCTTTGATGTCAATGAAACTTTCACAAGAATAATGTATAGCATAGAGATTCTCTGGATTACCAAGGAGGCGTTCTATATCATCCAGTGCTTTTTTTCTGCTTTTCAAAATATTTCTAGCGCTTCCCATAAAATTTCCTTTATTTTACTATACATTAAAACGAAGATCGATAGCATCCCGAAATTTCAGCTGGCGTTTACTTCAAAATATCGCAAAGCTTCCATCCTGAAGTATCAAATACTTGGTTTCTCTTTTTTCCTCACACCCCCGCCGCCAGTATCTCAGTTACATCCATAACCCTGTGCGTTTCGACGGCGTCTTTGGTCTTCAGGCCGTCCTCGAGCATGGTCAGGCAGAACGGGCAGGCTACGCCGATAGTACCGGCCTTGGTGGCCAGCGCCTGTTCAGTGCGTTCCACGTTAATCCGCTTGCCGATGTCCTCCTCCAGCCACATGCCGCCGCCGCCGGCCCCGCAGCAAAACGAGTTTTCGCCGGATTTCTTCATCTCTACCCGATCACCGACCAAGTCGATCAGCGTGCGTGAAGGTTTATAGATATTATTGTGACGTCCCAGATAGCAGGAATCGTGGAATGTGATTTTGCTATCGCCTGAGAATTTCTCTTGTTTTATTTTGGTTGTATCGATTTTCAATTTGCCCGAATCGATTAATTCGGCCAGCAACTGATGAGTATGCACCACCTCGTAATTGCCGCCGAAATCGGGATATTCGTTTTTCAGCGTGTTGAAACAGTGCGGGCAATTGGTGAAAATCTTTTTGACTTTCAGTTCGTTAAGTATCTCCACGTTAGCCGTCGCCATCATCTGAAACACGTCCTCGCCGCCCAGACGTCTGGCGGAATCGCCGGTGCAGGTCTCATCCGTTCCGAGTATGGCGTAATTGACCCCGGCGGCGTTCATGAGCTTGACTGTCGCCCGGCTGACTTTGATATTGCGCTGATCCAGCGCCCCAACACAGCCCACCCAGAACAGCCATTCGGCCTCAGGGTTATCCGAAATATGCTTCACCTCAAGGTCTTTGTACCAATCCGCCCGCGCCGATTGCCCCAGGCCCCAGGGATCGCCGGCCTTCTCCAGATTTTTCAGGCACATCGCGCCCTGCGATGATATTTCGCCTCCGTTTAAAACCAGCGAACGGCGATAATCGATTAGCCTGGTGAACTGCTTGATAAACAGCGGACAAGCCCGTTGACAGGCATAGCAGGTGGTGCATGACCAGATGACTTCCTTGGTAATGACCTCTTTCAAGAAATCCTCTTCGAACTCATCGCCTTTGCCGGCGAATAAGGAGGTGGCTTTTTTCTCCGCGTGCGCGCGAAGTTGTATCGTGATAGTTTTCGGCGAAAGCGGCTTGCCCGTAAAATAAGCCGGGCAAACATCCTGACAGCGGCCGCATTGGGTACAAGAGTAGCCATCCAGAAGGTCTTTCCAGGTGTGCTCCTCAACTTTGGTGATGCCGAATGATTCAACTTTTTCAGCCTCAAGGTCAGGCGTGGATAGTTTCGTGCCGGCCTTATCATCAGCCAAAAACACATTGAAAAACGAGGAGAACACGTGCATATGTTTGCCGGTCGGCACATAGCACAGCATGAGCATAAAAAACACCAGATGCGCCCACCAGAAAACATGAGACCGGAAAATGGCTATTTCTTTGGGTGTGTTCCAAAAAACCGAGGCCAGATAATTGCCAACGAAACTGCCGTTAACCGTGACCTGTTGCGCCGCCATGTTATAACCGTCCGAAAGCAGATCGAATACCATCAAGCCCAATATCAGAATCAGGATAACAGCCGCGCCCGGACTTTGCGATAATCGCTTGGGCCGGATAATAAAACGCTTGAAGGCAACCGCCAAAACGCCTATGATGACCAAAAAACTGAATAGATCTAAAAGATATAAAAACGGCGTTCTCAACGTGTCATAAAGAAGAGGAATATGAAATCCTGCGGCGAATCCTTTGCCGAAAAAATTGATAGTGCCGAAAGCGATAATCAGGAAGCCCCAGAAGATTAGAAAATGCGCCGCACCCGAAAACCAGTCATCCAGAAGACGCCTTTGCCCGAAAACAAACGACAAAACCCGTCTGATTCCCGCCCCAACCTCTGTTTTTTTATCTATTTTCTTGAATTGCCCTAACAGGCGAATATATTTACTGATTATAAAAACAAACGTGATAATGCCTGTCAAAAAAACCAGATAGAAAATTAATGCTTCCAGCCCGATTGGGGTCATTTCCTGAAGTTCATACATATATCATTCCTCTAAAGATATCGCGGTTTCATTGCCTGGTCCGAAAGAAATTGTGTGATTATTAATCATCGCGAGTATCATAATATTCTCCAGGCTGACAATCAAGTAAAAATCGGGGAGAGTTTCCCCGATTTTGTAATTCAATTGCAGGTCGGGTTCTGAATAAGCGGAGCGAATGAAAAACCCGACATCGCCCACTTAATACCCAGCCCGGCATATTATTTTATGATCATTATAAGTTAAGGGATTAACCCAAAACATTATGGGATTTTTCCTATAATTTACCTTTGGCATTTCATTATATATGCACCTCGCGGCAACATGCCCCAAACGGCCAGCAACAGTTAATTCATTATAATACTATGGTATACATATACAACTGAAACACGCCATTGTTACCTTAGGATCAAGGCATGACCTTTGTTCTTCTCCTTCGCGGAATCGCAACAAAGGAGAGAGGATGAGAATGAGATTCACGCTTACAATGGAAGACCTGGTTGTTGAGAGTACACGGGTTGATAATATGATAATAGATTGGATTGAGGATGTTTCACAGGCCGAAGTCTTGGAGATGTCTCATCAATGGATAACCTCGAAAAATTTCCTCACCGAACGCATGGTCGGTTTGAAGAAAGTCGGGGAATCGTCTTTGACAATCGAACCGGTCGATGAAGGAACCGCATAATGGACCGCTTTCAATGGCTGATTGATGAGATTATCAGACAATTCAATACCATTGAGGAAATGTTTACCCTGGCTATGGCGAAAATGCCCTACATCGGCGATTTCGTTTCCAGCTACGGAAGCCTTATAGTTCTGGGCTTGGCAGCGTTTTTAACTATCTTCATCATCAAGCCGCTGATTAAATGGTCGTTGGGCGTGATTATTTTGGGCACCTTTCTGGCCGCGGTCATTTCGTATTTTTCAGGCATGAATTTCTGGGGCGTGCTGCCCTTGACCGCCCTGGGAGCAAGTATAGTAATGTTTTCCAATAAATTCACCATGGGGTAAAAACTATGTATGAGAAAAAACACAATAAAATCTGTCCTTTCTGCAGAAGTAAAATATTCAGAGTTATGGACAAATACGTTTGTCACCATTGCGGCTCTGAAATCGAACAGAAGGCCATGGATACTAAAACCCAAAGCATGAATTTCTTTAATAGCCGCAGGTAAAACTTGGATAAAATCGTCAAATGCACTAATTGCGGAAAAATATCCGCCCGCGAACATATCCTGCCTCTATGTAAAGACTGTTTCGTCGGTCTTGAGGATTATGAACGCTTCCTGGCCAATTCAGCCGTCGATATTGAACTTTCGGTTGATAAAAAACTGGCTAGATCCGATAATTTTCTGAAGCTTTAACGATTAAATGTCGTGTCAAAATAGCGGGCCATTTCATCCAGCGCGTGAGAATGGCTTTTTTTTCGTTTTTGATTTAATTTTTTAAATGAATTTTTATAATCGGCCATAAGCCCGGCGGTGAAACGGCCATCTTCAATTTGTTTTATAAGCGAAGTCATGGCTTTTTTTGATTTGTCGTTGATTATTTTTGATTCGGCCATTAATCCCCCATAAGCGGCGGTAGTGCTGATCCTCTGATACATGCCATCTATGCCATATTTCTTTATCAGCTCGACTATCAGGTCAAGCTGATAAACGCATTCGAGATAGGCGTTCTCGGAGGGGATACCGGCCTTGACCAGCGTATTGAAACCCGCCCTTAAAAGGGCGGCAAGCCCTCCGCACAAGACCGCTTGTTCGCCGAAAATATCACCAATCGCTTCATTAGCGAAATTAGTTTCAATTAAGCCATAACGGGAACAACCTATGGCCTTGGCATAGGCGGCGGCCGACCTAAGGCTTCGTTTCGATGATTCGTCAGTTTTGCCAATGAAAGCGGCAACCGCTTCGCCGGCCAAATACCGTTCGCGTAATCTTATACCCGGGCTATGGGGCGCCACCAGAACGTAATCGATTTTGGGAGGTTGTTCTATCAGCTTGAAATGAACCGACAAAGCGTGAGCGAATATATAAATTTGGCCGGCTTTCATGACCGGATACAATTCATTATCGAACAGCTCTTTATGCTTGTGGTCGGGAATTAAAACTGCCACGATATCCGCTTGTGGGGCGGCTTTAGAGGGCGTAGTCGCAGCGAAACCATCTCTTTTGGCAATTTGCCGCGATCTGCTTCCGACCGGCAAGCCGATTAGCGGCGTAAAGCCGCTGTCACGAAGGTTCAAAGCTTGAGCCCGTCCCTGCGAACCATAACCGATAATTACGATAGTTCGGTCACGTAGTAAATTTGGATTAATCTGCCTATCGCTGATTATTTTAATCTTGGGCGATTTCATTTATACAGAGTTTATATCTTGTTTAAGTCGATGTCAATAACTGGATTTGAGGTTATTGGATTTGGATAATAAAGATGTCCGTTTTTTGGGAATTGATTTTGCCTCTAAATTGGTCTCTATCTCATTAATGATTTCCATCTGATCTAATAATTTATTTAAGTCATGCAAAAGCTTTTCTTTGGCCCTGAGATCGATTTTTAAGTGCGCCAATTCGGCAAGTTTATCGATATCCGATGCGCTAAGGGCCATAAATAACATGTTATTTGCATAAAGCTTATCTGTCAATAAGTATTGAAGATTATGATAAACGATAATTATTATTTATTTCAGACGGGATCGCAACGAATAACCCCGTCTGCGGATGATGTTTAATCATAGATGCCGGCGCAACCCGCAAACGGGGGTATATAGGCATAAATTAAAGGGGGCAAGGACCGACCCGGAAAATTTATTCACGAGATTATGATAATCCCGCCTCGGTAATAAATAATGCTTCTAATTTCAATTTGGCTGAACACTATTAGTGCTAATTGGCAGTCCAGCCCCCCTCTTTATGCCTAAAATATCGGCAAACGATATATCGGCTTTCATTTATAGATTTTAGATGTTTCATTTTGAAACAATTATAAGTAGGGCTAATATTATGCCAATTTTATCGCCAGTAAGGCATTGGGCACCATGATGTTAATAATTTGATGACAATAGGCTTAAATACCATAAATAATGCCAGAATATTCTTTTTAACTAAAATTGGCTATTATATATTTACATTCGGGCAGGCATATGAGCCGAAACACGCTTTAACATCAGGCAAAATAAAGAAGAAATATAAAATATAAACAAGTTGGATAAAACCTGCCTAACTAAAATCTTAAGCCTTAATCTATTAAATTTACTGCCCCATAATACTCCATATTTTAGCAGCCTCACTCAATTTGTTAAATATTTGGACTTTTGGCTTTACAATAATTGACAGCTTTAATATAATAGGGCCGCGTAGCTGTAGCAAAAGCTATGGGTTGTTATATGGTTTTAGCTGTAGGGCTAAAGGGAGATCAAATGCGGAACAAAAGCAGGATTATTTTATCATCGATATTATTGTTAATTATAGCATTTATCGGTTGCGCCAAGAAACCGGCTATTATAAAAGGCACCGTTACCGATGAGGACAACAAACCACTGGGCGGGGCCGCGGTTTTTTCCGTACCTCAGCGATACAGCACGCTAACCGACACCTTAGGTCAATTCATTATAGATGGGATCGAATCAGGCCAATATTCGCTTCTGGCCAGGCTGGGGGAAGACTCCGCTATGGTAAATATTGGACTTATAGAACCGGGTCAGACTTTAATAACCACCATTAAGATTCGAATCGCGCCGCCACCTCCTCCGCCGCCGGAAAAGCCAAAAGAAGAACCAAAACCGGTTCCCGCACCAAAGGTCGAAAAAGAAGTTGAATTTATTGATCCGGTTCTGAAAAACAGCGATAAAGTATTAGTCCTCGCCGATAAGGAATTTTTTAAGCTTTTCGAAGTTGAATCATCCGACGACTTGGTGTGGGAAATGAAAAAGGGGACGACCTCAAAGCTAAAATTTAAAGATGGCCGGATGTACGAGGGTTATTTCTCCGGACCATCCTCCGAGTATTTTGAAACCGCCGCTCGCAGATGTATCTATGATAACAAGCTTTGGATTTACACTCACGGCCCGGAACAGACACCCGCCGAAGGCCGGGAAATATATATTACTATCCCGCTGGGATTGCCGGCCAATATCGATATCGATTCGATGATCGTGTTCTATGGTTTCCCCAAATTTCCTGCCGACTCGTCCCCGGGGTCGGTCAAGTTCAGAATGGTTGGCGAAACGGCCGACGGCGGCATATCGATTCTGCTCGATTGGGAAAAAATCGATCATGCGACTAATGGCAATTTTTTCAAAAAGCAGATCCCCACGCTGGGTGATAACCGCAAGATACAATATGTATCTTTGGAAATTAACTCCGATGGGGACGCGGTATGGGATGCTTTTCTGATACGTCCGCTGGTGTATTTTAGCGTGAAATAAATTACACTGATATCCAAAATTTTGGATAACTATTCATAATAGCAATTTGATCGCTGACTAATAACTATATATGGCAGACTATTGATCATAGGCGAAAATAAAAAAACCGCCCAAAGAAATCGGGCGGCAAAACTAAAATTATCGATAGTTAAAAATCGTATCTCAATCCCAGGCTGCTGCTGATTTCATAGGGATTTTCCCACCTGTCCCAATCAAAAATATAGGAAAATCTGTTTTCGAATAATAAATTCACATGATTAATCAATCCGGCGTCGACCCCGAGTAAAATGAACGTCTGACCTTTTGTTTCGAGGTAATTATCGATTCTTTGAATAGAATAAAGTCCGGTTAAAGGATTTTGCCTGGCTTCTTCGCGGCTCTCCTGGAAGAAATAAAAACCGCCGCCTAAACCGGTATAAAGATTAGCCCGGTTATCGGACAAGAAACTCAAAACCCGGTATCTTCCCAGCAGCGAAAATCTTAATCCCTCCTGATCGTAATCAGCGTCTTCAGCAAATCGTTGATTCATCAAACTATCGAAAAGAGTGAAGGATCTCCACCACTTGGCGACCTCAAAGCCGAAATCATATTTGCCGTCGGGCATTCCGAAAGTCACCATAGCCGCTCCGCCGAACCCGATGCTGTTGCTATCGCCGGGAATTGCGGCCAAACCTTGGAGAGATGTCCTAATATTCCAATAATCCTGACCTGAAGCCAGGGTTGTCAATGTCAACATTAATACAACAGCCAATAATACCTTTCTCATCCTTCTTCTCCTTTGCCGTTATTCACATATCATTAGGGCATAATATAAATACTATTTTCTTAAAGGGCAAGATGCTATATGTTTTTTTAGAAAATTTTTATTGCCCTCAAATTTCAGCTAAAATCGACCTTGTCAGCTTACTTGTTACCGATAATTACATTTTTATCCAGACCGAACAGCTTAATGAAAAACAATCGCCAGACACCCCAGATAGCCTCATAGACGATTTTTCTCGACATTTTAGAGACACCTTGCCGGCGATCGAAAAAGATTATCGGTATTTCCTTTATTTTAAGGCCGGCCCGCCAAATATAGAAATTCATCTCGATCTGAAAGCAATAACCGTTCGATTTTATCATATCCAGATTAAGCGATTCCAGCGCTTCGCGCTTGAAGCATTTAAATCCACCCGTCGGATCAAAAACGGGCAGGCCTGTTATCCAGCGAACATAAATAGAAGCAAAATATGAAAGCAGCAGCCGCGACATCGGCCAATTGACTATCCTGATTCCGTTTACATAGCGCGAACCAATTACCAGATCAGACTCGCCAATAGCCTCTTTGAATTGCCTGATATTATTGGGATCATGCGAAAAATCAGCATCCATTTCCATAAAATAGCCAATTTGTGGAATTTTTAATCCGTTTTTAAAACCGTCAATGTAGGCTGTACCCAACCCCAACTTGCCCGGACGTCTTAATAAATGCACTCGTTTATTCGTGTTTTTTATCGTCTCGACAATATCACCGGTGCCATCCGGAGAATTATCATCAATAATCAGGATTTCCATATCCTCACCCTGACCAAGCACAGCCTCGATAATCTGGCGGATATTGTCTTTTTCATTGTAGGTCGGCATGCAAACCAGGATATTCTTCATCTGAACCTCGGCGAAAATAAATAATGAACTGCTCCTAATATAATCAAAAGCCAATAACTAATCAACCTGTCAGCGATAACTATCGCGGCGGCCTGTTCTTTGGCAAAACCGGCCGGAATTAAAACGGCAAACATCAAAAGCTCAACTACCCCCAGACCCGCGGGGGTAAGCGGCAAAGTCATGATAATCAAGGCCGCCTGGGATATAAAGATCGCCATCAGCATATCTATTGGACAGCCAAGAGCCCAGGCTACGAAATATAGTCGGCCCGCCTCGGAAAGCCAAATAACGAAACTCTCAATCAGTATTTTAGGGATTCGACCGGGCGATTTGAATAAGCCCTGCTTAAATAAATTATAATAATTGCCGAAGCGGGCAGGAATAAATCGACCAAGCCATTTCGCCCGCCAGGAGATTACAATAAACAATATTACTATCGCGCCAAAAATTAGGAGCCCCAGGGTTATATATGTCTTTATTTCCGGGGCCGAAATTGTATTCAGATAAAACAAGCCTCCGGCCAGCATCAACAAAGCTATCGCGGTTAGATCAAATATCCTTTCGGAAAACAGAACGCCGATTGATAAAGAAAAAGATACATTTTTTGTCTTTTTTAACAAATAGGCTCGATAAATGTCGCCGATTCTGGCGGGCAAGATTGAATTTACGAATAGCGCCTGATAAAAAATCCGGGTCAGGTCGCCGGTCGGCAGATAGATATCCGACTCGATTAACAACTCCCGCCAGCGATAGCCCCTAAGCGGCAAAAAACCATAAAACACCACAATCGCCAATATCAGGAAAAGCGGATTTGAATTTGAGAGAATTTCAATAACTTCATTGAGGTCAAACCTGGTCAAAAATATATAAATTACCACAGCGGCGACGATAAACGCCAATAGCGTATTAAGCCGAAAGAAATTTCGTTTAATATCTACTTTCTTTTCTTCGATATTATCAGCCATCTTATAATGTCTTATTAATTATTTGCTTGTCATAACGTTAATACAAGACCGCCGATTTGATTAAATGGGTTGGGGCTTTCCGGGCGTTTTATATCCATGCGGGTAATAATAATAAAAATTGTCAGGTCTGTAAATTTAAAAAGTCAGATTCTTCATTTTACTTTATGATTCTAAATACTATATCAAGCGACAGAAATTTTAAATTCGCGCCGGGATTACTAATGCTTTTAAGGATAAGGCTACCTGGAAAAATTCCGTTTTATCAGGCGGCTTTTGAGCCAATTACTTGGGTGCAGAATATATGATAACAGGCTCATGGCAGACTGAATTATTCTTTTGGATTTGCATAAATTCAGATGGATTGTCTTGCTTGAACCGATATATTGTAATAGTTGATAATTAATGACCGCAAGTCGCAATTTAAAACGAGGATGATATGAAAATAAAACGAAAACTTACTCTGACGAATTGGTTGATGATATTGCTGGCTATTTCAATAGTTGCTAACATTCATCTGGTATTCAGAGCTTTAGACTACCGCCGCGGCGCTAACGAATGGTTGGGAAAATACAGGCATATGGCGGCTGAGTTTTCAGGCCGCGAGGTGTACGCGAAGGAAAATAAAATCCTGGCCGCCGATTCTACGGCGGCCAACCGAATTGCATTTATAGGCACGCAAATTGTTGATACCTGGAATATGGGCGATATTTTCGCGGGCTATGAAATTATCAAACGAGCCGTGCCCGGGCAATACGCCGCCGGGATGCTTCTAAGATTTAAGCAGGATGTGATTAATCTGAAGCCAAAAGCGGTAGTAATCGAGATCAGCTCATATAACCTGCGGCCCCAACATTCGGTTGAAGAAATCGAAGAGTACGTATCATCTATGGCGGATTTGGCCAGGATGCATGCTATTATCCCAATTCTATCAACTATGATACCACCGCGAAAGAGCCATGAAAAATTCGAAAATTATTCAATCATGGAAAATTTGGAATTATATAACAACTGGTTGATTGACTATTGCGCCGCGCAAGGCATAAAATATGTCGATTTTAATCGCATCTTATCCGATAAAATCGGCCATTTGAAAACCGAGCTTTCGGTCGATCCGATTACGCCCAATACGGAAGGTTACCGGCTGATGTCAGAATCCGTTCTGGCAGTTCTTCATGGGTTCTGACTTAATTTCAGATGCGCAAATTCCACGATTTACATCCGATATGCCTTTATTAATAATTTAATATGATTCCATGAGGCAAAAAATTATAGAATAAATCAGCAATTACATTGAATCGATAAGATGGCTATGTCGATAGCTGTCTCCTTCATCGGATTAAATGATTCACCCTGCAACAAGGCCATGATTGTCATTATTTATTTTTAAGCAATCATAATCGCTTGTACTACAATATGTTTTACCGTGGTATAGTGCTTACAAAGTATTTGCGACTCAGTAAAAAGCCATAGTCCAGATATAAATATTTAGCTTATTTTATTGATTTATAACGGGTTAAAAACAATCAAAGAAACGTTATTTTGACTTTGTTTCATTTATTAATCCAAGGCGTTACTGACCGATCGATATTTTTGTCATATTCTTATTCCGGTCGTTAATATTCCGATGTTAATTAACATGTAAATATACATCGCGAAATTTTTTAGGTCAAAGGCTACTAACAAGTTAATGACCGGAGATCATAAAATCGGGGTAAGCGAGATGGGTAATGTGGGAATTATAGCCTTAATTTTTTCAATGTTATTGTCTATCAAAAAACAGCCGGCGCTTGGATAGTCATGTCAGCGAGCTGTCATCATAATCCGGGAGGAAAGGTGACGGATGATTAAGCATTTAAAAATAATAACAAAAGCTTTGCCTGTGACGATTACAGCCAGGTTAGCAGCAGGTATATTGTTTCTGGTGGGCGCGATGTTATTGCTTCTGTTTGTATTTGTCCCGGCTCAGAGAGAAAAACAAGTTATTTCAAATTTTGGAGAAACCGCCAGAACCGAAGCCCACATAATATCCCAAACGGTGAGTATTGTGTATCGGTACGGCACTAAAACAGCTATGGATGAAATTCTGGAAAACATGGGGCAATATGAATTTCTGGATTTCGCGGTAGTCCACGATTCCAGTGATAATTATTGCGCCGCTTATAATCTGGCCAAAGCGAAAAAAGCCGATTATACATCGATAAGCACGGCAAAACAGTTTTCAGAAGTTAGCAGAACCTATCGAACAATCGTCCCGATAAATAATAATAACAAGCAAATTGGCCGGCTCTATCTGGGGTTCGCGCTGAGCAAAGCGAATTGGGGAAAAGCGCCATATATGGCAACCTTAACCTGGATAGGCGCGGTGCTTTTCGCGCTCGGAATTATTACGATAATTGTCCTTAAAAACGCGATAAGCCGGCCAATAGATCGAATAATCAAAATCATAGAACAAATAGCACAAGGTGATTTCACGATTAGAGCGCCGCTTATGGCCGACGATGAGATTGGCAAGTTGGCACAATCACTCAACGGCCTAATCAATCATTGGGACGTTTCCTGGAAAGCCTGGGGCAATCTAAACACCGACCTGGAAAAACGGGTTGCCGACCGAACGCTGGCGCTGGAAGACGAAATTAATGAACGCCGGCGGGCCGAGGAAGAATTGAGGCTGTTTGCCGCCAGGCTCGAACGAAGCAACCGGGAACTGGAAGATTTCGCTTTCGTGGCCTCGCATGATTTACAGGAGCCGTTAAGGAAAGTGCAAGCCTTTGGCGACCGTCTAAAAGCCGCTTGCGGATATGAGTTATCAGAAAAAGGCCGCACCTATCTTGAGCGAATGCAATCGGCGGCCGGTCGGATGCAGACTTTGATCAAAGATTTGCTGACATTTTCACGGGTTACCTCAAAAGCTCAACCGTTCGTATCTGTCGATTTAAAAAATACGGCGGTCGAGGTGCTATCCGATATGGAAATATCGATTGAACGCCTCGGCGGGAGAGTCGAGATTGGCGATCTGTCAACAATCGAGGCTGATCCGCTGCAGATGAGACAGCTGATTCAGAATCTTGTCGGCAACGGCATCAAATTTCATAAAGAGAACGAGTCACCGATAGTTAAAATCTATGGCGAAATTGTCCAGCCGCGCGATCGCGGCACCGACCCTGCCAAAGCCCAATATAATCTCATAGTCGAGGATAACGGCATCGGATTTGACGAAAAATACTGCGACAGGATATTCACGGTTTTCCAGCGGCTGCATGGCCGCAGTGAATACGAGGGAACCGGATTGGGGCTGGCGGTTTGCCGCAAAATCGTGGAACGTCATGGTGGCTCTATAACCGCAAAAAGCAAACCCGGCCAGGGAGCCAAATTCATCGCGTCTATGCCGATTAAACAGGAAAAAGAAGAAACCAAAAAAGTCGAAGTTATAAAAGATCAGGCCGTACTTGAAGAAAATAAAAAGTATGGGTTGGGTCAACGCCCGATTCATAAAGGAATGGAAACCAGTTTTATGGTTCCCTGCCCATAGATAATAAAAAAGGAGAAAATAATAATGGAAGATGCAGGCAAGCCAATCACGATATTGCTGGCGGAGGATGATCCCGATGACCGCCTGATGGCAACCGAGGCCCTGGAAGAAAGCCGTTTGGCCAATGATTTGCATATAGTTGAAAACGGCGAAGAACTGATGGATTATCTATATCGGCGCGGCAAATTCGCCGGCATGGCCAGATGGTTTTTGCCCGGATTGATTCTACTCGACTTGAATATGCCGAAAAAGGACGGCCGGGAAGCGCTCAAGGAAATCAAGGCTGATCCTAACTTAAGACGCATACCGATAGTAGTGCTGACAACCTCGGATGAGGAAGAAGACATTTTCCGGACTTACGACCTGGGTGTAAATTCTTTCATTACCAAGCCGGTGTCATTTGAATCGCTGGTGGAGATAATGAAGACTCTTAAATTGTACTGGTTCGAAATAGTCGAATTACCGCGCGAGAAAAATGGAGATTTGAATGGACAACAGCATAATAAATGTGCTGTTAGTTGATGATGACGAAGACGATTACCTGATTACCGGCGACTTGATTTCGGAAATCGAGAGATCAAAATACGCCATGGAATGGGTTTCCAATTATGATGATGCTTTAAAGGCAATCGGTCGCCATCAGCATGATGTATATCTTATCGACTACAGGCTTGGCCCGCACAGCGGTCTTGACTTAATCAGGGAAGCGATTTCAAGCGGCTGTTCGGCGCCGATGATTTTACTCACCGGTCAGGGCGATTCGGAGGTCGATATCAAGGCCATGGAAACCGGCGCGATGGACTATCTGGTCAAGGGCCGGCTGGATGCCTTATCGCTCGAGCGATGTATCCGCTATTCGATTCAGCGCAAGCGCTCCGAAGATATTCAAAAAGCGCTTTTTAAAATCTCCGAAGCCACCAATCTCTCAAGCAATCTTGAAGAACTTCTCAAGACAATTCATCAAGTGCTTCGTACGCTGATTGATACGACTAATTTTTATGTCGCCTTATATTATGATCAAAGTGATCATTACTCGTTTCCGTATATAGTCGATCAGTATAATCAGACTAATCTAAACCCTCATCAGATGAAGAAAAGCCTCACCGACTATATTCGCCGAAACGGCATTCCAGTGCTTATCGATAAGGACGTTCATCTTAAGCTTATTGAAGCAGGAGAAGTCGAATTAAACGGGCAACTGCCGTTAATTTGCCTCGGCGTGCCATTAAAAACGCCCAAAGCGGTCGTTGGGGTAGTGGTTGTGCAAAGCTACACCAATCCGGCATTATATAGTCTTGCCGATCTTGACCTTTTGGCTTTCGTATCGGGTTATATTGCGATGGCGATTGAACGCAAGCGCGCCGAAGAACAGAGAAAACTTCTGCAGGAACAATTAACCCGGGCCGAAAAAATGGAATCGCTGGGAATTTTGGCCGGCGGCGTGGCTCACGATTTAAACAACATACTCGGACCGTTGGTGGCATATCCGGAAATAATCAAGATGAAACTGCCGGAAGACAGCCCCGTCAGAGGCGAAATTTCCAAGATCGAAAAATCAGCGCAAAGGGCTTCAGAGGTAGTACAGGATCTGCTTACCATGGCCAGAAGAGGCCGTTATGAAATGGTTCCGGTAGAAATAAGTGAGGTCCTAAATTCATATTTCCAGTCTCCCGGTTTCCTGGATCTGGAGAAAAAATATAAAAATGTCAAAGTCACGGTTAAGACTGATCAGGCAGTACCGACAATACATGGCTCGGTTTCGCATTTATATAAAGTGATTATGAACCTCGTAATTAACGCGTTCGAGGCCATGCCCAGCGGCGGTGAACTGATAATCAGGCTAAATTATCGGCATATTGATAAACTAACTTGCGGGTTCGATAATATCATACCGGGAATGTATGTAATTATGACTGTCTCCGATACCGGTTTGGGAATCAAAGACGACGATTTAGAGCATCTATTTGAACCGTTTTATACAAAAAAGAAAATGGGGTCCAGCGGCAGCGGCCTGGGTTTGGCTATTGTTTATGGCGTTATAAAAGACCATAACGGCTATATCGATGTCAGAAGCATACCCGATCTGGGATCCGATTTCATAATTTATTTGCCGGTCGCCAATTGCTCCGTGGTCGATAGCAAGTCCGAGCCTTCGATAAACGATATAAGAGGCAGTGAAAAAATCCTGGTAGTGGATGACCTGGAAGAGCAAAGAGAATTGGCCTCGGCCATACTTAATAGCATGGGTTATGAAGTTCATTTGGCCTCCGGCGGCCGGGAAGCGATTAAATATCTAAGAGATAATAAGGTTGATTTAATCGTTCTCGATATGATAATGGAAGAAGATTTCGACGGCTTGCAGACATATCAAGAAATCATTAAAATCCACCCTGGTCAAAAAGCGATTATCGCCAGCGGCTTTTCCGAGACCGAACGGGTAAAACAAGCTGAAAAACTCGGCGTCGGCAGATATATCAGAAAACCATACACTATGCAGATTTTGGGTAAAGCCATACGCGATGTTCTGGCACAAAAGCCGGCGGAAGCCGCAGTTGGGCTTTGACAGTGATGAGTGCTATTAGGATAGTCGAGGTATTTATAAGGCTGTAATATTTATTTACACAGGCTTGCCCTGATCTTGTAAATCCAATACCTGCCTTACTTTCAAAGCCAGTGATTTAGGATGGAAAGGTTTTTGTAAATAATGAATAATCGCACCTTGATCGACAAGATCATTTTCCGAATAACCTGAAATAAACAATCTTTTAAATTCCGGCCAAATTTTTTCCAATCGTTTTATAAACTCAGGCCCGCTCATATTCGGCATGATTACGTCGGTTATAACAATATCCACCGGTTTGCCAAATCCTGCGCATAGAATCAGCGCGTCGCCGCCGGTATTGGCTTCAATAACATTATAACCATTACGCTTTAAAGTCTCAACAGCGATACTCCTGACAGCTTCATCATCTTCGACAATTAAAATCGTTTCGCTTCCCTTCAGGTTTTCGCTTGAATCCGAGGCCGCTTCAATCACATCGATTTGCCCTTCGACCGCCGGCAGATAAATATAGAAAGTCGTTCCAGTTCCTGGCTCGCTTTCTACCATGATCTGGCCGCCGCTCTGGCTGATTATTCCATAAACCGTGGAAAGCCCCAATCCAGTGCCTTTGCCTGATTTTTTGGTGGTGAAAAACGGCTCGAAAATATTAGCTTTAACCTCGGCCGACATACCGGCTCCCGTATCGCTGACCGAAAGCAAAACATATTTACCAGGCTGAATCTGAATATTTGATTTAACCTGGCCCAAAGTGTCATTCACTTCGATGTTTCGAGTTTTAATAGACAGTAATCCGCCAGTCTCCATAGCGTCCCGAGCGTTAACGGCGAGATTGATTATGACCTGTTCCATTTGGCCCGGATCTACTTTAATAGTCCATAGCTTATCGGCCGGTAAAATGTTGAAGACTATGTCCTCACCGATTATCCGTTTCAGCATACTCAACATATTATCGATAACCTGATTTAGGTCGATGATTTTAGGCTGCAATGTCTGTTTGCGGCTGAAAGCCAAAAGTTGGGATGTGAGCTGCGCGGCCCTGTCGGATGCTTGCAGTATCACTTTGATATCTTTTAAAAACGGATCATTGGTTTTCAATCTCGACTCGATGAGTTCGGAATGTCCGATGATCGCGGTAAGCAAATTATTGAAATCATGCGCTACGCCGCCGGCCAGCCGGCCAACTGATTCCATCTTCTGGGCTTGAATAAACTGAGCTTCCAGTTTCTTCTCTTCTGTGATATCCTTGAGAAAACAAAGAATTCCCGGCTTCTTCTCCCAGATAATCGCGGCGTTGGCGAGCCGAACCCATATTTCCTTTCCTCTTTTATCTTTTATCCTGAAGGGGTACGTCATGGGACGTTGCTCTCCCTCTAAAAGCCTTAAATATCCTTCAAAAACCGTACCCTTGTCTCCAGGATGGACGAGATTAATGAAAGGAATTTCGGCTAATTCTGCTGAGGAATAGCCGGTCATCTCCAGAGTTTTAGGATTTGGAAATTTCACGACCTCATCCTGGATAATAAAGATAGCTTCGTCGGCATTTGTAACTAGATGACGATATTTTTCTTCTGATTCCTTCAGGTTTTCTTCTGCCGCTAAGCGTCTTTGCTCCTGGAAGTCTCTTTGTAGTCTGGCGCGGAGGATAGGCGAGATAAAGCGGGTAATGCGCTCCAGTAAATCCTTGTCCTCCTTAGTATATCCCTCTTGCTTGTTGGCAATCGAAATCAGTCCGATGACTTCATCCCCAAATATGATTGGTGCCGTAAGGAAATGATCAATGTGAATATGACCTTCAGGAGTATGAAATGGTCCGTCCGAATCAAAAGCTTTCTTCTCCCTGATCGCCCTGCCCCAGAGGCTATTTCCCCAATAATCCGATGGAAAGACGATCGACTTGCCGGAGACCTGGCATTCATCCCAGGCTTCTTTGGTCAAACTGGGGACGATTAGATCTCCTTTTTCTCCGAGATATCCAAAGACGCCAAACTTGCTTTTCATCACTTGAAGGACAATCGCTAACACTTCACCATACATTGCTTCGCCAGAGATAGTGAGAAATACGTTGGCTATCCGATTAAGAATTGTCTTTTCTTCTTCCGAACTTCTCAAAACCTCTTCTGCCTGCTTGCGCTGAGTGAAATCTTCAACTATCCCTATGCCGCCTTTGATCTGGCCCTGCAGGTCAACCAAAGGAGCAGAGCGCATGGAAATCCAGATCTCCGCAGAACCGGTCGTGGCGCGATAAAAGCCCTCGTAAAAATCCTCTTCTCCTTCCGCTGCCTGACGCAGAGCCTGGAGCACACTCTGGTCTCGCAGCGTTTTCATGTCCAGGCCAACCAATCGCTCTCGGCTGGATTGGAGAATGGCCACAAAGCGGTCGTTGCAGTCAGTGATATGAAGCTGCGTGTCATAATGGAACACACCCACCGGCGAACGACGGAAGAGCAGGCGATAGCGTTCTTCGCTCTCCTTCAAGGCCTCTTCCGCCTGCATGCGTTCGACAATATCCCAAGAGAGGTCGCCCAATTGTGATAGGATGTCAACATCGCCTTCATAATAATTGGCAGGTTTGTTGCCCACGCCCACAATCGCCTTTACCAGGTCACCTCTGAAAATCGGGACAACTACTTCTCTGGTGACCGGTGCATGGCCTTCAGGCATCCCTTTGCGATGACCAAGAGAGGCGTAATCGTTGTGAATGACAGCACGTCGTTCATGTACACAATCCGTCCATACACCCGCCTGGGAAACATCATAATGGCTGCCTTTTCCAGCGGCCGTGCACATGTTCTTCAGCGTATTTGTTGACCAACTCTGCAATGAGAGCGTCTTTTGATCCGTTTCGAGAAAATGATAGAAACCAATCGAACTGCCGGTGAGCGCCTCTATTTCATCCAGAGTTGCGGTCAGCAATTCATTCATTGAGTGTGTGTTGGCGAATTCCAACAGACGGAGGCGCGCCTGCTTGATACTATCAATCCGCTTGTGCTCAGTTATGTCGCGGAAAATGCTGAGTGTACTGACGACACTTCCAACTGCGTCTTTCTCCGGTACAGTGCGGACCTCAAAGATGCGCTCGCCTTTCTCTGTCTTCCACCGTACTTCACATTCATTGGCCGCACCTTCATCAAAGGTGCGACGACTATGTTCCAACAGCATTTCGCTTTCTATCAGTGCATCATGTAGTTGTAATTCCAGCATTGTTTTGCCGTGCATGTCGTCGGCCTGTATCCCTAATGATTTTCCAAAGGCGGAGTTAATGTAGGAAAAACGACCCTCACGGTCGGTACGGACAATAAAATCAGGGAAATTTTCCGCAAGCATACGGAAACTCATCTCTTTTGCCTTTATTTCATGGATATCGCGTCCAATCGCGAGCACAGATGTTACCTTTCCGCCAGGACCAAATTCCGGAACAAATCGCTGGTGTCCCCAGCGCATCTCACCTTGAAGGTTGCGGTAAGGCAGCTCCAAAGAACATTCGGCTGCAGTCTCGATTGCCTGGCGAATGCGGTCAATGTATACCTGCGGGGCATAAAGGGGGGTTCCTTCCGATGTCAAATGGCCAATCACATTTTCCGCTGAACCTCCAATTAGCTTCAGAAGAGCAGGGTTAACATAGATGCGTCGGAATTCCAGGTCGTAGCGGCCGATATAGTCCGGTGAATTCTCTACGAGGGCGCGAAAAAGCTGCTCGCTGGCGAGAAGTTGCATTTCCGTCTGCTTGCGTTCGGTGATGAAGCGAGCTTGTTGTACATTCTGGTAAGCGCCGGTCGACAACTGGTTCGCCAGCGTGAAAAGCACCTGAGCCACCCGCCCAAATTGTTCGCGTGACATGGCGGGCACTTCGCGGAAAGCCTCGACTACTGTGGTTTCGTCGGCTCCGATTTCCCTCGCGTAGGCGCGTATCTTGTCTTCGCTTTGTGTTTCGTTGCGTACCTGGCCAATCAGCCAGTTGGCTATATGCCGGCCGCCGACCGAAATACCCGCACCAGCATCCCAAAGCCCTCCACTCATACAAGGCTGAATAGTCGGGCCTTTGGCGGAAAGCTGTCCGATCAAGGCATCGGACCGATAACAATTGGCGCGGCCTTTGTCGGTTTTACGGATGATGTCGATACAGAATCGGCAGAAGTTGCTGGGAGCCGTAATAGGTACACCGTCCGGGTGAGTGATAATAGACGCCACGCCAGTAGCCCGCGCGAACTCGTCCTGCAGACGCTGAATGTCATCCAGGTTGAATAGTGCCTCGAAAGTAATACTCTCGGCGTCATCCAGCGGGCGTGTTAATGCCACTAGCCGCTTCTCTAAAGCTTCTTCCGCCCTTTTTCTTCTTGTAATATCCTGATGAGTTCCGGCCATAATAAGGGGCTTTCCGTCCTTCGTCCAGGTCGCGACTTTGCCTCGGTCAAGCACCCAAATCCAATCCCCGCTTTTATGCCGCATACGGATTTCGCACTCATAATAATTCAACTCGCCCTTGAAATGTTTGTCTAACAATTCAAGCGCCATTTTAAGATCATCGGGATGTGTATATATTTTCCATGTTTCTACAGATACTGGTGATATTTCGCCTAGCGTGCAGCCGATTATTTCCGCCCATCTTTCATTAAATACTGTCTCGCCGGTTTGGACATTCCATTCCCAGGTGCCGACATTTGTGCCTTCAAGAATGTTTTCCAGCCTGCGCCTTTCAACATCTAAAGCCCATTCGGCTATTTTCCGCTGGGTAATATCTATTATAAGTGATTGCTTCGATACTGAACCATCAGCATGATGAATCGGCGTGTTGGTAATATAATACCAGCGGCCATCCTTTTCATTTTTCACTTCACGCTTGACTGTTTCGCCCCTGAAAACCCTCTCGTTATCGCACCAGGAACATATATCATCTCTGTTTTGCAGAGCTTTATAACATAGCTGCCCCGTCGGGTCGAACCCCAATTTATCAATATAGCGCTGGTTTATGAATTCGATGCGGTAATCATGTGAACAGGTATAAATCAATCCGTCGAACGCTGCCACAATTGCCCGGTATTTTTCCTCGCTCTCTCGTACCGCTTCTTCCGCCTGCTTATGCTCAGTAATATCTCTGGCGTTAACGACAAAGCCTTTTACTTCCCGGTCGGCTCCCAAATACGGATAGTAGTTGATTTCCATGTAGCGTTTCCCTCTAACCGGGAAATCAAGCCATTCGCTAAAGTGAACATGTTCGCCATTTAAACACTGTTCCGCATTCGGCCTGATTATTTCTTTGAAGATTTTCTCCCCAAGTACTTCGGACACGCCATGACCTATAACGTCCCGCCTGCTCAAACCAAATGGCTCCAGGTACGCTTTATTAACGGCCTGATAGACGAAATTCCTGTCCAGAAGCGCCAGCATATCATTAGAACTTGATACTATATATTCATAACGCTGGATTTCTTCTTCGGCTAATTTGCGCTCCGTAATTTCCATGCTTGAGCCAAGCATGCCGATAACCGTGCCGTCATCCGCTCTTAAAAGCGACAACGCCAAAAGCCCATAGAATTCTTGCCCGGATTTTCTCCGCAATTTGACTTCAGCCTCATGTTCGCCCTTTTGTTTAAGAGGGGCGATAACTTCGTGTTCAAGGACATTAAGCTGATCATCAGGGTATATAAATGATATGTTTCTTCCCAGAGTTTCATTAGCCAAATAGCCAAACATCTTCTCGGCGCCCTTATTCCAGCTGGTGACATTGCCATCTAAATCGGTAGATATGATTGAATCGTAGGCCTGATCGATCATGATCGCCTGTTTTCGAATCGCTTCTTCAGCTTGCCTGCGTTTAGTGATATCGCGGCTGATGCCCCTGTAGCATATGAGATTCCCGGTTTCATCGGTCACGGGCAAGCCGCTGGATTCGACTGCAATTTCCCGGCCGTTTTTATGAAGGAAAACATGTTCGAAATTATATATTTTTTCATTTGATTTGATAAATTCCCGGTAGGCCTCGGCCGCTCGCTTTGCTTCTAAAGGCGGCATAAAATCGAAAATATTTTTGCCCAGTATCTCATGGGGCTGATAACCCAAAAGGCTATCTACCCCCTTGCTCGCGTAAAGAAAATTACCGTTCGGGTCTATCTCCAGGATGAAGTCTGAAGCAACTTCTACCAACGAGCGGAATTTTTTCTCACTTGCAATTAACACATTTTCGGTTTGTATGTATTCGTTTTTCGCGTGTTCTAATTTCGCGATTTTTGACCGCAATTGTGATAATTCTTCTATCAGCTCTTTTTTCGTTTTTCGCTCGTCTTGCATAGCCACCCCGTAAAAAAGATAATAATTTCGCCCCAGTTGTCAAATCTAGATGCAATGGCGATAAAGTTAATACAGCTATATAAATATAATCGTCAATTGATTGTAAAATGTTAAATAAATAATTTCAAGGGCAATTGCTTCAAACTGAACACATTGCGCCTTAAATCGAGCTGAAAGTCAAGTATGAAATGTTTGCGTCAATGCGCTGGGGGTGATCTATGTTGTAACAACAAAAGTCTTTTTAATGAATCAGAATATTCTTTGTTCCGCCAGCCCTTCTCA
>Ga0299912_10000318_pt1 | contig 43517 bp, 89 predicted proteins | sample RVTome_2_FD_207667 | JGI IMG/M metagenome (GOLD analysis project Ga0299912, IMG submission 207667) | Soil microbial communities from uranium-contaminated site in the Upper Colorado River Basin, Wyoming, United States - RVT95D214 (version 2) ... | reverse complement strand
CAAGAAGTGAATCTGTTATGGTTTATTCAACCTCTCTTTCATTAATTTCTCTACTAATTCAAAATCGTAAAGTGTATCAATATCTATTGAACGTTCTTTATGCATGATATAAGGAATTTCCATTTCAAATCCTTTATTTTTCAATATTTGAGACAAATAATCAATATAAATAGCACCATTCAATTTATATATTTTATCATCTATTTTAACCATTGAAACAATACAAGAATGATAATTCAAGAACATAATCCATATAACCTCAATATTTTCTGCTACACGAAGGGGACTTGTAGGTTGTAAAAGAATTATAGTAGTATCGTCTGGATAATTTCCAGCACATACCTGAGCAATTACCTTCCACATTGGAGTATCGTCTTGGCATAGTTCTTCTGGTCTTTCTATAATTTTAAATCTATCGTAATATCGTTCAATATATGGAACACAAATATTTATTATATCTTTATCGTTTGTAGATACTATTATTTCGTCAATAAAATCGCATTTAAGTGCTTCTTCAATAGTGTAATCAATTAAAGGTTTTCCAAGTAAGAGTTTCTTGTTCTTTCCTTCCAAGCGTTTTGAACCACTTCTTGCTGGTATTATAGCAACAATCTTACTCACTTCTTCACATCCAACCCAAATTCATTTTTTAGTATTTCTTGTATTTCTTTTATATTATCTTCAGTTGGTTTCTTTTCCTCTATATATTTCAATTCTTCGTGAGAGTATTTCTTTTCACAATACGAGCACTGGAAACACTTATCAATTAAGAATCCAATTCTGTGAATTGAACCAATATTACCACACTCACACACTTTAGAAAATAGTTCTAATCTTTCCATTCATTCCACTTCTACATCAATTTCTTTAGGTATTGGATACCATTTTTTATCGTTATTAATACAATTTAAGGTTTCTAAGATTTTCACTAAAGCAATTGCAGTTATTGAATTTGGATATTTTAGAACAATTTCTTTGTTTTCTTCTTTTAACGGTATAAATTCTATATTATCAAACGAAATATACCATTTTACATGTTTAGGTAATAATTGTAGAAATTGTTCTAAAGCACTAACTGGCGTTCCTACTGGGAATTTTAATATAGCTTCTTTACAATCGTTAGGAATTGATTGTATTGTTAATTTCTTTAAATATTTTTTTATTGTTAATTTCATTTATCCATTTCTCGTTTCTATTTTTTGAACGTAATTAGTGTACAAACTACATTTAAACCTATAAATACAGTCCTCGCACTTAATAACTTCTAAAACTTGATAATAACAACAGTTGGGAGAATCCCTTACGTGATTGTTCGTTCAATCACCACATACCCACGCTAAGTACGTTAAGAGTACAATACAAAACAATACGATAAATACTGTTACGATTTCTGCTTTATTTGTAATATATATCACCTTTCCAAATCCCTCTGCAACAACAACTCCCACCCTAATTCTTGCTCCTTCTGGTGTATCTCTTCAAGTATCTCGTGCGCTTCTCTCGGTGGCAAGTCCAACGAAGCCAAGTATCCGTTCTTAGTCAGCATGAACTTCTCGTTGTCGTAGGCGTAATAGTGCTTTATTTTAAACACCTTATAATATAGAAAAATATTACTATATAAACTAAGCCTACTAACCTTTATAAACCTTCCTACGAAGGGTATTGTTGTATTAATAAAAAGGTTTATTAATTAGCAAATCGTTTAAGTGATTAATAACTTAATTTGTAAAAAGGTGAAAAAATATTAAGATTTTAGAAAAGAAAATTAAAAAAATAATGAATAATGTAATAAAAAAAGAAATGGAAGAATATTGCAATAATTTAGCTCAAAAAAATTTCGAAGATTTAGACATGGCAAATAAATACATAGAACAAAATAAAGAACTATTACAAAGATTAAGAGAATGTAACGATAAATATAACCAAAGTGTATTAAATGGTAATGCTGAACGAAATGCTGTATCAATCTTAAAATTACAATACGAATCGAGAATCAAGGAACTGGAAGCCGAAGTTAGAGAACTTAGAAAAGTTGAGGTGAAATAAACAATGGTGGAAGACCTCAAGAGCAAGGTTGAGCTACTCAAGAAGGAAGTTGAGAAGGCTAAGCAAGATATTCAAGATATGTATTACAAATTCGAGAAACATAAGTTTGTTAATCGTAAAAGCACACATAAAAGTAGTTTAAAATACGCAGGTTTTTATATATATAGACCAAAAAAAGAGTTTATTATATTTCTTAGAGAAAAAGGATTTGATAAAAACTATATCGATCAATTAAAAAATATAAAACTCGTTAAAAAAAGAAAATATTGTAAAGATAATTATTACGATAAAATATATTACAAGAAAGAAGTAATAGCACAATTCAAGGAAGCCTTAAGTATAATGGATAAGTACGGAGACGAGTACGAGAAAGATTTGTTAGAAAAGGAATTCTGTAAACTAACCGACTGCTACGAGAAACTAAAAACTACAATCACTTGCAAACGGTGTGAAAGTGAAATACCTAAAGAGGGTAATTTCTGTCCTCAATGTGGTTATAATACAGTTGTTAATATTAGAAAAGACCCTATTGTAAAGGATAATAATTACATTTGGGACTCAAGATTTAAACCTTGGAATGCTTTTATAACACCAATTATAACAAAAACAGAAGAACAAAAACTAGTAGACGCATCTATAACAAATTTTAATAAAAACAAAGATATGATTTTTGGAAAAACAGAACCCCTCAGCTACTACGACCTAACAGATACCCCCAAACCTAAAGAAGAAGTGCATCTATGCCCACGCAGATCTAATTGTACTAACTTTAAAGAAGCAGATGTTTATTGTAATGGAAAAGTATTAAGAACTACAACCTATTGTTTTAAAGAAAAGAAAGAAGAAGGGAAACTATGTCCTAATAGTGATAATTGCTTTTCTTTTAATCACAACGATAGATGGTGTTTAGGATTAACTGATCCCCCTAACTACAGAAACTACACTTGTTTCAAACCTCATATACAACCACAACCAGAAGCAACCAAATGCCCACATATCATCAATTGTGTTCACGAACATAGTTCGAGTATATGTAATAATTATACCAGTTGTAATTATTATTATAAAGAATACGAAAGCAAACAGAAGTGCCCGCACTACGAGAAGTGCACTGATCCCGTTAAAAAAAGCGAAACCTCGTGTTGCCACGATATTAAATTTATGTACGCTATTGAAACGTGTGAATCGTACCAGAAGTTCGAGAAATCAACTAAGTGTTCCTATTACGAGAAGTGCCCTAGTCTATATAAAGATTTGTCTAAAGAAAAAATTTGTCATAATATTAATATATCTGAACGAGAAGAAAGTTGTGGAGAGTACCAGAAGTTCGAGAAGGAAGCCAAGACACCTAAAACTTGCGACAATTGTAATCAAGACAAATGTAATTCTGGATCTTGTATAGATAGAAGTAGATGGACTCCTAAACAAGAGAAAGTTCTATGCGACTCCTGCGACAATCAACCAAAGAACCTTCCTAAATGTAAAGGAATGGATAATATAATCTCTTGTTGTGATTTCACACCTAAAGACGGTTGGTTATGCTATGCTAACTATAAATGTAGATATTATACTCAACTTTCTGAAAAATGCCACGATATTCATCAACTTATCAAATGCGACTACTACGACAAGGGAGGTAAACAGAAATGAGAAACCGAAAGACTGTTGAGATCAAGGAAGACCTCCACAAAATACTACGAGCAAATACCACCACTTCCATCAAGAAGGAAGTCGACAGGATACTCAGGAAGGAACTGATTAATAATAATAAAGACGATATTTATGAATCTGAAATAATCTACAAACAAATACAGAAGAAACTGAAAGAAGGAGATGATATATCAACTAAAGAGGTGGATAAGTAAAATGGTTAAAAAATGGTATTGTGATATTTGTACTATTGAAATTCAAGAAAACGATAGAAATACCTTGAATTCAAGCTGTCTGGCTGTAAACTATCATTACGATTTATGTGTTAAATGTGCTGTGTTATTATTGGAAGTAATTGAAGATTTTAAGAAGAAAGGATTTGTTTATTTAATAAAAGGTGATGAAAAATAATGGAATTAACTAACGATTGCGAAGGTTGCGTTCATTCGGAAGGATACAATCCAGATTATCTTGGAAATTGCGAAGATTGTTCCAGAAATCCTAAATATTCCGATTTCTATTGGAAGGAGGAGAGCGAAACAAAATGATTTGTTTACAAGATTGGATTTATTGGTTATTAATAGGTGATTGTATCTTATTCATTATAATATCACTTCGAGATATAATAGATTGTATTAGAAAAAGAGACTGAGCGCAAGTGAAATTCGAAATTAAAAGAACTTCGTTAAGTTTTAACGAACAACCTCATAAAGACGCTTACCAAGAAGATTTCGTTAGAATTGCTTCTAAAAATATATTGGGTAAAAGATGGGTAATTTATATTGATAATTTATTCGAATGGATTGAACGATTAGGAGAACATATTATTTTATTTCCTAAATATAGTTCAAATCTTATTGATCCTTTAATTAGAATTGAAATATACGACGATTACAGGGAATAATTAATTTTAACTTTTTTTTTATTCTTATTTTATTTATAGTGTAATACAAACGCTTAAATACTTGCGTAACAATTAGTAGTATAGTAATTTAGGAAGAGTGACAAGTGTTAGGATTTAAAATATATAATCGAGGTGCATCTTTATGACACTTAGCCACGCTCCCGAACCTTTAGTTTGCGTGGCTTCCGTTAAAGGTCTTAATTACCTTTAACTCTATTTTTTATTCGTTATTCTCTTTCTAATTGTAATTTCATTATACTTAAACCTAACCTATATTTCAATGTTGTATTACGAAAAAATACAACAACCAAGAAAAATAATAGTGTTAAATATCCAAATTGAATCTTATTATATATGGTACGAGTTAAAATACTAGACCAAGACGAACGCTTCTTTATCTCTAAAATGGTGATTTACAACAACGAAGCGTTTAGATGTAAAGCACACCTTATCTGTTATGGTAAAGGAGCTGATAATAAAATCACTACCCAATTTTACGGATTAAGCGCAAAGGAATTTAATGTAATAAAAACTACTATGGAGAACGCTTAAAATGCCTGAAATACAAGGATGTAAAATCGTTCCTAAAAAAATTGAAACCCATCAACTTCGGTTATTTGAAGAAGAGATCGAAGAAGCCGAGTTCGTAGCAATGACTTACAACTTAAGCTACGAGCAACTATTTGTTAAACTTGTTAAAGAAGAGGAAAAAAGAATATTAAAAGATCTTAAAAAATAATTTTATTTTTAAACCATGCCTCGCTCGCTGTCAAAGCCGGGAGGGGCTTAACTACTACAAAAGGTAAGTAATATGAAAATATTAATATATTTAAAATATTTATATAAATCAAAAATAAAAAAAGTTTGTCCTGGATGCAACGAACCTTTAGAAATGACTACAGTTTATAGTATTGAAAAACCATATATAAATTGTGGTGAATGTGGTTATATTTACGATAAAGGACATTTAGGAGAAATATTAAACGAAGAACCTTATTTTGAACCTTTTAAAGAATATCCTTATTAACTCTTTTTTTTTTCTTTCTATTTTATAGTACTATATAAAACACCTAAAGGCTCGTAGCAGACTACTATAGTTCAGGCCATATTATACTATTAAAAATATAGTAATTAAGTATCTTTAGGCCATATAATATAAAAATAGAAACAAAAATTATTTCTTAATAACAAGGCCCTAGTATAACAAAATGTATTAATCGAGGTTTTTGTGTAATGAGAACCGATTAATTCAGCAAAACTCAATTAATATATAGTTCAAATACTATTTAAGTTTTTGGGCCACGATCCTTTATATAACCAGTGCTGTTCAGTCAATGCTAAGTTGACATACTACTTATCAGAATATTAGTAATAGTATATAGTAAACTCAACCACTCACCCACGCCTCCTAATATCCAAACACCAAGAACCTGTCTATATCGTTTATCATAGTATCTATTAACTTATTATATTCCAGAGGCTTCTCTTTCTGAAACTTCAAAAAGTGTTTTCTTGCGCTATATTTATTCGCTATTCGTATAATATTTATAGTCATTAAAAGATTATACAACTTCACTTTAGGAGTTCTAATCTCGAATATAGCGTATCCGGTGTTGTTTTTTAAGATTCTATTTAATAGTCTATCTATTAACCTCACTCCTCCCATTCCTCCTGTATTTCTATAGTAGGCATTTCAACCTCAGATTCAAACAATAACTCGTTATTTTTTCTTTCTACAATAACTTGAGTACCATAATTAGGCATTTCTATTATCTCCACTGCAATACGTTTAATATCGTTATAAATTGCTATAATTCTACATTTATAATAACATTCTTGAGTTTCGTATATCTTTCCTTGTAGAACAGTATTAATAACGAAACGAACGAATACTTCTTGGTTTAGTTCTAATTTATCTAATTCACTCATATTCATTCACTTCCTCCTTTCTTATACTTCCTATACGCTTCTTTAATCTCTTTTATAGTATAGTTTTGGGTTAAACTAAACGAAATTGTTTTATCCTCTGGAATATTACATTCTTCTGCAATCCATATTATAAACAATAATCTATTAATCCTATTATCGTCAGTCAATTCAAAGTCTATTTTGCATCACCTTAAGGCTCATTTACTTCCTCCTTTATAGTAGTAATATTATCTATTTGCCAATTTGGTAATTTATCAACCATTAATCTTGCTATTTTTTCCATTTTACACCATCCATTAGAATCGTTTTTACACCTATCTTTTAACCTTATTTTCTGGAAACCCCGTTCCAAACAAATTCTTTCTAATAAAATAATATACGATAAATTATTAATAAAATCGTCAAGCGAAGGTGAATGAATCCATATTCTACCAACAAACACTTTCACTTCGCCTTTATTTTGTTTTTTAGATTGATATCCAACAAATTTAGAAGGATAAGTTGATATTTTATATTCTATTTGATTATCCTTAATTTCTAACTCCTCCTTTTCAAGTGTAATGGCTCAAGTATATCGTCGTCAGTCTTCCTAATAATTCCCATATCATCCTCAATAGCTCGAACCCTTAATTCGATATCGTGAATACTTTCTTGTTCTGTTAACGTAATTTGACCTTTAGGAACCATTTTTAATATCATAAATCGCAACAAATAAATAATATCTTTTTTAACCTGATCGTGAGAATGCCTAATTTGCCATTGAGAATAATAATCGTAAAGGGTTCTTCTCTTAATCTTAAACTCCTGTCGCAAATCTTTTGCACTTGCTTTAGGATTTTTATTAAGCCATTGAAAGATTTTTTGACGAGCCTTTCCTTCTTCGACTAATTGAGGCATACTATACACTGACTATAGTAATTCTATAGTATATGTAAACTAATCAAGCAACCCTTATAAACCTTTTCCTCCTACAAAACCCCTTGTAAGCGTATTTATATGAGATATTAAAAATATTTGAACAATAAAGATCAAAGTGTAATATAAAACACTTACATAGTTTACTTACTATGTAAGAGAAAATGTAAGTGATAAAAAGGGTTGTTAAAGGTTGTAATAATTGAATAATACTATTACTTACTTACTTACTCTAGAAATATAATATATATATATGTGGGAAAATAATTAGAGATAAAATATATATATATTATTTCGTTCCCCACTATCTCAGAGTGGGGTGAGTAGTTTTTGGGTGAAATGTAAGTCAGTTGGGTAAGTCTTATTTTAAGGGAGTTTGATAGGGATTAGATATAATTATAATAAGTTTTGATATATTTGTTTTGGTTTACATTTTTAGGTAAACTAATAAGATATATATTAAATATATATATAATTAGAAAATGAGAAGTAAAAATAATATATTAAATATATATTTTTTAAGAAATTGTAAAAAGTTAAAAAATAATAAATATATATTATTAATATATATTATTGGAATTTTATGAAAATAATAGAAAATTTTATAAAGAAAAAAGATATATTAAATATATATGAATGAGAAAGATTGTATAACTACATTTGTTAGAAAACCCGCAAGGAAAGGTAAACAGCATCATTTTGAGATACCTTCAAAATTAATTAATTTAGGTATTATAGATTCCACAAAATTTTACGAGGTTCGAGTGTATTTAATTGACGACAACAAATCCACCGAATCTGAATCTAACCCAATCTGAATGGTCTTTAATTCCACTTACTAAGCGAAGTAAAATAGCATCTATAACTAATTGGCAAACGATTAAATATAGTAGAGAAAAGCTAAAGACTCACGATGGAAACATAGGATTAGTATGTGGTAATATTTCTGGTGGAATTATAGTATTTGATTGGGATTTTAAGAAAGGATTCAATCGTAATGAAAATGGATTCAAAGAAATCTATAAATTGTATCAAACCAAATTTCCTGAATTAAGTAAAACAAGAATATGTAAAACTCCAAATGGGTATCATTTTTATTATGTAATTAAAGATTCTGAGTTAAAAAACACTTCTAATAAAAATGGTGGATATAGAGATAACGGTTTTGTAGGTAAAAATAAAACCAAATTTACTAAATGGTTAGAAGGAATTGATACTAGAGCTAATAATGGTTATGTAGTAATTCCTCCAAGCATAGTAGATAAAAAAAAATACGAATGGTTGTTAAATTACGATCCTAAAGAAATTACGCTAAAAGAATACGAGCAAATAAACGCTTTTTTTATAGAGAAAGAAAGTCAACTTAATACAATGCGTAAAGGATTTATAGATATTTTAACTGGTAAAGTAAATATTCATGATTTAGAAAATAATGAGCATGTATATTGGAAGGAAATGTTTCACGAAGCGTATTGTTGTTGTGGTTTACTTCCTGAAGATTTGTTGGATGGATTAGAGAAGTTTCAACCAGCATTTAATCGAGAAAAAACAGTTCATCAAATCAACAATCAAGCTAATAGAGACTATATTTTAAATGATAAACGATTGTCCTCTGAAAAATATCAAGAATATTTCTCAAATATAGTTGGATTTGAACAAATAAAGAAAGATTTAATTGAATCTAAGCCTAAAAAGGAAACAGTTGTAATAGAACACGAGCCAAAAGAAAGCGAACTGTATTTAGAAGGATATGGTTATGTATTTCCTAATCACGATGGAATTTTATTAGAAAAGGATAATAAACGAAGAGATCTATATAAAATATTTGAAGGAAGTATTAAATTAGAGAAATTATGTTACGAAACCTTAAATAATAATAGAACGCTCTTAACTGGAAGTTTTAATAATAATATTTTTAGAACCTTACCATTATCCGATTTATTAATTAAAATGAACGATTCTATAATGCATGGAACAATGGGTAAAGATTGTGTTAAGTATTGGATTCATAAAGAATGCAAAAAACTTCCTATTTATAATTTAGCATATGTATTAGGGTTTAATACTCATTGGAATTTACCAATATTAGAAGAACCTAATAAACTACAAATATTAACGGCAACCGATAAACAAATAGAAGCATATTGTAGAGCTAAAGATATGATTGCAGTTTACGATTTAGAAACTATAACTACTATTAAAAATTTAATGAAAAATTTTATTAATTTAACTAAAATGAATTCTATAAAATTAAGTATTGTAATAGGTTGGTCAATGGCAGCACCGTTTAGACATGTATTTATTGATTATATTAATTTATTTCCAATGTTATGTGCTTATGGTAATAGAAATACTGGTAAAAGTACTGTATTACAATATTTTGTAGTTAAATTTTATGGAATATATGAAAATTATGATGGTCCTAAAGTATTAGGTTCAGCAACTCGATTTGAAGATGTATTAAGCACATCCAGTTTTCCTATATTCATTCAAGAAGTGTCTGATATTCCACCTGAAATAGTAGGATTAGTTAAAGAGCATTTAACAGGAAGCTCTAAATATTTTAGAAAGCGAAGTGCAAGAGAAAACGATTTTAATTGTATAAAATCAGCAGCAATAGCATTTGATTGTAATACATTACCAGAGCATTTCTTAGATCCTGCAGTTAATACAAAAACTACATTAATTCCATTTACCGATAAAGAAACGATTAAGATTGATTTATCGTGGGGTAAAGTTAAAAACGAGTTAGAGAAGTATAAATTATTTTCGTTGTATTATAATTACACTAAAGATTGGACTGAAAAAGATATACAAATCCGAATTGATAAATATAACGATGAGATTATAAAGATAATGCAAGACGAATTAGGAATAATTGAAAAGGATTATCCACGCTTAGTACAACAATATGTAGTAATAGCATTTGGTATTGATTTGTTTAACGAAATATTTGAAACTAATTTCGATAGAAAAACAATTATAGATGTATTAGTTAAAAGTAGAACCGTAATGATGGGAATGATTTTAAACGACTTTTATGCGTTTTGTAACGAAGCTATTAATTTTGATATAGAAAATAAAAATCCACAATATTTAAGCCATAAATTAGAAGAATACGAAAGTAAGAAGGGAAGAGGTTATTTCTTTGACGCTAAAAATAAATCTGATTTTCAGAAATTTATATTAGAAAAGAAGCCAATAGCCTTTTCTGATTTGTTAATAAAATTAAAAGATGCTCTTGACGAGCGTCAAAAAGAATATATAACAGAACATAATACAGGAAAGAAGCGAGGTATATTTATAAAACAAGCGTTTTTTGATGAACAAACTAAGATTGAAATTGTTAAAGAAAATGAGATTGAAAATAAAATAAATAAAGAAGATCCATTAAAATATTTAAAAGATATAAAAGAAATTAAAGATAAAATAAAAAAAGGTGATTTGTAACGAATATTAAAGAATATAATGGAAGAAAATATATTAAAATTAAAGGAAGAGAACCAACTTTTCCTATTGATGAAATTGCAACAGGTTTATGTGTTTCAATTGAAAGAGTTAAAGAAGAATTAGATAGAGAAGAAATGAAATCAGAAATAAATTATGAACAAAACGAAAATGAAGAAATAATTGAATGTATAACATATACAGGAATAGTTTTAATTACACAAGCAATAAAAGAATCCAAAGAAGGATTACCTTTAAGAAACTGGGCAAAAGAAGTTATAAAAAATGAAATTGAAAAAGAAGTAGAATTAATGGATGATATAGATCGTTTTTTTTATGCCTATAAACATCTAAAAGAAATGAAAGAAAATCAACTTACTATGGAATCTAAATTAACTCAACACGAAACAGAAATACAAAATCATGAAACAAGAATAAAAAACCAAGAAACTAAATTAGACTCATTTGTAGAAAGAGTATCTGAAAGAACTAAAATTACTTCTGCTACAAGAAGAAGAGTGGATAGTACAAGAGAAGCAGTAATTAAAAAGTTTGGAGGCGGAGGTTATGGTGCTAATAAATTTAAAGAAGAATATTGTGAAATTCATAAATATATTTGTAGTGGAATATATATATCGATAAGAAAAGATGGTGTTAGAGGTTATGGAGATTTAAGTGAGAAAGAAGGTTGGGTTATTATAAAACATTTAGAAGATAAATTTGGAGTAAAAGCAGAGGACTATGAATACGATTAATAAATATAGTAAATATGATGAAGAAAGAAGAAAATATTTAGAAATAATATTTCTTGATTTTTTGAATATAAAAATTCAGAAATACGAACGAAAAATATATGAATGGTGTTATAAAGATGGATCAACCAAAGTTTTTGATAGATACAAATTATTATGGAATAACGAAAAGATATGGCGTAAAGGATTATATTATATATGGTTAAAAAATGAGGTATTAGATTTAAATTACGATATAAATACAAAAGAATATTTAACATTAGAGAAATTTACATTACATCACGAACCATATATATGGGAACATCTTTTAACTAAAGGTGTTTATCCAATTAATAAGAATAATCATACTAAAGGAAGAATATTAAATAATAATCAAATAAAAGATATTTTTGAGAATATAAAATAATCAACAAAAACATTTATAAACTATTAGAGGTATATTGTAAGTATGAAAGATATAAATAATGAATATTACCGAATTGTTATAACTATAAAAAAAGATGCCTTACCATCTATTCCTGAAAATAGTTTTTTTGAAAAATTTGATGATGGAAGTTATGGATTTATAGGCGAAGGTTGTAAATGTGAAGAAGAAAACGGAGATTTAACATGGGATTTTCCAACTATTAAATTCGAAATAGGTGGTATTTTTATAAATGCTTGGGGTGGAATTAACGAAAAATATGCTAATTTAGATCTTACTTTCTTTCCATATTCAAGCATTTCTTATATAGCATTAGAAACAATGATAACTAATTGTAATAGAGAAGAAGAAATGAAAGATAAGCTTAAACGAGATGAAAATAAAAATGGGTAAAAATGAATATTTAATATGGACTCAATTTCAAGGAAGTTTTGAAGAAATAATAAAGGAAGATATGTTAAAATTTATCAATCTAAATCCAACATGCTGGGTTCCAGATATACTTAGTTCATATCGTTGGATTGATGATGTTTTCTTATTTTCTATTATAGAACAAATTGAAAAAGAAAAAAGAATTAAAATTAAAAGAGGATGCTACGATTCTAAATATAAAATATTATGACAACTAAGATTTGTATTCAATGTGGAATAGAAAAAGAAGCTATAAGAGATAATTTTTATTATCAAAATAAAAAAGAAAATATACTTGAAAATAAATGTATTAAATGCAGAAAAAAACAAGATAAAAAATACAATGAAAAAAGATTATTATTAAAAAAATCAGAAGCGTACAAAAAGCGTACAAAAAGCGTACAAGAAAAAAAATTTAATAACAAGACTCAAAAGATAGAAGAAGAAACCGTAATAAAAGAATCCTTAAATGGTTTAACTACTGATCTAAAAGCAATTGATTTGTATAAGAAATTAACTCAAGATATTTGTATATTAATGAGAAAAAATAGAATTGAGAAATACGGTTTAAATACTCAAAATCTAATTATAGATTTAATGGTTGTAAGTCAACAACATTTAACAAAAGAATTGAATGAATTAAAAGAATTAATTAAAAAATCTGAATTTATAAAATCAAGTATAGATGAATTAAAAATAAATAAAAAAGAGGTAATTAATATTGAGTGGAAGTAAAAAAGGTATTGAAAAAATATTATTTGAATTGTTTTATGACGAAACTTCAAAAGAATTTAGTGGAGCTACGCTTAGTAGAAACTTTATTTTAGGACAAATTAATAATAAATATCCTAATACAGATTGGACAAATGATGTATATTATATAATTCAAAAATGGCATCGAAGATATGACGAATTATATGATGGAATATATAACGAAAATAAATTATTATTAGAAGCTGGAGTCACTGATACAAGAGAAATATGTGAAAGAAAATTTCAGAATGGTTTAGATTTATTAATCGATAAAAGAATTGCACCAATTTATTTTGATCGAGATACAAAAGAATGGAGAATCACTAAAACATTAAAATTATACGAAGAAATAACTGGTGATAAAATAAGGATGTATCATGATCTTGTATGTAAAGAAGCTACAAACATGGCTAAACGAGGTGCTAATTTTCCTTCTGGAGATGATTCAAGAAAAATAATATTTGATATTTTGAAAGAAAAAGATCGATTTCAAAATAAAATACAAAACAAAAGTGATAAGGATTAATGGTAAATATAAATGTGCATGAAAAAGTACGAGATAAGTTAGAAGCCTTGAAAGAGCCTCTTGGTTGCAAGACGTATTCTGAGGTAATTAACATACTGATTGTTAAGCAAGAGAAAGAGGAGAGTAAGAAGTGAGTTTAATAGATAATTTACGAGAAATGAAAAGAGAGCAATGTCCATATATAAATAATTGTGAAGGAAATGTATTATGTATTGACGGTAAATATGCTCAAGGCATAATATGTTTGATAAAAAAACATATAGAATGCGAAAAATATAAGAAGATAAAGGAAGTCCCGGAGGTCGCTAAGTAATGGCATTACCTACGTTGGAAGAACTACAGAAACGAGAGAAAGAAAGGTTTGATAATGCTATAAAAGAGCATTTTAAATTAGCTATAGAAGAAGCGAAAAAGAAAGATATTATAATAAGTGCAGATAGAGCAACAAATCCACCAACTACCACGATAATATCAACTCCAAGAAGTTGTGGAAAAACTACTATTTTTAACGAATTTCACGAGAAATACAAAGGCTTTGAACTTACGGGCGAATGGGCGGGAGTTCGTGTTATACAATTACCAACAAATTATACATTACAACTTGGAGATGTAATAGATCCTCGTTATATATTACACCAAGAGCAAGAGCAATTAAGAGATTATATTCCATTTAATCAAGAATACGATAATATTAATTCAAATAAAGAAGTAGAGCAACACAGAGAAAGGAAGTGCTGGGTGTGTGGTAAGGCTTTAAGCTTTTCAGAATGTTTAGATACAGAACTAAATAACTATTATTTTATAACACATAGAAGTGCAAATGAAAAGAAGAAAGAAAACATAGAAAATAAAGTTAGAGAGCAATTAAATAAGCAATGGGAGTCCGATAAAGTGGAAATTCCCTGCTGTGATTGTTTTAAGATATTAGATACTATAATTAATAATAACACACAATTTAAATATATAAGAACAATTAGAATTGAAAGAATTGAATTGTATCATATAATAAAAGAATCTTGTCAAGATAAAATAGAAAAAGAAATAAAAAAAATAACTATTTTTTGGAATGCTAATGCAATAGGTGTAGAATGTACCGAAATACAATTCAATAATTTAGTTCCTTTTTTAGATATATCACCAGAAGTAGTAAGGGAACTGCTCGGAGAAAGTGATTCAGAATGAAATGTATCTGGTGTGATAAAGGCGTAGGTTCTAATCGTACTAAGAATAAAGATAATATAATATATTATTATGTGTGTGAGAATTGCGTAGGTTTCTATATTAAAGAGCAAGATAAACATGCTAAAGAACTATTGGAGGAAGAGAATGAATAATGAATAAAAAACTCTGGTATGTGGCACATCCATACACTTCTAAGAATGGTATTACAATAGAAGATAATTTAAGGAATTGTAATGCAATATGTAATAATTTAATAGATAAAGGATATTTAATATATAGTCCAATTACAATTTCCCATCAATTTCATCTATTAAAAGAAAGATGCCCAGATTTTTGGTACGAATACGACTTAGAAATAATGAAAAAATGTAATGGTATTATATTATGTTCTCATTGGGAAGAATCAAAAGGATGTTTGTTGGAATATAAAGAAGCTTTAAAACTAAAATTAGAAATTAGATTTTATCAAACTATTTGGGATCATTATAATATAAAGGAAGATGATTAAATGTGCAGAAACAAGCTAACTGTTATTGGTGTACTTCTGATATCGTAGCAGATTCGGTGTATCAAGTTAAGACTTATTGGTATTGTACTATAATAGATATTATGGGCAAGTCTTTCTGGAATAAGGGAGATTATGGATTTCCAATATGCGACAAGTGTTTAGGAAGTTTTAAATATGGAAGACTAAAAACAATTACAATTGAAAAGAAGGGCTTAGACAAATGGCTAAGTTCTGCTTAGGTTGTACTACGATGTATAATGACGAAGTATGGCTTCACGATGAATTAGAACTATGTTCTAAGTGTTATAATATTCACATTCATTCTGATGTTAAGAAATGGGATATAAAGCAAAAGAAATGGGTTTCTAAAACAAAAGAAGGAAGGATGGACAAGTGGCTGAAAGTCCCTTAACCGAGACTATTAAATGTAAGATACTTTACAAAACACCAAAAACAGTATTTGTAGAGTTCCAAGACGGTTCTCACTGCTCAATACCAGATTCTCTTATACATAACACCATTGATTACGCTGATACTGAACTTGAGCAAGAAATAATCGTGGAGAAATGGTTCTGTGATAAGAACATTAAAAACGGTTGGTATTAAACAATTAACAAACAACTATAAAAACTACTACTACTTATAATTAGTATGAATGTAGTTTGTTCTAAATGTAATTATTCTTGGAATTATAAAGGTAAGAGCGCATTTTACGCAACTTGCCCTATGTGTTTAAAGAAAGTTAAGATAAGTAAAAAAGAGGTTGATAAAAATGGATAAGTGCCGAATATTAATTCCCGAAATGTGTCGCTCAACTGAGGCTTTAACTAAACCTATTATAGAACGATTATGGAAAGAAAAATGGTGTAGTTGTTATCCTTTTGGAATAGAACCTAACGATATTCCAGCAAATTATTACGAAACTGAAACGATAATAAAAGAATACAAACCAGATTTAATTTTTATAGTTGGCGACAGAGTGGAAGCAATGTCTGTAGCTCAATGTGCCTTTTTGAACAATATACCTATATGTCATTATGGTTCTGGTATTACCAATTACCCTCCAAGTTGTTATGATGATTTTGTAAGACATCAAATAGCTATTGTATCAAATATTTTACTATGCGAAGATCAAAATAGCTACGAACGAATGTGTAATATAGTTTCTATATTACGATTGAACGATAAAGAGATTCATAGAGTAGGGAACTTATATTTGGATGACTTAGAGCTGGACTTCAGCCTGTGTCCTTCCGAGCCTTACGACCTTGTACTAATAAACGCTGAAACATTGAATCCTAAAGATTTTAATGTTGATAATATAGAACTTTATCGTTATACCATTTTTATTGGATCTAATCCTGATAAAAATCTTGTAAATTACAATTATAACTTTAAGAAATTAGGTTTTTCAGAAGATAAATATTACGATAACCTTCCACGAAATCAGTATCTTGGACTACTTTCGAAATGTAAGAGATTTATCTCAAATAGTAGTTCAATATATTACGAATCCCCCTTGTACTTGAAGCCAGTACAGATAATTCATGTGGGCTTAAGAAATTTAAATAGAAGTACCAACTTTGAAGAAATGAAGAAGTATCCTAACACTGCTAATAAAATAATTACAATTCTTAAAGAATGGTGGTTAAAAAATGGAAAAGAAGAATAGGTGCCTATATTGTGGTTCTATCCACATTAAATATATTATCTTATTTTTTGTACAATGTGAAGACTGTGGAGAAGCGCAAGGATTACAAGATTTAATTTTTGAAAGCGAAATACCATTAAATAAGAGGGATAAGAAACGAAGATAATTACAGAATGTGGAGTAAATTTCAAGAACTTAGAAGAAGCTAAGGTAATGATTAAGAAATCTAAGGAACTTAATCTATTTGCTACTAAATTTCAGTTGTATAATGAAGATACAATTAAAGATTCTAAAGATTATAAGTTCCTTAAGGCTATTATGTTAGATTATAATAAAACGAAAGAATTGTTTGAATATGGACAATCTGTTAAACAAGAAGTGTTTTTTACTCCAATGTATCTTGAAGCTGTTGATATATTAGAAGAAATTGGTGTGAACTATTACAAGATTCGGTTTAAAGATAATAATAATTGGGAATTAATTGAAAAAATATTAAAAATAAAAAAACAATGTTTTATTTCAGTTAAAAACGATCCACATCAAATTCCGTTTAAAAGTTTATTTTGTGTTCCTAAATATCCAGCAACTTATCAAGATTACGATATAGGTATAGAGAACTTAAATTTATTTAATGGAATAAGTGATCATACGAACACATTACAATTATTAAAAGAATGTAATCTAGATTTTACAGATAAATATTATTTCGAAAGGCACATGTGTTTGGATAAGAACTGCCTTGAATCTGCTTGGAGTTCCACATTTCAAGAACTTGGTGAGGTGTTAAAGCCATGATTCCTTATCATAAGCCAATGAAATTAAACGTAGATTTCTCTGATATATTCGAATCTGGAATCTACACTAACGCTGAGTATTGTAGGAAGCTGGAAAATTTCTTTAGCGAAAAATATAATTGTAATGCATTAGTTTGTAATTCGGGAACTACAGGACTTATATTAGCTATAAATTCGCTTAAAAAACAGAAATATATTAAATTGCCTGTATTCAATTGGTTTTCTGATTTATATTCGCTTTATTTATTAGATAAAATTCCACTTTTTTACGATGTGGATAGATGTTCGTGGTTAGCAAACAATTCAGATCCTTTAGATATTCGTTTACATACATTTGGAAATGCAGATATATCGTTAGAAAATGATTGCATATATGATGGTACTCATGCTTTAAATACTAAATTCCAAGAAATTGGATTAGCTACTATAATATCATTTGCTCCTACTAAAATTATAACTGCAGGTGAAGGTGGTATTATTTTAACTAAAAATACAATTTCAGAATATACAAAAACAGAAATGACTAAATATAGAGATCGTTGTTTTCGAATGTCAGAGTTTCACGCTAAGATTTGTTTAGAATATCTTAAACATTTAGAAGAATTTACATTATGGAAAAAAAGAGTGTTTGAGTTCTACAAATCGAAAATCAACGGTGAATTCCAAACCATACCTCACGATTCAAATCATAATACAATAGGATTTCTTAACACTCAAAAACTCTTAATTCCTAAAGAAATTGAGACTAAACAATATTATCAACCTTTAGAATATGGTTATAGGAATGCTGATTATATTTACAAGAATATTATTTGTCTTCCTTCATATATAGGTGTAGATTACAGGAAAATAGTAGAGCTAATCGAGGACGCCAACAAATGAGAGAAAGAACTTGTTATCTGTGTTCTAATCCTTTACTATTTGAAGATTACATTAAAACCAACATTTCATTAGAAGAATTTATAATAGCAACTGATTTAGAGTTTAAAGGAAAACTCTGTAAGTTCGTGTTTAACGATATCTTTAAAGATTTAGAAATAGTTAAATTATGGGAAGAGGATATTGTAGAATTGATGTGTTGCCATTGTAGAAATGTAGTTAATTTGATAATTAAAGGTAATATAGCATTGTATAAATTATTAGATACATTTCAAGATACAAGATTGTTAAAACTTAAAGCACTAGGAATAGTTAGCCAAGAACAATTAATAGAGTTGCAGAGGCTGAGATAATGGATAAGCTAGAGATAGATGACCTAATTTCTCAGACTTCGGGAAGACGGTTAGAGATATTATTACAATTAAAGATATTGAACAGAGAAGCTCTCCTATTCATGAAGCAGTTCGGTAAGAATTGGAAACAGAAATATCACGAGTTATGGAAAACAAGCATTTGGAAAGAAGGAAAGATATTATTAAAGGAATATTTCACGATTGAAGGGAATGGAATCCTTAGATGTAAGAAATGCAACGCTCAATTAGATAATAATTTTACAATCCACCATGAAACCTATAATTCGCTCAACTTAATGAATCCATTATTTATAGAGATTGTTTGTAGTAATGGCACATGCCATACCAGAAGCTATTCTAAAAGAAGCTACAAAAAAAGAAAAAAATAATTATTTATTATCAATTAACTCTAATTTAATTGTCATTTCACAATTTTTTGAGTTTAATCTATTTTCTGCTATTATTTCGCTAAAAACAAACGAATAATCTTTAAATGAATCTACAATTGATTTTAACGAATTTAATTGATCAAAATCCATAGAACATCTAAAGAAGATTTCGTTGCCTTTTAAATTAATGCTCATTATTCCACCTCTTTAGTTCTATACGCTTTCTTAGCCGCCTCTACACATTCTGCGTATTCTCCCATTTTTTCAGAAGTATAGTGATAAGTTCGGTCGTTCCTAATGAGTAATTGCGTGTCTGCTCGTATCTCTTGTTTACAATGATAACAAGTCTCGTTAACCTTAACTTTAACTTTATCAATAGGATTTGGGCAATGTTTTTTACACTCGTTAGAGCATTCAAACTCTGGGAATTCTGGGCATGGAATCTCGCTTAAAGGAGTCTTATTTTCTATGTATTTAAAGTGTTGTTTGGTTTTTTCTATTGTAAAATCAAATAATTTCTGATTGAAATTTATTGGATATAGTAAAAAGTAGTTATTCCACACATAAGACCACCCTTTAGAAGCCGATTTCATAAAGTTCAAGTCCATTTTTAACAAGAAACCGTAATCTTGTTTGTCAATACCAAGATAGGTATTTAGTTGCATGATTTGGTACGGTGCTAATTCGTACCATTGCTTCTTAGGTCTTGTCGTAGTCTTAATTTCTACATTATAAAAATTAGTGTAAATATCAGAATGTTTTCGTATGAATTTGCCAGGTAAAACTTCAAGTAATTTTTTCTCTTCTGGAATTACATTGAACCATTTGAATTTATTGTTATCAAGCTCTATAAACCGATTGTTATTAATTTCTATTTCGTTGTATCCTAACGCTTTATTGATTTCCTTCGTAATATAATACAAAGTATCTCCTTTTTGTAATACATATCCAACTATCTTTCCGGCTAATAATTTCATTTTATCTTCTAAGATTAGGTTGTTTATATTGTTAATTACGAGTCTTCTAGGACCATACGGAAGTTCAGAAGCTCCTACTTCGTTAGGGTTGTTAAATTCTGTGGAGTTATCGTATCCTTTCGAGATGGCTGGTAGTAGGTTGTATTGAAAGTTGTCGAAGTTCAATACCAACAACCCCATTTATATTTATCAAAAGGATATCGTTTCAAATGCCAATAATAACGGATAAAAGCCATTATTATAGTATATTTATTAGTTTCCCATCCTTTTCCATTTGGTTCGTAATGTTCTGGCAATTGTTTTGATTTAATGTCCCAATATTTATGATTGTAGATATTACCTTTCATATAATATTGTAATGTTTTTCTAATGGTTTTCAATAGAAAATTATATTCACCTTTTATATCAAAATTTTCTTTTTTATTGTATGGTTCTTCAATATGATCGTGAAGCATCCAAAACGGAAACATTTCGTTATAATTTCTCGTAATATAAAACGAGCTTTCTTCTTTATTATTTCCTTTATTTTCGATTGTATAATCCGCACCCATTATTTATCATCTCTTTATTTTCTATTCGATCCAGCAAGGAATTGAACCTCGCTGTATCACGTATTAAAAAATAAAAAAATAATGTTTAATATTTAATGTTGTATTTTTGTTCGTTCTATATTTTTTTCCATAGATAATTTTGATTGTTCATAAAATTTATCTAATTCTGGTTTTATTACACTTAAATAATCTCCTTCTAATTCAAGTTGATTATCCCATTCACCATAACTACTTATTCTAACTTTTATTTTTGTTATTATATCTACCATTTTATTTACCTCTTTATTATTGTTTTAAAAATAAAAAAAATTGAGTTAATATTTAGATTTATACCTTGACTTTCTTAGGATAGATTACAAATTGCTCTATGATTGATTTAGCAATGAAGCGCCTTCCTTCTTTTTGCTCTTCGGTAAGTTTATCCCACTCGATATAAGGTTGAGTTGGTTTGGTAATCATACCAATTTGCTTGTTAACCATTTCCCTACATATTTCGTGGTAGGCTTTTGCTAAACTTTCTATATCCATATTTTTAACCTCTTTTTGTTCTTTATAATGTTTTTTACAAATAATATTGTTGTTTAGTGCTAATTGGTTGCAACCGAATATAGCACACTTTCGGTATTTATTAATATCACTTCCCTCCGAACACATCCAATCCTATATTCTGTTTGCTGTCTATATATTCTTTCTTATACTTCTCTAATAATTTAGAATCTTGTAATATATTCATTAACGATGGCTTAGATGTGTGTGTGAAATCGGTTAAGTCAATAGTCCAAAAGGGATCTAAGTACGATTTTTCACAGAAAGTATAAAACTTCTGGTTTTCGTTGTAGCACTTGAATTTATGATCTACATTGTGCCAAATCCAATCCTTACAATCAGGAACTTCTTTAACTCGTACATTCTTTTCGTACACTCCACCAACTTGAGCTGTTAGAAATACACTAATTCCTTCAGCTCGTCCAATGTTAATCATTTGAAAACAAATTTCTCGTACTTTATCATTAATATCGCCCCAATCTCCTGCTGTGGCTGGATTTTTTCGGTTAGGGTTCTCGTCTAGCCATTCTGAAACTGCGTAAGGTCTAATATCAGTTATACCATCTAAGGCAATAGCAGAGATCTTAATGCCTTTTTTAATCTTATCTCGAATTTGCATTAATGTATCTCTAATACCTTTTAATGTGTTAGGACCGTGAATCTGATATTGTTCGTTGTATTCACTTGCAACAATGATATTATCTAAAGGAAATTTGAGTTTCTCAGCTAATGGTCTAAGTTTGTTTTCTAAGTCAATTACAATAGGAGCTGGTTTGAACTTGAGAATTTGCTCTGATTTAGAAGTTCCATCGTATCCCCATAAGAGTATAATGATTTGATTGTTATCTTTAGGTTTGAGGGATATTTTAGGCTGTGGTTTCTTATCTATTTTAGGTTTAATAATAGGCAAGGTAATGTCACTAAGAACAACTGTTTTTGGAGGAGGCAAGGCAAGGTCGCCGAAGGTGTCTATTGGTTCTGTTTTAGTGCTATTAGTTTTAATCTTCTCTTTAATCTCGGAGGGCTTGAGGGGTTTCTTGTCTTCTTTCTTTGTAGATGTAGATTCTCCTACAATTTCGTTTATTTCTTCTTTTGGAGTATTTAACGAATCAAAATCGAACTCTGGCATTTATACATCCTCCACTACTTTAATTGACATTACAATATATCCTTCTTTTAATAATGAAACAAAATTAGGATCAGTTAAAATCCAAGTTATTTCACATTTAATTGAATCACCATAAATTTCTGTTTTTGGATTATATTCGTTTAATATTAAATAATCTCCAACTTGATAATTTCTATCGTTGTATCTAATTTCAAATGTTTTAAGTCCACTTTTTATATCGTTAAAGAAAGGTTGCCAACATTTTAATTCGTGTGTAGTCATTTACTTGCTCAACTCCTTAGTAAATTGTATTTGCATTTCATTTAATTTATCGGTTTTAATTTTATTTTCTTTAAATATATTAATTAAAACTCTTGCGAATTCTAACGAAAATTCGTATTTCTCAGCTAACTTGTTTCTTTCGTCTTGAGTTTTATCCCTTTCTTCCTGTAATTCGGAGATCTTTTTAAATAACTCATTGTTTCTCTGCACTAATTCAGAATTGTTTTTCAGCAATTCGGCGTTCTTTTCTATGTATCCACTTACAGAATCCACTTGAGGTTCTTCTTTTAAAAAAAGAACTTCGGCTTTTTCTATTTGTTCCGCTTGGGATTTTCTAAACTTAGATTTATTCGCTTTTAGGATTTTAAGCTCGTTTTCGTTTACTACTTTTAAGTACCAATAAAGCACATCGTCAAGAGGATATTTATTTTTGAATTTAGGATCTATTACTGTTGTTAGATTGTTGCGTTTTTTATATCCTTCGATTTTAGCTATATTAAAACCAAATCCTGCTAAGATCATATCTTCTTCCATAGTTTCCTTTCCATCCAAGTCTGAATTCTTAACGACTTCTTCTAATTTTATAGAGCTAAATATATCGTTTTCTTTAGCCAATTAAATCACCTTTAGTAATTGAGATATATTAAAAGTGTGTTTAATTAACCCAAGATCGCCTTTTGGAACTTGCTCTATTGTAAGTTCCTTGTTATTGTATTTAGTTCTAGCTTCTTTTAGAAAATTAGCTTCGGATCTGTTGTAAGTTCCTTTTTCGTCGTTGATCCATCTATATTCTGATTTGATAGTTCCACGAGCTACAAAGAATCGCTCAGATTCCTCTAATTCCCATAGTTTGTTAATATCTTCAGCTTTAGCATTAATAAATATAGTACCAATAGGAGCTCCTCTTTCAGCTGGTTTAAACATTGGAAACTGAATTCCATACCATTGCCATGAGCCTTCGTTAACCGTTTCTTTAGGTTCTTTCGCTATGCTTTTAGACATTTCCAAAAACGATTTTTTAGGAAATCTAATTATAGCAATTGTTCCTCCGAATTTATCTTGATAAAAGGATCTTTCTTCTGGATCTTTCTTTTTTTCTTCAGTCCACCATTTTATAAATTCTCCTAAGATTTCAGTTATTTGTTCTTTATTAAGAGAATCTAATTTCTTAATAGTATATTTAACAGATTCGGTTAGTTCTTTTTTTAAGTCGTCCCAGTTGCTCATTTTTGTATCACCGTTCCTTTTATGTTCTTAATTTGATAGTTTCCATTTTTCTTTATTATTGTAAATTCTGTTATATCTAAGTCTTTACCATTAATCCAAGCCAATCCGTCATCATGAAAACAACTTAGTTCAATACTATGAAAGAAAGATCCTTTTTCGTCAGGTGTATTAAATTTTATATCTTCAATTCTTATTTGTTTGTTCATGCTTCCACCTCTTTTTCTATGTATTTTTCAATGGTTAGTTTAACATCGTCTCCTTCGTTTAGTTTTAGTAATTTACAGATTTTAGCCGGTATTGAAACATATTTGGTTTCTGAGGTCTCTTTTGATAAAACTTTTATTTTGTCATAAAATTCCATATTTTCACCATTTTTTTATTATTTTATTGTAATTAAATTATATAATAATTGTAATAAAACTAAACAAATATTTAAATATTTACATTACTTAATTAATATTAATACAATTTTATAAAAAATAAGGAGATGTGAAATTAAGAATGAATAAAAATAGTAAATATACACAAAAACATAAAGAACCAATGAAAAATGCTACTATTAATCTTCCTAAACATTATATTAGAACAATTGATACCTTAAACGACAATAGAAGCGAGTTTTTAAGAGATGCTTTACATCACTTTTTAAAACGAGAACTTAAGATTTTTAACAAATTTAAAGGTTTAGATGTAGAGAAAATGGAAAATACTATTATTACAGCAGATTTTCCTATAAAAGACTTAGAAATAATTGATATATTAACTACTAATCAGATTTGGTTCTCAAGAAGTGAATTAATAAGAAATGCTGTAAGAGAAGCTTTGATTAAACAGAAAATTAAGAAAGAAGAAGTTCATGAGAAATTAGAATTTAATATAATAGGTGAGGCTTGAACAATGTATAAAGAAGGTCTAAGGTGTAGATTATGCGGGAGAGCAGTGGTTCTAAAAGATAACGAGTGGATCTGTCCACACTGCCATCCTAAACTTAATACACCTAAAGAACAAGAGGAGGCGAAGCTTGTAAAATGAGCCAATCTTTAAAAGAATTATATCGAAAAAGTTATTACGAGAAATGGCAAAAAACTGAAGATGGAACAAATAGATACTTATATTTCGAGCCTTGCCCATTTTGTAGATCTATAGGTATTGATAATACAATTGGAATTAGAAGTAGTGAATGTAGTAAACAATGTGGAATAGATCCAATACTTTGTGGAAGTCCTAATTCGTTGTTAAAACAACTTAGCGATGTATGCGATGAAAACGGGCAAGAAACAAAAGTTATAATTGCTAAAATAATTTACGAAATCAAGAAGCGAGGTGTAATTGAATAAATGTTGATAACCTTCATATGCTTCTGGATCTATGTTCTAATTGGAGAGGCGATGGAAGACGAATAAAGAAGAAGCTATGTTTATTAAAGAAGTATTGAATTTATTGGATGGATGTTGTATTTACGAAGCAACTTATAAAGGAGACTGGGATTATCGTAATTATGTACACATAAAAGATGATAAATTAGAGTTCTCACAAAATAGAAATGGATGTTCTGGAAGTATCCCAGATAACATACCAATTCCAGAATCTATAAAAACTGCACTAAAGAAGTTAGAGGCGATAGAAGACGACTGAAATGGCTGAGAAAGAACCTAAATTAAATATAATCAGTTTTATCAGTTTCTTAGAACGAATGAAAACATTGTTAGACGAAGATCAAATATTGATTCCAACTAATTTAACTAAAAAAATTAAAAGATTACGATCTTTAATCGAGAAGATATTAAATGAAAACATGGAGTTTGAATAAAATGGATGAGAAAGAGAGCAAGATTGATAATATGGAAAATAATATAGATTTGTTCTCAAAGAGTATTAAAAAACATTTAGAAACAGTAGAAAAACCAGATATAAGAAAAGTGGCTTTAGATATAGCTTTAATGATAAATGAAATTCCAGATGAAGATATGGATAAATTTGAAAGAATAGTTGATAAATTACTTAAAGAGCAGGAGGAAAAGCAAAATGCCACCGAGTAAGAAAGATTGTTTTCATTGTATTTTTTGTCAAGGTGAGGATTGCCCAAATCCTTATCGTTGTTATTTCGAAGAAGAAGAGATAGAAGAGGGTGATATCCACGAGTAAGAAAGACCGCTTCGAGGAATTGTATGTTTTTGCTGAATCTGATCCCTCTAAATTTCCAGAAGTTGCAAAAGAAATGCTCGACATCTACCGAGCCTTGAAACAAGAGAACCTACAATTAATAGAACAATACAAGGATCAACTAAAAATAAGTAATCTACATATTGATAAAATCGTAGAATTAACAAAAGAAATCCATATATTGAAACGCCTTCTTGAAAATATAAATAATACAAAAATAAAATTAGAAAAAGAGAATATAGAACTAACCAATAAGTTTGATAGATGGACAAAAGATATTCCTTGTAGTAAGATGATAGAGGAGGACAGTTTTAAATGACCGACATAAATAAATTAAGAACGAAATTAGGAAATTTGTTAACGGGTTTATTGTACGATAAACTTACAAAACCGCTTACAAAAACTAATATTAAAACGATAATGGAAATATTTGACGAGATAGAGTCGTACTACGAGAACAAAATAGAGAAGTTAGAAGCTGACTATAAAGCCGAGATTGGAATTAATACAAATCTGGGAAATAGTATAGAGAAGTTAGAATCTCAATTAATAGAACGAAACAATCAATTCACATCGTTAGAAAAACTACATTCTATCAATGTTGCAAAATATGAGAAGTTAGAGACGCAGAAAAATCGTTTGTTACAATATAACAAAAATCAATTCGATGCTATTAAAGAATATAATGTTAAGATAGAGAAATTAGAGAACGAAAACTCCGAATTGCACGTCTCATGCGACTTCCTTAGCAACGAACATTTACACTTCAAGGAAGTATTAGAAGAGAGAGATAAACTAAGGAAGGAAAACCAGTATCTTAAAACTAAGATTGAAACATTAGAAGACGAAATCTTAGAAACTAAAGACGAATTAGAACATAGTTGTGACAATTGCGATCCAAACGAAGATAAATGGGAAGGGAAGGTAGAAAACGACTCTACCGACTTGGATTGAGGTGATTTCTATTAAAACAATTAAATTAGCAAAATATAAAAAACAATATTCAGAAGATTATAATGAAACATATAGATTCCAATTGTTTAAAGATGGAGATTTAGAGATAGAAGTTTATGGTTTACATGAAGATTCTTTGTCAATAATTTATTTGTCAAAGTTAATGGTAGAGAAGCTAAAGGAGATGATTAAATGAAAGATAAAATATTTGAATTGAAAAAAATTGGTGTATCATTCCATAAAAAAGAATTTTTAGACTCTAACGAAATTATAATATCTCTAAAAATTATATATATTTTTATTACAATAGTTTTTTATTGTGGTATTAAGATTTATGTTATAAATCTTATAAAATTAAAAAAGAGGTTAGGATAAACAATGAAAACAAAACCAGAATGCCGATTTTGTAAAGTTAACACCGATAAGCGACAAGTTGTAAAACGACACCCATTACAACTGTTCGAGGAAACAAGCGAATTAATAGATTTGATATGCACTAACGAGATATTAGTGAGCCATCGAATTGGATACGAGAAAGACCACAAGAAATACGGTAAGAACACCATAAGACGCCAAAACTTCAGGGAAACCTGCGATAACCACATAGTATTATTGAAGGAAAAGGTGATTTAATTGTACACTAAAACAGAATTTGATAACGATATAGAAACAAAAAAAAAGGAAATGAATAAGTTAGAAGAAGAAATTGATGAATTACTTAAAAAGAGATGTATATATAGAGAAGAACATTGTAAATATAGCGAAAATGGATTCTGTAATTACGATCCAAACGATTTAGATTCTGAAACAGAATGTTATTGGTGCAATTGGTACGAAGAGAAAAAATAAATTTTAAATCAACTTTTTTTATTCTTTTTTTTTTGTTTGTAGCACTAGTACGAACTTTGATAGAAAAATGAAGTGTTAAATTACAGAAAAATAATCTTATTATTATAAAACAACTAAAAAATGAGATGAAAAATAAAATGCCTTATTGTTTAAAATGTGGAAAATTTGTAGAAAACACAACTGAATTTGAAACTGGATGTGAAGTTCCAGATTCACATTGTTGCGATGATTGTTTAACCACTCAGGATGAATGGAACGAATGGTGTATGGAAGAATATAAAAAAGGATCGTATTGTTCTATTTGTGGAGAGTTTATTTCTAATCCTGAAAATGCAGAAGAATTAGAGAAACATTCTAATTATAAATGCGAAAAAAACTAATTAAATTTTTTTATTCTATTTTTTACAGTAAAATTCTTAAAATTAAAAGGAAATTATATTAATAAATATTTTCTAATTTTTTAATACGAATCAAGTCTTTCCTTAGATCGATAAATCCAAATTAAAAATATAGCCTAAAAACGATGTTTTTTTACTATAATTATAAAAATTAGATATTAAAATATCTATAATATCTTAATTAAGTCTTTATTCTAAGTATAATAATAGTTCCTTATATATAAGGGGTTACATAATTTAGTTTACACACTAACACACTAAAAAAACACACTAAAACACACTAAACTAAACACTACTCGTATTTTATATAAAACAAGACTATTAACCTTTATAACTTAATATTAAAGAGGAAAAAGCTTAAATACTCGAGAAATGATCTATATATTAATAAACACTAAACACTATTAAACTAAACACTAAAAAAGAGTTGATTATAAAATATGGTTAACGAAAAAATAATAAAAATAAGAAATTTAATAAATGAATTATATAACGATTGTGGTAATATTGAATGTGATAAATGCGAATTTCATTGTGGAACTTCTGAACTAAATGAATCTTGTGTTCTTGGTTCATTAGATAATACATTACAAATTGTAGAGGTAGATTAAAAAATGCGACCTTTAACCGAGAAAACCCAGAAGATCCTTGATTTATACGATCAAGGTAAGGATAAAAAAGAAATATTTACTATAATAAATAAAGACGATACAATAACAAAACAAGGTATTGATATTGCCTTGAAACGATATCGAAATGGCAATGGCAAACCTAAAACTCCTATTGCTAAGTCAGAAGAGAACGAAGAAGAGGATTATATGGAAACATACAAAGCTAAAATATATCCTGGAGTTAAAGAAGTTGAAACTTTCTATAATTTAAACGAAAAAACGAAAGAATCCTTAGATTCGTTAGATTACGATATAATGAAGAAAGTATGTTATCGTATGTTAAATCAATTAAGAAGTAAATGTACTGGAAATCCTCAATCAGCCACAGATGAAATAGTTCACGATGCAGAATATTTATTAGATAAAATGACAAGATTGGGGTTGATTAGGTAATGCCTACTATTAAACTAAATAGAAATCAATGTGCTTTTTGTCCAATTGGAAATTATATCCAAACAACTTTTTATGACAATGATTTAAATGATGCAATATGTAAATATTGTTATCAAACAAAAAAGAGAAGAAAAGAATTAGGTGAAAGAATAAATGAGGAAGCCGAAAGATAAACTCTATGCCTGTCCTAAATGTCCTAAGAAATACAGTTCTCTTGGATGGATGAAACGACATTTGAACACTTCTGGACATAGTAGCACTTGGATAATCTATTACAACTCTGATACTATAACTCTCTTAACTAACAGAATTACGCAATTAGAATCCAAAATAGATAACTTAGACTTCAAGAACATCGTAATGAATAGTTCAGATTTTGCTATCGAAAGAATCAAGAAAGAAGTCAAACCAGAGCAAAACGAGTCTAAATTACAATTAACAGTAGTAATTCAGCAACTTAATGTAATTTTTAAAACAGTTTCTAAAGATTCAGAGCATAATTTGAAACCTTCTGAAATTTTAAATATTAAGAACTAATTTTTTTATACTATTTCTAATATTATTACAAGTTGTATGTTCTATCTAGTAGAACAAACGAAAATAAATCAATAGTTAAATGCGAATTAAATGATCTATAGTATAATAATAAAAAATAAAAAACTAAAATTATGATAACCGAAAAATTAATACGAAAAATTGAAAAAAATTCGTTAGAATATCAGGTAAATTTACGATTATCTATTAAAACAGAACGAAGTCAATTAAACCTATTTTTCGTGTTATCAAGATAAAAACAAGAGGTAAAAAATATGTCAAGATATAAAATAAGTTTTAATAAAAATAACCAAAAAATAACCAAAAACATACCAACCAAAGCTGAAATTGCTTCTATTGGACAGAATTTCGATAAGAATAATATTCAATACGAAGCCAAAGAATATTCTAAAGATAAAGAAACTAATAGATTTGGATGGAAATCATTCAAACCTTCGAGTTTTTGCCAGATTTGTGGAAGACATCTAACTGATCCTAAAAGTATTAATAGAGGTATAGGACCTGAATGTTTTAAGAAAAACAGATTAAATTCCGAATTTCCTGAAACAGATACAACAACTAAAATTCTAAATGGATTAACTGCTAAAAAAATTCTTGAAAGTATTTCCGAAGATAAACGAAATAAATGTAGATTTTGCGATGGTGAATTAGACGATATAGTTCGTTATTACGAACATAATGAAGGATGGTATGTTTCAGAATTAAACAATAAAGTTTGGTTATGGATTGAATGTATAAAATGTGGACACCAATGGAGTTTAATGCATCTTGGTGTTTCAAGAAATATTAAATTTTAATTTTTTTTATTTTAAGGAGTTGATAAATAAATGTCAGAAAACTTACAACATAAAAGTTTTGAAGAATTGTTTGCAATGATTTTAAAGAATTCGAAAGATATTACGATTGCAGACGAAATCAATATGGAATTACAGAAAAGAATTAATTACCTATGGAGGAAGGATTAAATGGCAAAAAAGAAAGATATTTGCGATAATTGTAAGACTAAGAAGAATCTGTTCTTAGTTGAATTTACAGATCAATACAATTATTTTTGTAATAATTGTCTAATTCCCATTCTAAAAGAGAAACCGGAGACTATTGTAAAAATTTGGAGATTAGACAATAAATACTACGAATTAATAGAAAAAGAGGTTAAACAAGAATGAAATTAGAAGACTGCAATCAACTAATTATAAAGGCACTTCATTGCGAATGTTGTGCCGAATATTATTGTAAATTAAAATCTAAATTTATTTTTTCTGAATTAAATTGTAAAGGTTGTAATTATAAAGAGGTTAAACAAAATGTCTGAAATTTACGATAGTTTAGAGAAAGAAAAACAACAACGAATCGTAGAAGGTCAGTTTTATTTAGACCTAATAGATTCTTTATTAAATAAATTAAAAAAAAATAAGGTGATGAAATAAATGATATTTGAAATTGTAAAATATAAAAATATATTATGTAAAACAATACATTTTAAATGCAAGAAAACAAACGAGTATAATATCTATAGTAAGTCAGGATTCTTCGTTAAATTTCATATCAATAAAAAATACGACGTATTTCAACTGAATTCCGAACTAATTAAACATTTAGTATCAATTATGAATAAAATGAGCAAGGTGTTAGAATAAATGAAAATAACAGTCGAATGTCCGTTATGTAAAAGAAAACAAGATATTAATGTGGATGATACCATTAAAAACACAGATAAATTAACTACAGTTTCAATTCCAGAAAAGTTAATTTGTAAACATACTTTTCAAGCATTTGTTGATAACCAATTTAAGGTTAGAGGTTATCAAAAAGTTGAGATTATAGCTAAGAAAAAAGATATAATCTCTAACGAATCTGTAGAAGATAAGTTCAAGAGTTTGTTTTAAGAAGTAATTTTTTTATTCTTTTTTTAAGTTTTTATTGTAATAAAATAAGGGATGAAGCACTCTTTTTTTAAAGAGAAAGAGTATAAACTCCATTTGGTTACAAAAATATTTTTTAAAGTTGAAACACTTACTAAGAAAAAAATCATTCTCTCTTACTTTTATAATTAGTTTAACAAGTATAAAAAGGTTAGTATTAAAGGAATAATAAGTAGAGCATTCACTTTTTTTAACGAGAAACGAATGCTAAAACTCGAATTCTGGTTTTAGAGACAGAATTAAACCTCTAATCATTAGTTTTTTAAGAGAACAGAACGATTATCTAAACTCTAATTATTATAATATCATTTGAAATATAAAAAGGTTAGTATTATAGTGTTAATAAGAGAGTAGCGTCTTAAATACTAAAAAAAAGAGATGAAGATAAAACCAACCAAAAGACAAAATCCAATTATGAAAAATAACTAATACTATGCGCTACTCTCTTGATTTGTTACGAATTAGTTACTTATAAATAGAACTTACAATGTAATAAAGGTTGATATTAAAGGCGTAATAAAAATAGAAATAAAAAAATTATTTGTTTGATTCTTTATCTTCTAATTCCTTGACTTTTCCATTAATTTCTTTTTTATATTCTGCTGCTTGCGTTTGTACATATTTAGCATATGCCAATTCAGTATCAGGACTTTTTTCTGCTATTATATTTGGATTGTTATCGAATGTCACCTTTGTCGTCTCTTCATTACTCTGAATAGAGTTCGGAGAGGTTATTTTGGGGCATCGTCAATCGTGATCTTATCCATATCTTTAGGTGTTATCTTAAAAATGTCTTTTACGAGTAAGATCCCTATACCTACTAAATCGCTAATCACCATTAGTAAAACAGCTAATATAAAAGCGTCCCAAACACTGTATTTAATTGCCCAATATGCTACTAACAAATTTAATGCGTGTAAAAACACTAAGATTATTAATCCAATGTATATTACAATGTTTTTTTTATTGTCGTCTGTTATTTTCAACAAATCCTTAAACGTTACGATTGTTTTTTCACCTCCATTTACGGTGTTGTTTTTTCTTTCTTTTTTTCCTTTATTAATAATTTGTATTTTTCTTCTATATCTTGTAAATATCTTAGTTCTTTATTTGCAGTATTCCAAGTGTTTATGCTCTTAATTGTTTTAATAATGTCTTCTACTCGTTCTGGTTTAGCACTTGCCAATTCAATGCATACTTCTGATACATCTCGTAATCTAATATTGTCTTCTGCTAATTTAATAATAATACCTTCTAATTGTACTTGATGAAACTTAAAGACTAATATAGTAGCACCCGAAATGTAAGCAAACAATACAACTGAAAAGAAAGTCCAGAATTCTCCCGAAGTTATTTGTTTGTTGGACAACGTAGTTTGCCACATTATATTAATACTTGTTATAAAAGCGCATAGATATATTAGAATTAACTTCCAATTCAAGTTCCATTTCGCTTGTATATCGTCTAAAATACCTAGTCCAATTCCTTTTTTAGTTATTTCTTCTCACCTTCTACTATTTTATTAAATTTAGGTTCTAAATTCGCTATTTTCTTCAATAATTTCTCGTTTTCCATAGAAAGATTCTTATTTTCTATAGAAAGCTCTGGTGCTGCGTTAAATTCAATGTATTTAACTACAAAACTAATAAACACACAGATTCTAAAAGCCATAGATATTAATATTGTAGTTATTATAAATACCATCCATATAGGATTCTTTACGTAATACGCAGCTACTCCACACGCTAATGTAATCATTTCGCAGAGTATTATAATTATTACTTTCTGTTTGGTACTTAATTTTAAGTTTTTATATTTTATATTTACCACCTTTTATTATTTATAAATCATCTATATATTTCTTTAAACAATTCTTATTACAAAAATCTAATCTTGTTAATTTACTTCCGCTGGTTCCGTTTTTATGAACCGTAAGAGTAAAGCTTCCTACAATATCAACTCTTGTCGTAGAGTTTTCTTCTATAGTAGCTCCACAAGTTGGATCGTCGCATTTCATAACAGACACTATCATTTTTTCACCCCCTTAAGTTGTATCGTTTCCTGCTTCTGTAGTGGAAGTTCCCGAATTTGTGTAGTTTGAAGTCTTACAATTATGAGAACCGTTTCCAACCACTACGCAATTATCTGAATTAGCACCTTCAATTAAGATTCCATATCCAGTACTAGCTCCCGAATTTATTATACTATCCACATAATTACCTAATATCCGTATTCTATCTGCACCATTTACCACATAAATACCATACGAAGGAGTTGTATCGTGATTTCTATCTATATCTTGAATATTATTACCATCTAACAAACAATCGTGAGCTGCAACACCTATATAAATTCCTCCTAAATAACCGTTGTGTATTTTATTGTTTAAGAATTGACATTCTATAGCTGTGTTATAAATACCCCACGCTAAATAATATATTTTACAATTGAATACAGTTAAAAGCGAGGTTGCATTGTTTATAAAATATCCTAATTTAGTAGCAACAGGACCGTAACAAACGCAATTTTCAATATAAGATGGAAAAGTACTAGATAAAATATTTATAACTGCAGTAGTTGGACTTGTAAATGCTGAAGCGTCAAATTCTATGTTTTTTAAAATTAATTTATGAACGGATGTAATAGTAAGAACAGTATTATCTCCATTAGAATCCATTGTATGTCCTTGTCCATCTATTGTAATATCTACACTAACATTATTAACAGTAGCTTGTACATCGGTTAAATTAGCAGTTAATGTAATTGTAGCAGAATAAACTCCAGCTTCAATTGCAGTAATTGCTGCTGTAAGTTCTGCTGTTGTGCTAATATAATATTCTTTTCTAACTGAAGGACTAATACTGTAAGCCAATTGCTCAATTAAATCGGAGTTCTCTTCTACATCTTGTTTTAACAATTCCATTTCAGTAGTATAAGAAATAGCGTCTTGAACTTCCCACTTACAAATTCCTTTTCGGAAGTAGAATTCTAAAGAGTTTATAATTCTCTGACCAGAAGCAATCATAGAATCTGGAGAATAACTTAATGTAATGCATTCGTGAGGTAATACCAAACCTTCCCATCCTATTTTTTTCTGAAATATGTATGTGTAAGGTACTAATTGTTGTATAGTTAAAATAGCGGTTGCTTGTGCTAAACAAGCGGCATTGCTGTATAAATTAGCAAATGTTCTTGAAATAGGTTGTACTCCATATAATTTCTGACTTGCAGTATCGTTAGCAGTGCCAGTATAAGGAATTCCAGTAGCAGGGTTAATAGCACCTTTCACTGTGACTTGGTTTATAATGGCTCGTTGTTTTTTACCGTCTACATTACTAATTTTCTCTCCTTCTGTTATGTTAACTAACGAATCCACAGTACCGTCATCGTAATTAAGAAGTCCTTGACCTTGATCTGGTATTATAACGTAAGTGAAACCGTCCAACTGACCATATGAATTCAATTGAGTTTGTAAGGTTTTATTACCTCTAACAATAGTTGTTATAGCAGCAGTTCCATTAGCCATAGTACCTTCTACAACGTAATTAGAATCAACACCTAACATACTTACGATGTTCTGGTCAGTTCTTGCAGCACCGTAAGTTCCCGCAGTTAATTTATGTTTCAAGTCAAATAGCGAGGGCGAATCGATCCAACACTTTCTTAACGGTTTCAAATCAGAAGTATGTAAATATCCTTCGAATATTACTTGATCTATCTTAGTCTTGACTAAGTTCTGTCCTTCGTAATAGTTAGCGTCTGCAACATTGGAAGGTGCGGAGATGTACTGAGAATAGGCATTATTCGATGCATCAGTAACAATTATATTACTAATTGAAGTTGCAACGATGTTAAAATCGCCTTGATTTACTCGTAAAGTTCCGTTAATATACAAGTCAAATTTATCCGTTGAGCAATCAATCACTATCTTAAATTGAGCGAGAATATTATTTGTAGGCGTAACTCCTACTATCTCTGTTAGAACTGTTAAATCGTAATAATAATATTTAGAACTATTTATTCGCAACCAAACGCAGTTTTGATTCGTTGCGTTCCTAAAGACGAGTTCATGGTTTTTCGAAACATCAGAACTACCCCACCACCACTCGTAAGTTAAGGTAGCCACAGCTGCGGGAAGATTATGGATTATAATAGGGTCGGAAGCTCCCCCGTCGTGCGTTAGTACTATTACTTTATTATGATTGTTTATCGAACCAACATAACACAAACAAGCTCCAGGCAAGGTAGCAGTATCAACCCACGGAATATCAGTCCCCGAAGTACCGTCCGCAAGTTCCATAAGAGGATCTGGACTGTTATAGTAATAAACATCAGTAGCGTTTTCCGACCTCGTTAGATTTCCCAATATAGTTACCCACATCCCGTCGAATATTAGAAAGTCTCCTAAAGCACCAGTTTCTTTAACCCATAGATGACATTCCCAGTATCCTTTCTGACGAGCTAAAATATACGATTGAGATCCAATATATGATATGAAATCGACATATTGCCAGAGTTCTATTGTACCAGAATTATTAACTATAAGATAAGTATCTGTAACAGCAACAATAGAATCTCCTACACCTAATTGTAATTGAGATATTGCATTTAAATGAGATCTACCTTTACTAATTTGATACACTTTAGCACAATAATTAGCGTCAATAGAAACATCAAAAGCCTTTTCCGTATTAAAACAGATTGGGTTCGTGGTTAAAGAATTGCGATCTAACATTAATGAAACATTATATTCAATGCCAGTATCAGTTATAACATCTCCTACAATAGAATAAGTACATAGATAGTTCTTAGAATCGGCGTCTTTGTTAAGAATAAAATAGATAGTGTCATTTCCATCATAAGCTAATCCTCTTAACGCTTTAGTTGAAGTCATACTATATCCTACAATACTGTCTAACGGTATAATAGTTGAAGTTGCAGACTCATATTTAATTATCCCAATTGTTGATGTAAAAGTATTATCTCCAAAGCAATAGAAATCTGTTCCTATTACTACACCAAAACTTATATATACATATCCTGTCGCATCCAAATCTTTTTGAACAAAAGGATCAGTATCTACATCAAAAACATATATAGCTCCTGTTCCTATACCACAGATCATATATGTATTAGCACCAATTATAAAAAGATCGCCTACAGAATACGCACGAGGTAGATCAGAAAAGGTTGATATTGGTGTTACTGTATCTGTAGCAATAGTTACTTTCCAAGAAAACAAAAATCCTCCACATAAATCAGAACCATCGCCACACCAGAGTACACCATTAGTTCTATCATACCATATTGCTTGAATAAAAACAGATCTTGTTGTTATTAAAGCATCTGTATGAGTTGCAATAGTATATTTCCACAATTGTAGTCGGTTGTCTGTACTCACATAATAAATAGCTAATGGTGTTTCTACAATCAAATGATTGTTTGCTGGAGCGTGTGTGAATGTGTAATTCGTATTGCTATAATTATACAAATGGTATTGATCTAAGGGATTCATTTTTTATTCGTCCTATTTTTATATCTATTAATTATAATTGTGTTATGAACGCATAAAATTGCATAAAAAACATTAAAACAGATAAAAAGGATTGTGATAATAGTTTCAAACATTAGTTCGTTTCCTATATAAAACAGTATAATTGGAGCAATGAATTTAATAGAACATCCTATTGATAATCTTATTATATTGTTACGATATAATGGATTTGCTTCGTTAAATCTAAGTTTTCTTATGTTATATTCTGTTGTACCAATATCAATTACTTGTAAAATAAGGTGTAAAACAAACATAACAATTAAAGATAAAAATATCATTTTAAACATCATCTCCAATTACATTATATTTACCCACATATTTAACGCATTGTTTTTTTTCTGCTTGTTCGTTCTGGGTACGACAACAAATTATTCTTGTTTTAATTATTTATCACCTTTGTTACCACATACTTCTAACCGTAAAAGAAAAACTCAAGACTCTTTCGTCTATGTAGCTTTCTGGAGGAGCTGAAAACCTGCATTTCATGTACTTCTTCTGAGTTCGGGAAGCGTCTGGAAACAATTTATAAGAATCCGTAGTATATCTCTTAACTAAGTAGAAATCGTTGTCGTCTAATGCAGAATGGTTTCTAAAAAAGAGTTGTAAAGCGTCTTCTTTAGCTTTTGTTATATCAAACGTAGCTCCTTGATACGTACCAGTCACCTTAACTAAGTCGTGTCCTTCTTCAATAGACATATCAATCGAAGAGAATCCGGGAATATCTTCGTAATCAGCGTTAAATATAGGAGCGTTCTTAACGGAAGCGTAAATAGCAGACCAATTATCGTCTCCTTCCGTACCAAAATCTGCTATATTTAAAGTCTCTGGATCATCAACCCAACTACCACTATCTTCAACTATCCAAACACCATTACCGTAATTAACCATTTACTAATCCAACCTCTCCCACATTCTTTTCTGTATCTCTGTTGCTAACTTATCTAACGAATTGCTATCTGCAATTACAGTATTAGCTCCAAAACTGATGCTAATTGTAGTACCGCCAAATCCACCAGTCTTATCTAATGGAATTACAGCTTCAGTTCCATGTTCACCAACAATTCCTCTCGTAGGTCTTGTAACAATTCCCCCTTCTGCAAATAGATGTCCTGGATCCCACCAATCCTCGTCGTCACCACCATTGCCTCCTCCTCCTCCTCCACTTCCTGGAAGCCCAACATTCTTAATTTCTATAAGCAATTCTTTTAATTCTCTTAAGAAATCAGTAAAGGAATCCATAACACCTTTAACGGAATCAAACACCGCAATTAAACCAGTTGTAATAGCACTAACTAAGTTCTGAACTGCGGTAGCAACTGCTTCTACAATGGCTTTTAAGGTTTCAAGTATTTTAATTAATCCATCAGTTATAGTACCAATTAATGCAGTAATAGAATCTGCTAATTTCGATATTATATTATCGAGCGATTCAAGAATAGTTTGTAGAATTGTAATAGCTCCCGAAACTAAGGTATCTATAATCGCTCCTAACGTTTCTAAAGAATCTGTTAAGAATTTTAATATAGCAATTAAAGTATTTTTAATAAAATCTGATATTATTTTAATTACAGTCGTAATCTCTTTAATTACAAGAATAACAGTATCAATTACTTTCAAGAACGATTTGTATATTAAATCAATTACGATTTTAACAATGTTAGCAATAGCTTCAAATCCAGGTATTAATCCTGGAGAATGACCAAAAAACAATCCAACAACAGTTTTAACCCATCCAGAAACGAATTTAATTGCTATACCTAACGCTTTAGCTACTATATGAATCCCAATCATTAAATACTTCATAAGTCCAAATTCCTTGTCGAGATCCATTACGATCTTAACTAACTCAAATACTATATCAAGTAAAGGAAGCAATTCAACTATTAAATCAGCTACGAGCATTAAAATCTCAAATAACGGAGGTCCCATTTCGTCCATTAATTGAACTAAAATTGGAATTAATTTCTCTAAGATTTTGGCAATGACTTGACCGAGCATTTCGCCAAGTTTCTGAACGAAAGGCATGAATTTCATGATGGCATCACCTACCATTTTAAGAATGGGATATAACGGTTGCATCACACTTGCCATGAATACTTTAACAAGTGCCATAATAGGTTTCAAGATCACATCCATAACTTTCAAGTTCATAATAAAATCCATTATACCTTGAAAGCCTCCAGAACCCGCTTTACTGGTAGAGTCCATGGCATCTTTCATTCCTTTCCATTGAGCTGGTTTCATAGAGCTTAGAGATTTCATAGCTCCAGCCATTAACATTGCCATAGTTTCTTACTTATCTATTTCCTCCTTTCTTAGAAATATTTTTAAGGTTATCTAATACAGCTTTTCTTTGTTCTTCTTGTCTATAAGTGGTAAATAAAGTTAAGAAGAAATGTTGTTTGTCAAGATCGTCTTCGGGAAAATAACCGTTAAATTCCTTTCTGAAATGATATTCCATAACCCACGCACCGTACTTAGGGTGATCCTTAAACCATTTACTAAATCCTGATTGAGTTTTAAGCCGAGCTATAACTTCGGCGTTTTTTTTATGTTTTGAGATTTGGCAATTGCAATCATCGTAAGTTCTATGAGTTTAGCTCCTAACAATTGATATATATCAACTAAAAGATTATCGGGATCTTCTAAATCTTTCTGAGTAATAACTGGTTCTTTAACGAAGTTTATCAAAACGAACTTAATCAGTTCTGTGACTACTGTGGTATATTTCACGTCTTTCTTAATAATATCTGATAACTTTAATTTGTTTCGTTCTTCTTCGGTGGTATTTTGAAACTTATCAAAATTCGTATATGTTTCTAACAACGACATAAATTCCGCTTTCTGAACGAAGCTAATTCCTTCTTGAACTTTAAATTTAGTGCCTTCAATTTCCGTTTCTACTAATTTTACTATTTTTATACACCTTTCTTTTTATTTATTAATTTATATTATATTTGGAATTTTTAAAAAAATCGTTCCATAATTAGTTCTTCTTAAGCAACTCCAAAATACTGTTGCGATTGATATCCTTTTATTGTATCAGTTCGAGCGTTTCCAGGTGCAGCGTGAAAAACAATATCAAATTGAGTGTAATAATCAGCTCCAGGTATGTATTGTTCGAAAGGGATCATTCTAAGTTTAGTATGTGCTATTTGAATGTAATCGTTAGTGTCCGAACCTCTCTGCATCTTAACGGTTAACAAAATATCTCCTGTATAATTTCTTAACGTAGTTCTACTAATAGTTCTTAGCGTCTCGTCCGTAGGAATTACCGTTAAAGTAATTTCGTGATCTCGTTTCTTCAAATAGGCAGCGTTAGAGTAATCAGAACCGTCGTCTCGTTTGTAATCTACAGTATTCATTATCTTGTTTTTCCAACCGTTAATTCTGCAAGGAATTGGTGTTCCATTGTAAGTAAATGTAAACGTTAAGTCTCCCCATGTGAAATTCTTTTTATACCTCGTAAATGGATGTTCAGCCGAAGTCCAAGGTAATCCATCAGGCCCTCTTGGTCTTGCTAAATCAGTACCATCAACTGAATTTGCTACTAACCATTCTCTCGTTTCTTCTACTTTTCCAGATGGTTCGCATTCTATCGTGTGTTCTATTTGCGTAACTCCAACTAAATCAAATCGTATGTCGTCTCCACTTAATTCTTGTTCGTTATGAGTGAAAAAATACGGTAACGTAGTCGATTGAGAATAAGTAATTGTAGAAACACCGTCCACAGTCGTAGTAATAGTAAAACCAGTATCAACATCGTGTGCATTGTCCACTGCTCCTGCAACTTGATTTGTTGCTGTTATTTTAGTAGCATCTGCAGTAAAAACGCAATCAGCTACTGGTACTGCAGCGTCTAAAGCAGCTTTCGTTGCTGTGACTATAGTTAATATTATATCGTTGTTAGCTATATCAACTTCTACACCAGTTCTTCCTACTATTGCTGGATCAGCACCAACTCCCGTAACCTTATACCAAACGTAATATTTAATTAGTGGTTTTGGAGCAGTAAAATCTATGGTATCAAATTCAAAATATTTTCCAGCTAAACTTCCCGAAACATCAGCAACAGGTGCAAATGTAGCAACTTCAGCTACATTTCCTACAATATCTGCTATTACAACTGTATCAACCGATTTGTATAAATTGTGTCCAAATATTACGTGCGCTTTAGGTGCACCAGCACCGTCCGAATATCCTAAATCATATATTTCACCAACTTCTACAGAATCGCCTACAGCTTGTTTTTCTTCCGTATTTAAGGCTGGTTGTAATAAAGGATAATCGTCGTCCGTTGGATTATCGCATTGTAGATAAGCGGCTGTTATTGCTATTGATGGTGGAGTTCCCGCAACAACTTCGTTTAAGAAGTTTGCGTTTGCTACTCTTGCAGCTTGACTAACGTACGAACCTTCTCTTGTGTACGTATCTTGCGAACTACTCAACTAATTCCACACCCTCCAATATATCCTAATTGTGCTTTTATTGTATTCATCATTTCTATCATTTTAGGCGTAAAGTGTGGTAGTTTATAGTGAATAAATTCAGAAGGATTTTCCATGCTTGATTCTTTTAAGAAATTCTTGTATATCATAATCATTTGATCTGAAATTGATTTTGCAGTGTTAGTATAAGTAACTGAAACATCTGTATCTGGTAATCCCATTACAAACATATTGATTTCTCTCGCAATCCATTCGTTTATTAGCGTGAATTGAGCAGTTGTAAACACTATATTGTACAATATTTGCCAGTCTGTTTGACTACTATATCCTACCATAATTACGCTTCTTTTACCTCCATTTTTTTAATTCCTAATTTATTATAGTTATTCTCGTAAAATTCTTGAAAATTGGGAAAGAGATTGTAGAAATTGTATATACTTACATCGTTAGGAGTTAATTTATGAATGACTTTCCCGATCTTTATTTTAGGTCTTAATTCTTTTTTATTTAACTTTTTTAAATACAAACATTCTTTAGGTAATGCTCCTACATCGAACATTTCGTTATCTGATTCGCCGAAACAGAATTTAAAGTTTTCTTTTCTGTGTTCGTAATCTGTGCATAGACCAGTTTTCTTGTCTAACCATTTACACGCTTGTTCGCTTAGAACTATGTTGTATCCTTTTAGTTCAATGTTAAAATAACAACACATACCTCTAACTGGGCATTCTAAGCATAAGTTTTCTATTGTGGTTCACCCGAATGTTTATGTCTCATATGAGAAGCTAATCCAGAGCCAGTTTGGTAATTTATATTATCGTTGCATTTAGTACAAATGTAAGTTTTTACTGGTTGAACTTCTTGATTTGGTTGAGTTATTGTAACTGTTGATTTATCTATTACTTTAGGTGTATCTATTGTTTTTGTTACTTCTTTAGGTATTTCAATAGGTTTTTGAGCTTCAGTTCTTAGTTTCTGTATTCTCTCTTCTAAGTCTTTTCTTTCTTTTGCCTTAAATTCTTCTATTTCTTTTTGTCGCTTTTCCTTTTCGTAGATTTCTTTCTTTAACTTGTCTTCTTCGTCTAAATATCTTGATCCGGGAATTAATTGACTTATTCTTCCTTTAGTTTCAGAATATAAATCTCGAATTGCCATATTTTGATTATGAATTTTCTCTTGTAATGCGTAAATTAAAACAGTTCTTGCAACGAGTAATTGAGCTTCCGTTAAACAATTTAACACGTCTTTAAATACCTTTTCAGTATCTAATACTAACAATTCTTTCTTAGTTTCGTATTTTATTTTGTATTTTGAATTTGGATAATTCTGATTGTAATACAACAACGCTTTCAAAAACACTTCTTTCAATTCAGAATCGTGCTTTAATTCTGCTTCTTTAGCTTCTT
>Ga0299912_10000317_pt1 | contig 43545 bp, 32 predicted proteins | sample RVTome_2_FD_207667 | JGI IMG/M metagenome (GOLD analysis project Ga0299912, IMG submission 207667) | Soil microbial communities from uranium-contaminated site in the Upper Colorado River Basin, Wyoming, United States - RVT95D214 (version 2) ... | reverse complement strand
GGCGGCGGCGTGGTACTTCTGCGTTCGATGGCCGCTTTAGATAAAATGAAACTCGACGGCGATGAGGCCGTCGGTGTAATGATCGTGAAGAAAGCTCTCGAAGAGCCGATCCGTCAAATTGCTGAAAACGCCGGCGTCGAAGGGGCAATCGTTATCAATAGGGTGCTGGCCGAAAAAGGCAATTTCGGTTACAATGCCGAGACCAACGAATATGGCGACATGCTGAAATTCGGCGTTCTGGATCCGACCAAGGTCACGCGTTCGGCGCTGGAAAATGCGGCCTCGATTGCCAGTCTGCTTCTGACTACTGAAGCCATTATCGCCGATAAGCCCGAAAAGGAAAAAGCCGGTTCCGGTATGCCCGGCGGCATGGGCGATATGGGCGGCATGGGCGGCATGTACTAAACCTTTTCAAACTGATTATTACTCTTGTTTAAGGGTGTCCGAAAGGGCACCCTTTTTTGATTTATCACCGTAAGGGCGGCGGGCGTCCTGATGCTGTCCCACAAGTTGATATTAACAGATGATCAACGCGCTACATGATTGAAACGGATTGCTTCGCCTTTGGCTCGCAATGACTTCGATAAAGGGGTCATTGCGAGGAGGTCATTTGACCGACGTGGCAATCTGTCAGCCTTTTGGGACAGCCTCTCCTCGTCTGCTACATAACCAGTGAACTTGCTCACTCTAATGTCATATCCGTGAATACGGGTATCTAGGGGATGGGGGCGGGGAAAGCCAATGCCAAGAAATGAGTCATAATGGATATTTCGCTTGACAATTTTAAATGCGTGTATAATATTTAAACATAGCAATGATTTTCTGTTAATTCTCCGGCTTAAGTGTAAACTGGAGCAGCTCGACCTGAGCTTGCCGAAGGGGGTAACCTTATCAAGGGGCTTGTATGAATCGCATAACAATTTTATCAGGTTTGCTTTTTGTGGTTATTTTTTGCTTGATAGCATCAGCCACTATTATCAACATCCCTGCTGATTACGCTACTATCCAGGCGGGCATCGATGCCTCCACCGATGGCGACACGGTGCTGGTAGCTGATGGGGTTTATAGCGGAACCGGAAACTACAATATCGCAATTGGAGGGCACGCTTTGATCTTAATGTCTGAAAATGGCGCGGCAGCCTGCACTATCTCGCCGGGTGGACCTGAAAATCGATGTTTTGTCTTTCTAGCCGATGTTGATCATTCAATCGTTGTTGATGGATTTACCGTGTTAAATGGAACGTCTCAAACCCCGGGCGCCGGAGTTTACTGTTACCATAATAGTAGTCCCATAATTAGAAATTGTTCTTTTAATTATATGGTTTCTTATAGCCATGGCGGTGCGGTATATCTGTCGGCGAATAGTAACGCGACAATAGAAAACTGCATTTTTGAAAACAATACTTCATTCGAAACAGGTGGCGCGATACTTTGTGACGCGAATTCCGCAATAATTAAAGATTGTCATTTTATTTGGAACAGCGCTACACGCGGCGGCGCTATTGTCTGTCAAGCTGGCGGTTCTCCATTTATTTATAATTGTGAATTCCGTGAAAATAATTCTTTAGAAGAGGGCGGTGCAATTTATCTCAAAAGATGTTCTCCAGAAATATCCAACAATACTATTACAAATAGCTGGATGGCCACAAGCGGCGCAGGAATTTTTTGCGATAGCTCTGGCAATGCTTATATTCACAACTGCACAATATCGTACAACTCCTGCATGGAGTATGGCAATGGAATTTGCTGCAGAAATAGTTCGCCTAATATTGTTTATTGTCTTTTTACAGAAAATCGGGAATCTAATCCGGGCGGGGGCGGTATCGCATGTATACAGAATTCTCATTTACTCATCTCCAATTGTACTTTTTATCGAAATATGGCGGGCCAAGGCGGTGGTATTTTTAGTTCTAATTCAGTCTGTAGTATCACCAATTCCATACTTTGGTATGACGAATCGGGCGGTGGATATTCTGAATTAAATTTTACCGGAAGTGAGCCAATTGTCAGTTATTGTGATGTGATGGGAGAATGGCCGGGCGAGGGTAATATCAATTGCGACCCGTTTTTCCGCAATCCTGATAACGAAGATTTCCATCTCATGGCGATCGATTGCGGTGATCCGTATGATTCGCCTTGTATCGATATGGGTCACCCTGATAGCTTAGATTCGTTTCTAAATTGTCAATGGGGTCTTGGCGAAGAAAGGGCGGATATTGGAACATATGGAGGCAATTCAGGAACTCAGACTTCTATAAGCGAGCGGAATAAAATTATTCCTGAAATCATCTTTTTATTCCAAAACTACCCCAACCCGTTCAACGCCTCGACTGTGATAAAATACGAACTACCTCAGCAATCGCAGGTAATAATCGAAATCTACGATATCCTCGGCCGCCAGGTGAGCACGCTTATCGACAAACAGCAGCTGGCAGGCTATCATCAAGCAATCTGGCGTGCCGATGAGTTTTCCTCGGGGATGTATTTTTATAAGCTGCAGGCAGGGAATCATGTTGAGACGAAGAAGATGTTGCTCTTGAAATAACATGGTTAATGTTTTGAAATACCTAATAATACTGTCGGCGGCGATTCTGGCTATTGACGCCACCGCCGCCACCATCAATATCCCCGCCGATTACGCCACTATCCAGGCGGGCATCGATGCCTCCAGCGACGGCGACACGGTGATGGTTCAATCGGGGACGTATGTGGAGAATATCAATTTCAACGGACATAATATTATTTTAGGGTCGTTGTTTTTAGTGACCGATGATACTTCTTATATATCAACTACTGTTATCGACGGCAATCAATCGGGATCGGTAGTAGTCTGCCGAAGCGGCGAGGACAGCACTACGGTTATCGCCGGATTTACAATCCGGGGCGGGTACGCGGCTCATGGCGGCGGTATTTTTTGCGATAGCGTCAGTATTGTAATTCGCGATAACATAATCAGAGATAATAATGCCATGGGCGATGAGCAATCCGGCGGCCGCGGCGGCGGTATTTATTGTTATTACAGCGATTACTGGATCGCTGACGTTGAAATAAGACATAATATAATTATCAGGAATATCGCACATAACGGGCCGTATCAGGTTGGCATGGGAGGCGGAATATCATGCAGATGGTGCGATCCCCGGATAATCGATAATATTGTCAGCGAGAATGTCTGCGGCGGCAGAGGCGCGATGGGGGCGGGGATATATTGCGATGACGCCGAAGCAGTCATCAGCGAAAATGTTATTAACGATAATTTAGCCGATTGGGGTTCCGGAATATATTGTAATATGAATTCATATGCGCTAATAACGAGCAACGTGATTTATAGAAACATCGGCGGCGGAATCACCTGCCAGAATAATTCGCAAGCGCAAATTATCAACAATACAATAACGGAAAACACTATTGCTTACGGGATTATGTGCGTTGGGTATTCCTATCCTGTTATAATGAATAATATCGTTTGGAATAACGAAAGCCTGGAAATTTATGTCGTCGGTCCGGGATCACTGGAGATAACATATAACGATATTAAAGGCAATTGGGAGGGTGAGGGCAATATCAATGCCAACCCTTTATTTTGCGATTCTTCTAATGGCGATTATTGGTTAGCGGAAAACTCGCCTTGCCTGGGCGCTGGTTACGAAGGAGCCGATATCGGGGCGCTGGGTATTGGCTGTGAGGCGACCGATATTGCTGAGATTAATATCTTGCCAAATCAAATTACTATCTTCCAAAATTGCCCCAACCCCTTTAACGCCTCGACTGCGATTAAATACGAACTGCCCCGGCAATCGCAGGTCACAATCGAAATCTACGACATCCTCGGCCGCAAGGTGAGTACGCTTATAGATAGACAACAACCGGCGGGCTATCATCAGGCAATTTGGCGCGCCGATGATTTCTCATCGGGGATGTATTTTTATACGTTGCAGGCGGGGGTTAATGTCGAGACAAAGAAGATGCTGTTATTAAGATAAGATAAACATTCCTGCTTGTTTTTGAATTGGAGGAATACAAAATGAAAGCTCCAAGTTTATCAGAAGTTGTTTTTGCTTTAATTTATTTATCTAACTATGCTTTTTGTCAGGCGCCGGATACGCTCTGGACAAGAACATATGGCGGACCTGCCGATGAGAACGCTTATTCTATTTGTTTCAATGGCCCATATGGGTATGCTCTTGCTGGTTATACCGGTTCTTTCGGCGCCGGCAACCTGGATATATATTTAATACTGACCTCCCCTTTCGGAGATACAATCCTGACTAGAACATATGGCAGCACGACTGAAGATGGAGGATGCTATATTAGTCGCACTACTGATAATGGATTCATTTTGACAGGGTACACGGGCAGCTATCCTACCGAAACTTCCTTAATAATGATAAAAACTAATAATGTAGGCGATGTTGATTGGACAAAAATTTATACTCCTGATTTTTGGACTATGGGCTGTTGTGTTCAACAGACTTCCGATGGAGGATATATTGTTTCCGGTAGAAAAGGAAATATAGACGGCCATTTTCTTATCAAAACAGATTCTAATGGCGATTCGCTCTGGACCAATGTTTATCCGGTAAGCTATAACGCTTATGCAGAAGCCGTTATTCAAACATCGGATGGGGGTTATATAATAACAGGATGTTCCGGCGCGGGAACATATGAAACATCCTGGAATGTGGATTTTTTAAAAATCAATTCTCAAGGTAGATGGCAGTGGACAAAGGTATATGGCGATACAAGCTTTGGGTATGATGATGCGGCTTATTCGGTTGAGCAAACTCCTGACGGAGGTTATATAATTGCGGCCTTTACGATGACATATGGAGCGGGCGGATATGATGCCTGGCTTATTAAAACAGATGAGAATGGTGATACAATCTGGACAAAGACATTTGGCGGTGAATTTGATGACAGGGGGCTCTGTGCTATACAAACTGGTGATGGTGGATATGTAATGACCGGACTCACCGAATCCTTCGGCGCGGGCGGCCGCGACGTATACGTAGTAAGAACCGATTCAAACGGCAACACACTTTGGACAAAAACAATAGGGGGACCCAATAATGATATAGGTGACCAAATATTGGTTACTGATAAGGGTGAATATGTTATTGTTGGCTATACGCAGTCATTTGGCGCAGGCGGCCGGGATGTATATCTAATTAAACTGGCTTCAGATAGAGTAGATATAGATAATGAAAATAATTATTCGGTTCCATTCGATTTCGCGCTTCAACAAAATAGACCCAACCCATTCAACGCCTCAACGGTGATTAAATATGAACTACCCCAACAATCGCAGATCACAATCGAAATCTACGACATCCTCGGCCGCAAGGTGACTACGCTTATTGACAAGCAGCAGTCGGCGGGCTATCATCAGGTAAACTGGCAGGTCGATGATTTCGCCTCGGGATTGTATTTTTATAAGCTGCAAGCGGGGGATTATAACGAAACGAAAAAGATGATATTGATAAAGTAGGACAGGCATTGCTCCGCAGCTTAGCGCCTGCCTGAAGGAGTAGACTCTCGGACGAACAGATTTTTATTGTTTAATTTGATCTTCGTAATTTCGTTTTCAGCGTGTTAAATAAAAGCGAAAGTGCATAACCAGCACAAGCCACTGCGATAATAGTCGCGCCTGAAGTGACATTGTAAGCGGCTGAAATCAAAAGACCGGCAGTCGTAAAAAACGCGCTTAAGATAATCGAGAATATCATGGTTCTTTCGAGATTTAGATGAAACTGAACCATGATAGCGGCCGGAATTGTCAAAAGCGCGATGACAAGAATAACGCCGACGGCTCTGATCAGAACGACAACCGTAAAAGCGATAAGACAAAACAGCAGTATATTCAATACAATAACCGGCACTCCGGAGATCAAGGCGTATTCCTCATCGAAAGTTAGCGCTTTAAACTCCTTGAAAAGCAAAACCGTGATTAACAATATCACCAAATCAAGAATGCCGATGAGAATTAAATCGGAAGTCGGCACTGTCAGGATATTGCCGAACAGGTAGCTCATAAGATTAGGCGCGTAGCCGGGAGTTTTGTCGATAAAAAATATGCCGATAGCCATGCCCATCGCCCACATGATGCCTATTAAGGTATCTTCACGACGGCCGGCACGATGTCTTACCCAGGCGATACCGAGCGCGGAAAACAGGCTGAATATCGTCGCGCCGATAATCGGATTGAAACCGAAATAATAACCCATGCCGATACCACCATAGGCGGTGTGAGAGATTCCCCCGGATAAAAAGACTATCCTCTTAACCACTACATATGTACCGATTATGCCGCAGGCGATACTGGCCAATAATCCGGTAAACAGGGCGTGACGGATGAACTCAAAATGCCAGAAATCGGCGATAAACTCAGTCATCCTGATCTCCCGGCTGCTCATGCTTGTGCAAAACGCGATGGGGTGTGCCGTGAGCGATCAAATCGATCGGGCAGCCGTACAGCGATTCTATTACTTCGGGAGTAATATCTTTATGACCGTGATGGTACAGCTTGCGGTTGAGACAAGCCACCGATGAGACATGCCGTGAGATCGCGCCGATATCGTGCGATACCAAAATAATAGTCAATTCATGGTTCAGTCCGTGCAGAAGTTCATACAGGTCGGTTCCAAATTCGGGATCGATACTGGCGGTGGGTTCATCGAGAAGAAGGATTTTCGGTTGAGAAACCAAAGCCCGGGCTATCAGAACCCGCTGAATCTGGCCGCCGGAAAGCCTGCCGATCTGCCGATTGGCGTACTTTTCCATTCCAACCTGCTCCATAGCCCTGTCGGCCATTCCTTTATCGCGGCTGTTATATCTGCTTAATAATCTTGTCTTGTTGATTCGGCCCATTAGAACCACGTCCTGAACATTGATAGGATATTGACTATCGAAAGTTGAAATCTGAGGTACATAGCCCATCATGTTTCGGGCTTTGATCGGCGGTTTGCCATAAATATACACTTTGCCTTTATCCGGTCTGATTACCCCTAAAAGCGTTTTTAGAAGGGTAGTTTTGCCGCCGCCATTAGGGCCTATAATGCCCAGAAAATCATTAGCCTTAACCTCGAAATTAACATCATCGAGAACGATATCGTTATCGAAGCTGACAGTTACGTGATCTAAAAATATTACCGAATTTTCGTTCATGGTTAGCGCATGGCCTCCGCCAGTTTTCCCGCGACTTCCCGCATGTTATTTAAATAATCTTTTCGCAGCGGATCGATAAAATCTACCGTGCCGCCGATTTCCCTGGCTATCATTTTGGCGCTTTCCGAATTAAATTGCGGTGAGGCGAAAACCGTAGTTATATCTTCTTGTCGTGAAATTAAAATAAGCTTTCTTAAATCATCGGCACCCGGTTCTTTTCCTTCTATTTCTATAGGCAGCTGGGTAAGGTTATAATCTCCGGCGAAATATCCCCAAGCGGGATGGAAAACGATGAATTTGCGTCCGGCGCATTGTCCAAACAATGTCTCGATATCTTTGTCCAATGCAGCCAACTCCTGCTTGTATTTGGCGGCATTATCTTCATAAATGGCTTTTCGCTCAGGATCGATAGCGCTTAGCCCCTTGGCGATATTATCAACCATTTTCTGCGCGTTTCTTAATGAACTCCAGATATGCGGATCCTGGCCGTGATGATGTTCGGCATGACCTTCCTCGCCGCCGCTTAAAATCTCAATTCCTTCCGCGCAGTCGATAACTACCATGCCGGGGTTTAAGGCGACGATTTTCTCCAACCAGATAGCTTCAAAGGGCAGGCCGGAACCAAGCTTAAAATAAGCTTTCGCCTTGCTTATTTGTTTCATCTGATCCGGAGTCGGCGAATAAATTTCCGGACTGGCCCCAGGTGGAATCAAAACAATAGTTTGGAAAGCATCCGCTCCCGCGATACGTTCAACGAATTCAAGCTGGGGAAGAATCGAAACGACGATCAGGTTCGAGTTATCAGGCAAAGCAAGCGATGTCAGACCAAGAACGAAAATAATAATCATTGGCGCCAAAACAGCATAAACTGATCCGCGTTTTCTTTCAAATGTTTCAGTCATTTCTTCACTCACCTTTTTAAAGCAAATATTTAGGCTCCCACTTTCATTTTTTTGATCATAATAGACGATGAATTTAGCCTTCGGAAAAATGTCAAATCATCGCAAATTGCGCCAATGCCCTTTAATACATCATCGGGACCGGCCGCGAGGGTGACGTTGGCGACAGGTTTAATTCGCTGGCCATTTCTTACCAGAATACCATTAATACCTGCCGAATATTGGCCGGTCACGCTGTTAAGCCCCCAGCCCTGGGTGGTTTTAACAATAATCCCTTTCTTGCAGGAAGCTATTACATCCTCGACCTTATCTTTGCCCGGGGCGATATATAAATTGCTGTAAGAAATCTCCGGATATGAAAAATAATCTTTCCTGTACGCGGAGGCAGTTGATAAAGCATCCGCTTTGGCGGCCGTTTTCATATCGTACATCACGCCTTTTAGAGTCCCATTTTCGATTAATGTGAGCTTTTTCGAGGCGATTCCTTCATCATCGAATGGCCGGCTGGCGACTCCCCTAAGCATAGAAGCGTCATCATATACGTTAAGGATTGAATCGGCGAACTTTTTGCCTAATTTGCCGGCTAAAAAAGATGAGCCTTTAAGGAAATCTTCGCCGTTTAAAGCATAGGCCAACCCGTAAAGAATTGATCTCGCTCCTTCGGGAGTGAAAATTATCTCATAATCGCCGCTTTCGACCGTAGTTCCGCCGACAAGTTGAATCGCCGTCGAGGCGGTTTGATCGACGATATCTTCCGGATTAGGCAGGTCATCGAAATGGCGAACATAATATTCGCCTTCGCCCGGGAACATCTCATCATTTTTAGCTGCCGTGATACAAAGCCAAATCTTGTATAATGTCGAATCATAACTTACATCCAGACCATTAGTATTGGCCAAATTTAAAGTTGTGATTGTTTCATTATATTCAACACCATTGGATTGCTTGATTAAGGGATCATAATGCGCCGCTAATTGATCGAGGTTTTTAAGATATTCGATTTTTCTGTCTGTTGGGACATCGGCATACGACGGATTATAAATATCCAGATCAGAAATATCCGTTAGGGGATCGGTCATATCAGCGCTTTTATCGCCGATTGTTTTTTCCGCCAATTTAGACAAGCGCGATATTAATTCATCGATAGCTTGATCGGAAATATCAGTAGTGTGGGCAAACGCGGATTTGCCTGCTGAGATAAATCTTATAGCGGCGCCGCCGGGCGCAGACTTGGTAATAGCTTCGACCCGGCCATCGCGCACGGTTAAATTCAATGCTTTTTGTGATATATTGTAAACTTCCGCCTGCTCGGCGCCGACGCTGACACATTTATCGAGAATTCTTTTAATTAATTCCATAATATCCTCCTACGTCGTCCCGCCTACCAGGATTCCATCGGCCACCCGGATAGTGGGCATCCCCGCTGTAACCGGTACCCATTGACCTTTACCGCAAATTCCTACTCCCAGTTCGAGGTCGTTGCCCACGGCATCGATATTTAATAACACATCGATTCCTTTGCCGATTAATGTCGCGCCGGACACCGGATAAGCTATTTTTCCATTTTCGATAGCATAGGCTTCTCGAACGACGAAATTGAATTGCCCTGATATAGTATCCACCGAACCGCCGGACAAGGCGCGTACAAACAGACCTGAGGGTGTATTGGCAATTATATCATCCGGATTGGCTTGACCGTTAGCTAAAAAAGTGTTGGTCATACGCGGTATGGGGAAATAACGATAGGATTCCCGGCGGCCATTGCCGGTTGGATTCGCGCCGAGTTTCTTAGCCGAGATCAGGTCGTGCATGAATCCCTTTAAGATGCCGTTTTCAATAAGGATATTCCGCCGTCCTAAAGTCCCTTCATCATCAAATCCGGTAGTGCCGCGCGCGTTCGGCCAGGATGAATCATCGATAAGCGTGACCAGCGAAGAGCCGATTTTTTGACCCAGCTTGTTGGTATATATTGAGGATCCTTTAAAAACGAGATCACCCTCCAGACCATGACCAACCGCCTCATGTATAAGCACGCCGCCCCAGCCGGGATTCATAATTACCGGCATTTTACCTGATGGAGCCGGTCGGGCATCGAGCATGGTAACCGCTTCTTTGGCAGCCTCGATAGCTCCGGCCACGATATCGTGTGTATCGAAAAACTCAAACCCCTGATGCGCCGAGAGCCTGACTCTGCCCTGGTGACGAACATTATTTTTTTCAGCCAAAACCTCGATGACAACCCAGATTAAGGGAATCTCGTTTTCTATTCGCAAGCCATTGGAATTAGCTATGATCCGTTTTTGCACCTGGTCATAGTATGTAATATCAACCTGTCTTACGCTTGGGTCATAGCTTCGGGCGGCATCTTCCGCTTTACGAACCAGCTCCATTTTTTGATTTTCAGGAATCGATTCAACCGGAATTTTAACGCTAATCGTGTCAGGAGCCGGGGTAATTATCGGCGCGGCAACATTCACGGCTTTAGCTCCGTAAGCTATATAAGCCGCGGTCGCCGCGGCTTCCAGGGCTTTGGAATAATCTTTGCCGTTTATATAAGCATAGCCGTTGTTTTCTCCATCGACAGTTCTGACACCCAGGCCGCCGGCCAGACCAACGGTGGCGGCGGAAAAAGCTTGTTCGCTCATTTTAAATGAAAGCGATGATACTTTTTCGATATAAATCTCGGAAAAATCTCCGCCCCGGCCAAGGGCATTGCTCAGGATAGATTTTATCTGAGTTTCACTGAACTCAGCTTTAATGGCCGGGCCGCAAGCGGAATTACCTAAAATACTTATCAGCCAGGGAGAACAGGCGGTTGCCGCCGAAATAGCCGCGGTTCTCTTTAGAAATTCTCGTCGATCTATTGTCATGGCGTCTCCTCTATTTCGAACAAGTACATACAATCAAAGCAACAACTTCATTTGAGTCAATCAATTTTTATTTGCTTCGCCGGTGTGCTTTGTTTCAACCTTTTTAATTGACATAAAGTTATCGGCTAATCATATTATATATAATATGAAATACTTGGTTATCAACGGTTAATTTATTCCATTCTGGAGGCTTCTATCAGCCAGCCTTTATTAAAATTCAGATCGGACCTGGAAATATCCCGGCAGGATTCATCCGGCCAGGTAGTCTATGTTATCAAAGACCCGATTTCAGGGAAATTCTACCGTCTGAAAGAGATGGAGTTTTTTATTGCCGGGCTTTTTGACGGTAATAACAATATCGAGGATATCGCCGCCAGATTCGAGGAACGATTTAAGGCTAAAATCAGCCCTCAACAATTGGAAAAATTCGCCGCCAATCTGGCCGGCATGGGACTGCTTGAAGGCGTCAAACGGGCAGAGCAGACGATTGGACAACCCATCAAAAAAGCGCTTTTTAGCCGGCTTCTATTCATAAAAATAAAAGCGATTAATCCGGAAAAATTTATCGAGAGTACCTATAGCAAAGCCAGGTTTTTTTATGGTGATGCCGCGATATACCTATATCTGCTTTTGATAATTATTGCCGGCGTCCTCACGGTCAGTAATTTCGATGACATGATATTCCAGCTGAAAAGTTTCTTCGTGCCGGAGATAATTCCCCTGGTGTGGATAACGATTTTCTTTGTTACTTTGCTTCATGAATTTTCGCACACATATAGCTGTCGTCTTAATGGCGGCAAGGTAACCGATATGGGTTTTCTGCTGTTATACTTCCAACCCTGTTTTTACAGCAACGTCTCGGATGCCTATCTTTTTCCCAATAAAAAGAAGCGCATAGCCGTAACCGTAGCCGGCATTATCAGCCAGATAATTGTCTGGGCGCTGGCGGTGTGCATTTGGCGAATTACCGAGATGGATAATATAATCAACACCATAGCGTTTATAATTATCGCCCTGTCGCTGGTGGGTATCACTTTCAATTTAAATCCGCTGTTAAAACTTGACGGCTATTATTTTCTGGTCGATTACTGGGAGATACCGAATTTACGCCAGAAAACTTTCCGATATCTTCGTCAACGCCTGATAGGCCTGGCCGAAAATGAAGATCGCCTTGAGGTCACCTTGCGGGAGCACAAGATTTTCCTGTGGTATGGATTGGCTTCGCTGGTTTATTCGGGACTGCTATTAGCTTACATTTTTTATCATTTCGGCCTATTTGTTAAAGCGCGCCTGGGCGGATTTGGTGTAGCGCTGATGACGGCAATTATATTATATTTTATTTATGATGCTATGAAAAAAGGAAGGATATTTCAGGTGGTCTATAATCAAAGAGGAGCTATACTCAAACCAGGCAGGCTGATGATTACCGGCGCGGTAATCTTTATATTAGTTTTAGCCTCAATTTTCATAAAAATCCCGCATCGATTAACGAACGATTGCCTGGTTTTACCCCTGGAACTGGTTAGCCTGAAAACTACAACTCCGGGATCAGCGGACCTGTTTATCGAACGGGCCAACGAGGAGAAAATATTAACGCAATATAAATTGATAACCCAGGATTATTCGGTGTTGTCGATTTTTCCGGCCCTTAAAGTGGGAGATAAGGTTAAATCCGGCGGTTTGATCGCCAGTATCAGATCGAATATTTTTGAAGCGGATAAAGTTGGACGTCATGCCAATCTGGAACAGTACAAAAAACAGCTTGATCTTCTGGAGAAAGGCGCGCAACCGGAAGAAATCGAACAGACCGAGGATATTATCAGCCAGGCTCGGTTGAAATATGAAAAATCCCTCCAGGACTTGAACCGGGCGGAGAGCCTTTTTGTCAAAGGCGGTATCCCCGAACAAGAGCTTGAGGAAATCCGGACAAGCAATCAGGTGCTTAAATCAGAATTAGATTTTTATAACAACCAATTGGTACTTCTGAAACGGGGCGCCCGGCCCGAGGAAATCGATGTAGCTCGTTCACAGGTCAATCAGCTTGAGGCTAAACTCATTCATCTTGAAAGTCAGTTGGAAAAGACGATTATCGAATCGCCGATCGATGGTATAGTCACCCAGGTGAACACAGGCAATATGGTTATCGATATAGCTCGTATGGATACGGTAAAAGTAAAAATCAGGGTGCCGGAAAAAGAGATCTCGGCGATTGCATTGAACTATCCTGTCAGGCTGAAAGTCCGTTCCTATCCGGGTCTGACTTATTCGGGCATCGTAGTCAAGATAGATCCACTGGCGATGGTCGATGACAGAGGCCGTTCGATAATCGAAGTAACGGCCTGGATCGATAATCATGAGGGCTTGCTGAAACCGGGCATGACCGGCAAAGCCAAGGTAAATTGCGGAAAATGGCCGCTGTATAAAATCGCCTTATGGCGGCTGGTACGTTATCTGCGAATCGAATTCTGGTCGCTTTGGTGAGATATAGAGAACCTATTTTATGTCGGCAAAGATTTCGCGATGTAACCTTACTTCTAATATTTTCGTAATGGATTAGCATGAATGATATTAGATATCGTAAAACCAGAAGAAAAGATTTAATTGAAGCGGGCAAGCTAATCAGAACCAGCGTCAATAACCTCCGCGTAAAAAACGGTCTTAAACCTCAACGCTGGCGATTAGCCGGCATACCTCCACAACTTGATCATCTTCGCAAAACTGATCCCGGTTTATCCGTCTGCGCCTGGGATGGCGACAAATTGGTTGGCTATACCAGCGCGCTCGTTCGGGGCCAGCAATGGTACCTCTCCCAGCTGTTCGTTCACCCGCGCTATCAGGATAAAGGTGTGGGCCGTCAAATGCTTGAAAGAGTCTGGCAGGACAGCCCCAGTATGACTCATTCATTATGCACATTTGCCTATAATATGCAAGCTGTGGGTATTTACAGCAGATTCGGCATGGCGCCTTTATGCGATCTGCCCTGGCTTCATGCCGACCCGAAAAAGACCAGGCAACTGCAGCCAACTGGCTTAAAAATAATCGATTCGCATACCCGGGCTGACCTTAAATGGCTAAATGAGCTGGAAAGCAAAATCAGGGGTTACGCTCATCCTCAAGAATGGAAACTGTGGTTGAGCAATGAAAAATATAAGCTCTATTTTTTCACCAACCACGGCAAGAAAATCGGCTATGGCATGATTTTGAACAACATGGCGATCGCCCCGGTCGGGGTGATATCGCCTGAATATATGATAGATGTTATGACTGAGATGATTCGGCTGGCCAAACCGAAGAAGGGCAAAAAAATCATGCTCTGGTGCCCTACTCAAAACATTAAATTATATCGCTTCTTAATCGAAATCGGTTTTCGCGCCTCGGAACTTGAAATTTTTATGTCTGACACGCCTTATCCCGACTGGCAGAGATACGTACCCGCGACACTGGCGGTTCTTTAATTATCTAACTGTTAATTCTAAAGATTTTATAATCAGTGTTTTTGATATGCGTTATAAATTCAAACCGGCTATCTTGAATTTCGCCATTGTAAATCTTTTGTAACGCTTCCCGGGGCGCCGGCAAAATTAAATAGTTGGCTTTGTATCTAACGGCAATATTATAGATTGTATCAAGATCATTATTGGGTATCATCAAAGCCCTGTGTTTGGTCGTGTAGTTCACCTCCCAGGGATTTCTCGTCATTATCACTATTTCATCATCAGAATTATGATCGGCCTCAATAACAGAGGCGACTAATTTTAATTCTGAATCTATCTGATCATTTAAGTCAATCAGGTAAAATGATAATCTTACAGACCCGAAGATAGCCATCAAAGTGATAACGCATAGCACGGCGTAAGTGATAATCTTGTTTTTACAAAATCCAGGGATCGCTTTCACCGCCAAAACCACGCCGAACGGCACAAAAGCCATAGTACTCCTGAAAAGCGCGCCGCCCATGGCCGGAAAAGTCGCCGCTGTCGTATAAAATAAAAGCAATAAAGCCATAAACATCATGGGTGCTTGAAATTCTCGCCATTTAAAGCCGGTAGCCCTTGGTAATAAAACATAAAATATAACAATTATGGGAATAGGAATTATATCCCGGCCAAATGATTTTAATATTTCAATGACGTTATTCTGTACTGAGGCAAGCTTGGATAGCAGAATATTGCCTATTCCCCAATCCAAATATGATTTCAGCGAAAGGTCTTTACCATACGAATAAATATCATCATGGCAGGTCACCAGGGAGATTTTGAATGTTTCCGATACGAACGGCTTGCCGGTATAAAGCAAATTGATTATAAATACCGGTGAGATAATCAGCAAATATACCGCCAGGATCCCCAGCATTAGCCGTATTTTTGATTTTCTGCTAACCGATGAGAACAAAAGCGTGATCACTACCAGAAGCATCATCAAAATACCATCCTGGCGAGTCAATTGTCCGAGTCCGGCTAATATGGCAGCAATGATAAAATACTTGGGATTGTGCCGGCATTTCATCAGCATCAGAATACTCGCGGATACAAAAACCGCGTAATATATCGATGAGTCTGTCGCGATTGAATAAATAAAAAGGCCGGGCGCAAACAAGGTTATAATCGCAGACCAAAATGAAATCGCCTTTGATTTGGTGTATTCCATTCCGATATAATAAGCTATTATCGAGCAGCCCAGACCGAACATAAAAGACGGTATCAGCGCGGCCAGTAAAGATTTGCCGAATATCAGCAAAAAAGGGTATATTATAATCGATGTTAACGGCATCCAAAAATCGTTGCTGAAATGAGTCAGGCTATCCTGTAAAACCAGAAAATGCCAGACATAATCAATCACGAAACCGCGCCCATCAGCCAGGTTTTGGGCCAAGCTCAGATAATAAGCGGGATCGCCATGCCCCGGGTTAGTAAGCTTTGAGGCAAAATGAAACCGCAAGACCAGACTTAAGATGAAAAATAGTAAATAAACAGCTATAGCCGCTTTTTTGTTATAGAAATCGTCGTTAAAGCTGTTAATATGCTCTTGAAAATTCATATCATCTGCCTGTTAAACAACAAGTTAATAATATTTTGTGGCTTTATCAATAAAAAAGGAAAATATCATGTTGCTGATGTTTTCCCTTTATTTTTCTGATATCTTTAGTATATTACCTAACAGTGGGCATTTTAGAACAAGGGACTTCTTGTGCGATTAAAAATTAAATCGTTTTTTATAGGACAAAAGCGAAAACTTTTGTTGGTAATCCAAGCTAAGGAGGATTAAGTGAGCAAACAAGCACTCGGATTATATCTGGTAGTAATTATTACCGGATGCTTGTTAGGCACGGCGATAGCCGGTCAAACAGTAGAACTTGGCAATAGAGCGACTGAAATCAGATTACTGAATCAGGATCAGAGCGAGGTAGTGATTCAAATCGATATCGGAGCGGTTAATATCGATGAGGTAGCCACCAAAGAAGGGTTATTTACGATGATGACCGTCGATGGCTTTTCCCATTCAAACAGAATCGGCGAACCGAGTTTGCCGACAGTTAATAAGATTTTATCCGTGCCTTTTGGCTGCGAACTTATTACTGAAATTGTTGAATCTGAAGTTGAAGAATTTTCATTAGCGGGGCTTAAGCCAAATCAGCCATTGATACCGGTTCAGCCGCCTCTGTCGAAATCGGCCGATCCGGATGATGTGCCGTTTGAATATAATCGGGCGGTATATCAGCGGAGCGGCTACTATAGCCTGCCTGTCGCCGAAGCCAAGATACTGGGTACGATGCGGTCATTGCACCTCGGCATGATTTCAATATCTCCATTTGAATATGATCCGGCAACCGACAATGTCAGGGTATTTAAACATCTCGTGGTAAAAATAAGCTACCTTCATCCCGATTGGTCGTTAAGCCAGGATATGCAGAGACGCTATCATTCGCCGATGTTCGAACCGGTTTTTGACCGGCTTGTCAACTATGAATCGCCCGAACCGCTTATTCTCGATGATCTCGTTACCTACCCTGTCAAATATCTGATTATCTCTAACCGGATGTTCGAATCGCAATTGCAGCCTTTTATAACCTGGAAAAAGCAGAAAGGTTTCAATGTCATAGTCGCTTATACGGACGTAATCGGTTCTTCGGCAAGCGCGATAAAAACCTACATTCAGAACCAGTACAATAACAGCAATCCGCCATCTGATCCGGCGCCATCGTTTGTGTTATTGGTGGGCGACACGCCTCAAATTCCAACCTGGGATGGAGAAGCCGGCTCACATGTCACGGATTTGCGTTATTGCGAATTCACGGGCGATGATTACCCGGAAATCTACTATGGCCGCTTTTCAGCTCAAAACACCAGCCAGCTTCAGCCGCAAATAGACAAGACTTTAGAATATGAACAATACACTATGCCCGATCCCGGTTATTTAGCTGAGGTAACTTTGGTTTCGGGCGTTGATGCAAGTAATGCCGCGACCTATGGCAACGGCCAGATTAATTACGGTACCAACTACTATTTCAATACCGCCCATGGGATAACCGATCATACATGGCTTTATCCGGCTTCAGATCAATCCGGCGCCTCGGCGGCCATAATCCAGACCATAAGTAATGGTGTCGGATTCACGAATTATACCGCCCACTGCGGTCACACCGGTTGGTCCGATCCGTCATTTACGGTTAGCGATATATACGCTCTTTCGAATAACCATAAATATTTGCTTGGCATAGGTAATTGCTGCCAGTCAAATACATTCGGTGAATCCACGCCCTGTTTTGGCGAAGCCTGGCTTCAATCGGCCAATAAAGGCGGGGTTGGTTATATCGGCGGTTCGAATTACACCTATTGGGATGAGGATTATTGGTGGGGAGTCGGCGCCGGTCCTATAGTCGGCGCTGGTCCAACTTATGAACAAACCGGTCTTGGCGCGTATGATGGCGTTTTCCACGACCATGGCGAAGCGCTTAATCTTCATTATATCACTAACTCGGCAATCATTTTCGCCGGTGACATGGCGGTGGTCGAGGGCGGCAGCAGCCTAACTCAGTATTATTGGGAGATTTATCATCTGATGGGTGATCCATCGGTGATGAATTATATGGGCGTACCCTCCGCAAATACCATCAGCCACGCCAGTACTATTTTACTATCGTCTGCTTATTTCACTGTAACTGCCGCTCCCGCTTCCTATGTCGGTATTTCAATCAACGGCGTACTGCATGGCGCGGCTTATGTAGGCCAAAGCGGCACGGTAAATGTCCCATTAACGCCCTTCAGCCAGCCGGGCACGGCCGATATCGTAGTCACCGCCCAGAATCGCGAACCTTATATCAGCACGGTTCAGGTTATATCGCCCAGCGGGCCATATGTCATATTCGACAGCTACGATATCAACGATATTTCCGGCAACAATAACGGCGAACTCGACGCCGGCGAAAATATTATTCTCGGTGTGCAGCTTATCAATGTCGGCCCGGATAACGCCAACAACGTAACGGCTACTTTGACATCCTCGGATTCTTATGTCAATATTACTGACGCCGGAGAAACTTACGGCTCTATAGCAGGGAACAACGGTACTGTTAACCGGCCCGGCGCTTTCGCTTTTAATATTTCATCGAACACGCCGGATGGCCACAATATCGCGTTCGCAATAGAAGTAACCGGCACCGCTTTAGACACCTGGACGAGCAATTTCTCCATCCCGGTACATTCGCCAGATTTGGGCTTCGTGTCGGTGATAATTAACGATGCCTCCGGCAATGGCAATGGCATTTTGGATCCCGGCGAAACGGCTCAATTGACAGTCACGCTGATCAATGATGGCAGCGGCTGGGCGAATAATCTCAGCGGACTCCTTTCGGAAAATGACGGCTACGTTTCTATCGGCGACCCCAACGGAACATACGGCGACATAGCTCCGGAAGGTGGAACGGCAAATAATTCTACCAACGTTTACGTAGTCTCGGCCAGTTCCGCTTGTCCGCAAGGTCACCCCATGACATTTCAGATTGCTCTTAGTGCCGAGCTCGGCTATACAACAAGCGTCAATTTCGATGTGATAGTTGGTGACAGAAGTATCGTTTATTTCGACGATTTTTCCACCAATCAGGGATGGAGCGGACTTGGCGGTACCGGCGAATGGACCATTGGAACGGCCATAGGCGGAGCAGGCACAGATAGTTACGGTGAACCGGATCCCGCACAGGATCATACGCCTACCGGCGATAATATGCTTCTAGGCAATGATCTGACAGCCGATGGTGATTATGGCGCATCAATGACTCAAACATATTGGGTAACCTCGCCAATTATAGATTGTTCCGATTATACCGAAGTGATCATGGTTTATTATCGCTGGCTGGGCATTGAGAGCGATTCGTACGATAATGTTTATTTTCAGGTCTACAACGGCAGTTCCTGGATTACCTTATTAGAAAACGGCAATACCACCATAGATGAAACTTCATGGAGTATTCAAAACTATGATCTTTCAGCGTATGCCGATGAAAATTCGGATTTCCGGATCAGATTCGGCATCGGTATTACCGATGGTTATTGGAATTTCTGCGGTTGGAATATAGATGATATTGAAATAAAAGGCTACCATCAGGGTAGTTCTCTGCCGCCGGATATCTCGTATACTCCGGCCAGCCTGGCCGATAGTTTGGCCGAGGGCGAATCTGCCATAAAATATATTAAAGTCCGTAACAATGGTTTGGGCAATCTCAGGGTAAGGTTCACGACCTCAAATACCTGGCTTAATTTCGATGGCGCTCAGCAAGATATCGCTCCCGACGACAGCTTGAATTTCGCGGTAACTCTGAACGCTTCCGGCCTGACGCCAGGAAATTATAACGGCACGCTTAATTTCACCGCTAACGACCCGGATACGCCATCGGGGGCTGTACCTGTCAGCTTGCATGTATATCAACCCAATATTTATATCGGGCAAAGCTCAATTACAGAGACTCTCGAATCAGGCGAGCAATCATCCAAACCGTTGATCATCGCGAACAACGGTCCGGGCCGACTGAATTACTCTATCGATTATGAAACATTTGACAGCCGTTTAGCCTTGAATATAAATGGTTCAAAGTCAACAGCGGCCAAGGTCAATCAGCCTGAACCGATCGGATATTTCCCGCCTGTACCCGGCAAGACTGATAGATCGGAACCTTATTACCCACCGATGACTTTAGGTTCAGGCGGCCCGGATGCTTTTGGCTATAGGTGGATTGATTCCGATGAACCCGGCGGCCCAACCTACTCATGGAAAGATATTACCTCAAGCGGCACTTTGATTACCGGCTTGTATGATGATACAAACGTGGGTCCGATGCCGATCGGGTTTAATTTCGAGTTTTACGGCAATACTTATAATTCATTCAGATTTTGTACTAACGGCTTTATCTCTTTTACATCCACGGCTACCGCTTATACCAACAGAGCTGTCCCCACGGGCAGCGATACGCTGGGAAATTTAATCGCGCCGTTCTGGGATGATTTGAATTTCAGCGATGGCGGTGACGCTTATTATCGTTCGACGAGCGATTCTCTTATTATTTCCTATATCAACGTAGCTCACTATAGTACCGGCGGTCCATACACTTTCCAGATGATTCTGCTGGCCAACGGCAAAATTATCATCCAATATCAGGATATCAATGATCCCAATAATTCGGCGACAATCGGGATTCAGAACAACACCGGCACGATTGGGCTTCAGGTAGCCTATAATCAGGTTTATGCCCATGACAATCTGGCTATTCAGATTTCAGCCGGGTCCGATTGGCTGGATATAGCTCAAACAGGCGGGGCTATCGATGCTTATAGCGTTGACACGGTCAATGTGCTCTTCGATGCCGCAGATTTGGATGATGGTGATTATCTCGGCCAGATAACTGTGACCTCAAATGACCCGGACTCGCCGACGATTGATATTCCGGTGACTCTTAGCGTTGGTTTGGACGCAGCGATGATCGAATTGAATCTAAGCTCGATTATCGATACGGTTGCGACCGGCGAGTCAGCGACGGTAAACCTGATTATCGGCAACATTGGCACAATCGATCTCAATTATACGGTCACCGATAATCGCTCGTGGATTGGCGAACTGCCTACTAATGGCGTAATCGCGCCGGCGGCGGTAGATACTGTCGCGGTAACTTTAAATGGCGCGTCTTTACCGGAAGGCAGCTATTCCGGAACCGTGACAATCAATTCAAACGCGATAAATAATTCATCGGTGGTATTACCTGTCACGCTTGTCATTGTTGGTCCGCCGGCTGAACCTGATATCAGTTTGAATCTGTCAGCCATTGTTGATACTGTCGTGGTAAGCGAATACTCTGAAGTTAAGTTGATAATTGGCAACGCCGGTTCGGGCGATCTCAATTATACGCTTACGGATGATCGTAGCTGGATAAATGAGAATCCGGGCAGCGGTACAGCGGCCCCGTCTGAAACTGATTCTATAACAATTACACTTGATGCTTCGAGCTTAGACTTGGGGACATACGCGGGTACGATCACTGTCAGCTCCAATGATCCGGACGAAGGCAGCGTCTTGATTCAGGTTACTCTGGTAGTCGTTGAGGCGTTTCCGGCTTGCGACTATATCCCGGGCGATATTAATGGCGATGGCAATACTATAAGCAGCGATATTACTTATGGCGTCAATTATTTCAGGGGCGTGGGGGCAGTCCCGCCGATTTCCTGCTGGGACGAAGTAAATTCGGCGTGGCTATATGTAGCCGGCGATGTCAATGGAGATTGTCAGTTTATCGGGGCTGATATTACTTATTGTGTGGGATTCTTTAGAGGGATAAATCTCGTATTGCATTTCTGCCCGAGATTGCCTCCTTATACCCCGCCGGTATTGGGAATTCCTGGTGATAGTAAAGATGGCAAGCCAAGCAATGCGTCATCCGCCGAAATCCAGCCATCGATACCGGAAAAAAACGATAAATAAAAAATCTTCAATTAATTTGCTCAAGGGCGGTCCGCGGACCGCCTTTTTTTATGTTTCACCCCCTAACAATATATCAATATGCCCCTTAAAATGACGATAGTATAATAAAGGGATTATTGCACCAATAGCTAATTGCTTAATTCTTTACAGAGGAGGTCTATATGTGGAAAAACTTGATAAATGTCGCGATTGTATTATCGCTGCTGGCAGTTGGATGTTCGAAAGATAATCCAGCCGATCCACCTGAGCAGACCACTGATCTTGAGGCTCTTTGCTCCGAGCTTTTTGGGACTCAGGATAACGACTCCGTTGAGGTTATAACCGCGGATAGCGCCGAGGTTGCTTTAGATATCGAATTTGGCGTGAGTGATTCGGCGGAGATTGACCTAGATGGTGATACTTTATATATAATAGCTTATGACAGTACAGTCAGTGATTCGGCCGACTTGGCGGTTGATTGCCGATTACTGAATTTCATCTTTGGAGGCGATTCAACCAAAATGGCGATGTTTTTCAACTGCTCTCCGGATGGTCTGGTTTTCGATAACAGTCTGATTTTTGATGTTGACCTTGATAGTTTCAACAATCATCCTAACGCGAACGTAGTTAAATTATATATTTATGACACGGACGGAGACAGATGGGATTTGGTCAGCGTTTTACAAAAAACTGATCCGCGACTGCGATTTGAGATAGACCATTTTTCCAAGTATGCGATTTCTGATTAGATTTTTGTAAAATCTCTAGTTTTATGTTTAATTAAAAATTATTCGATTTTTGCCGCTCATACATCGACAATTGATTTATAATTTCATGACTTTTAATCGATTATGGGTATTGAGAATTGATCTCAGCCGATTTTCCCGTGGCAGTGCTTATATTTCTTGCCACTGCCGCAGGGACAGGGGTCATTCCGGCCGGCTTTCTTCTCAACTCGAATTGGCCGCTTTTTTTGCGTGCGTTCGGCCGCTTCCTGCATCGGGCCGGTGTAGCCGGTTGGGCCTGAATTCTCGCCGTCCACCTGCGCTCGCGCTTGCGCCGCGGTAGCTACGCCCATGCCGACCGCGTCCTGCTTGGCGGCAACCATCTGCTGACGAGACTGTCTGATCGGCTGATCGCTGACCGGTTTAAGTCTGAATATGTAAGTAATCGCCAGTTCATCTATTCTTTGCAGCATCTCCGAGAACATCCGGTAGCCTTCTTTTTTAAACTCAATCAGCGGGTCCCTCTGGCCATAGGCGCGAAGCCCAATGCCGGTTTTCAAATGATCCATCTCGTACAGATGTTCCCGCCACTCATTATCGATAACGGACAGGAAAGCGTAACGTTCAAGCTGGCGCATTACATGTTCACCGAAAAGCTTTTCCTTGTTCTCGTAAATCTCCATAGCGGCTTTGGCCAGCCGGTCGATAACAGTATGCTGGTCCAATTTTAGAATATCCTCACGCGGCCAATTGAAAACCAGCAGAAATATTTTGCGGGTTTGTTCGCGAAGGCCATCCAGATGCCAGTTTTCGGGATATTCTTTCTCCGGGCAAAATTCCCAAACTTTTTCTTCGATTATTTGAGGCATCAATTCCAAAACTTCATTCCTGAGGTTTTTCCCTTTAAGGCAAGCCGCCCGCTTGGTATAAACCACCTCACGCTGGTTGTTCATGACATCATCATATTCCAACAAATGTTTTCTGATAGAGAAGTTCTGAGCCTCTACCCGTTTCTGCGCCCGTTCGATAGCCTTGGTCACCATACTGTGTTCGATAACCTCGCCCTCCTGAATTCCCAGTCTATCCATGATAGAGGCGATCCGATCAGAGCCGAACAGCCGCATTAATTCATCCTCGAGAGAGAGGAAGAACCGGGAACTGCCGGGGTCGCCTTGACGGCCCGCGCGGCCGCGTAACTGACGGTCTATCCGGCGGGATTCATGACGTTCGGTACCGATTATGTGCAGTCCGCATGGGACATCATCATCGCATTGCAGTTCTTTATATAGAGGGCATTTGTTTTCTTTATCCATAGGCGAAACGAGCATGCAATAAGGCGATTTGACTACGCTTTCACCCAGCTTGATATCGGTGCCGCGGCCGGCCATGTTGGTGGCAATTGTCACCGCGCCGGGCCAGCCGGCTTTCTGGACAATTTCAGCTTCCTGTTGATGGTATTTCGCGTTCAAGACAGCGTGGCCGATTTTTTCAAGTTTGAGAAGTTTCGATAATATCTCGGAAACTTCCACCGAGACAGTACCGACTAATATAGGGATGTTCTTTTGGTGAAGCCTCACGATTTCCTGAATTATCGAACTATATTTTTCTTTACGCGTCCGATAAATAACATCTTCACAATCGATTCGTCTGACCGGTCGGTTGGTGGGAATAACCACAACATCGAGCTTGTAAATTTCCCAGAGCTCGCCGGCTTCAGTTTCGGCGGTACCGGTCATTCCCGAAAGCTTATGGTACATCCGAAAGAAATTCTGAAGCGTAATCGTGGCCAGTGTCTGCGTTTCACCTTCGACCGTGACCTCTTCCTTGGCTTCGATAGCCTGATGCAGTCCATCGGAATAGCGCCGCCCCGGCATCAGCCTGCCGGTGAACTCATCCACTATCATCACCTTGCCGTCCTGAACCACGTATTCGTTGTCCTTTTCGTAAATTTGAAAAGCGCGCAGAAGTTGGTTAATGGCGTGGTTTTTGTCGGAAAGAACGGCATGCCTTTGATACAGCTCTTCCTTGGCCCGAATTTTATCTTCATCGTTATAATTAGGATCGTTATCTATGGCTACCAGGCCTTCGGCGATATCGGGTATTTCAAACAATTTCTGATCATCCGGTGCAAGCATCGACCGGCCGGGCTCCTCTAAAACGACATTATGTTCGCGTTCATCGATAGAGAAATACAGCTGATTGTTAATTTCATGCATCTTCTTGTCGCGCATATAATCGGATTCGACGCTTTGAACCAGCTGTTTAACTCCCTTTTCCTTGTACAGTTTTAAAAGCTGTTTATTTTTAGGCGCGCCGCGATGGGCAATTAAAAAATTGACGCCGGCTTCATAGTCCTTGCCTTCAGCCATCAACTTTTCGCCATCGCTGATTAGTTTGGTACAGAGCTGATTTTGTCGCCTGACCAGGTTCTGAACCAGCGGCTTCATTTCGATAAACCGCTCGTTCAACTTCGATTCGACCGGGCCGGATATGATCAGAGGCGTCCGGGCTTCATCGATCAAAACAGAATCGACCTCATCGATAATCGCGAAGAAATAGCCGCGTTGGACCATATCCTCCGATCTTACCGACATATTGTCCCTGAGATAATCAAACCCGAATTCATTGTTGGTGCCGTAGGTGATATCGCAATTATATTGGGCGCGTCTCTCATTGGGATACATCTCATTCTGAATGCAGCCAATGGACAAGCCCAAAAATTCATAAACTTTGCCCATCCACTGGGAATCGCGCTTCGCCAGGTAATCGTTAACAGTGATAAGGTGAGCGCCCTGGCCAACCAGTGAGTTCAGATACATAGGCAGGGTTGCTACCAGCGTCTTGCCCTCACCGGTGGCCATCTCGGCTACTTTACCCTCATGAAGCACAACCCCGCCGATTAGCTGGCAATTATATGGAATCATATCCCATTTGATTTCAATTCCGCAAACATCCCAAGTTTTGCCAACCAATCTGGCGCAGGCTTGTTTGACCATGGCAAACGCCTCGGGCAGGATTTCATCTAGTTTTTCGCCTAATATTTCCTGGTAAGCGGCCTTTTTCCTGTCCTTTTCGAGATCGGGGTTTTCATCCAGATGGATTATGAACTGCTCGCCTAATGGCTTTAATTCCAGTTTTAATTCTTCGGTCCGTTTTTTAAACCAGTCATCGGGTTTATCGTTGAGTGATTCATATATCTGGTTTATTTCATCTACTAACGGGGCCAGTTTCTTAATATCTCTATCATGTTTTGAGCCAAAAACTTTCGTGATTAAATTGAATGCCATTATTAAAACCTTTCTGTTTAAGCAAGTATACTTATTTAATATATTAGCGGGCAAGAGAAAAGTTTTCAGGAGTTTCCTTGAAAACCCTCGCATAAGTAATACTTCCGCTATTAAATAAGTTGCGCTGGTTGTGTCAGGTCATAGGGCGAAGCCCGTGACTTAACGCTAGTTTGCGATCTAAAACAGCCGGTTCACGCTCCTCGGGCTACGAACCGCCTGAACCTCTAATTCTGAATCTAATTGGACAAACTATCCGATAATAAATCGACTTCCGCCTTCCAAGTCTCAAAATCGAGCATTAAAAACGGAAGTAGATGAAAATTTTAGTGTAAAATATATTAAAAAAGATTATTGTTTTGCTTGACAATAAAATTTATCTCGATTTATATATTTAAAATTGGAGCCATAAAGCAAAATCGCCGTGCGGGGCAAGCGGGCTTTATGGCAAGGATGATTAATACCTGGTTATAATACTAATAATCCGGTATCGGGCAGGAGGTTAAACAGGTTGGCATATATCATCAACAGCGAATGCATAATGTGCGATCTCTGTATAGCGGAATGCCCCCAAAATGCCATCATGCCGGGTGATCCAAAATATATAATCGATGCCGATCTCTGTGACGATTGCGGCAGTTGCGCCGATATCTGCCCGGTAGAAGCCTGCATACTCGATGATGACGGCTAATAGCCGGCAATTCATTAGCGTTTTTAATATTAAACTACCTTTAGCTTTTTCCTTTTATTTATTTCTAATTTTCAGATTCCCGGCAGGGTGTCATGGCAGACGACCCTGAAAATTGTTATTTATTATCAGCCTTGTCGATTAACTTCTTTATCTATTAATAACCAATTAAAGATATATTAGTCCACATAGAAATTCGATAAAATACCGAATCGGGAGTATTATAATTAAATTTGGTTTAATGATAAATATGACTTGTCTGAGATTTAGGATTTGTTATATTGTATATTAACTGGGGAGAGGTGAGGTGGTATATAAAAAAAAAGGAGTTTTTAATGAGAAGTTGCATTATTGCGATTCTTATCGCAGTGATGATTGTTCCTAATGCCTTAATGGCTCAGGAAGCCGGAAGCTTTGTTGCCGGGATTGAAGCAGGATTTACCTCCGCGATGGGCGATTTCAGGAACGACTCCCTTAATGCGAATACCGGCTTTGGCCTGGGTGCTGAACTAAGGTACACGCTGTTAAAAAACATATCTTTGGGACCTTTTCTCAGATATCATCGATTTGGCTCCAATACTGAAAGCATAGAGGGGAATATCAGCTATAATTTCACTCAATACGGCGGCTTGGGCCGGATCAGCATGTTTAGCGTTGGCGGCGGCAATCTTTATATAGTTGGTGGCGGCGGTATTTTTAAGCCAAATTCACATACCTGGGCACCCACCAACACGACCAATGAAACCTTTGAAAGCGGCCCATTTTTTACCGCCGGCTTAGGCTTATCCACCAATCCCTTCGCCTCCACAATATATGAACTGGAAATCCGTTATAATAGCGGTAATGCTGATAAGATTTCGATGGTCGGGATTGAAGAAGTCACCCAGAATTATCAATTCGATTTCATTTATCTTGCAATGAAATTATCGTTCAATTCCAAGGGTATTAAGCCTCAGCCGAGGTATTGATTTCAAATATTGCTTTGTGCCAAAATCATGGGAGCCGCACCGGCTCCCTTTTCATTTGGGATGACATTGCCAGCTGCTGCAGCTTATTAATTTAGAAAATCCCGGAATGGGCCAAATTCAAATTCGCGCAACACCAGGCTTAATTTGTTTTCTGTCTTCTTTAAATTTACATAATGTCTGAAAGTATTGCCAAAACCGGCGCCTTTTACCCGGGGCTGGTCGGGATCAAATTCCCAGGGATGCAGGTAAATTATCGATGGCCTCCCCTCTGCGCAGACCTTTTTGATATTTCGCTTCAGAAAAAAATCGGGATATAACCTGAAATAGCCGCCGCCGCCGCCGGGAATCCGCCGGCCCAGAAAATCAATTACGGTCATCGGGAATTCACGCAGGCGGCGCCGTTCATTTGCTACTATGTCGAAAGGTGAAAGCGGAACGGACTGGGCCTCCCCATAGCGAAAATGTTTCATAGGAAACAATGATGAATCGTATTTATAGCCCAATTCGATCAAACCATTAAATTTATCATTATCCGCGGCGCCAAGTGAGAAACTGGGAGCGCGATAACCCAGGATTTTTTTCCGAGTGATTCCTTCCAATAATGAGTCAGTTCGTTTAACATCCTCGATAAATTGTTCGACGGTCATGTCATATACCAATTTATGGTCATAGCCGTGATTGGCTATTTCATGGCCTTCCTTGTCAATCTCTTCAATTAATTTTGAATGCCTTTCGGCGATCCAGCCCAGTACGAAAAAAGTGGCTTTAACTTTATGGCGTTCAAGTATATCAAGCACTTTCAGCGTGTTGCGTTCCACTCTCGATGGAAATGTATCCCACTGATCCCGGTTTATCGCCGCCGCCAGCCCGGATACCTGAAAATGTTCCTCGATATCAAAACTTAAAATATTTTTCATTGCCCTACAAACTTTTCAGGTCATCCAAACTCATGGTTTTTAATTCCAATCGGCGACAGACATATTATAACAAGATCGCTGATTGAGCCGCTATAGTAGCGGCAGATAATTGTCTATTTCATACTGCGTGACCGCGATTCGATAATTTTCCCATTCAACTTTTTTATTTTCGATCAGCTGATAAAAAACGTGATCGCCTAAAACTTCCCTCATGAGTTTGGATTTCTCGAATTCTTTTACCGCGTTTTCCAATGAGTTGGGTAAAGTCTTGATTTTTTTGCCTGTGAGCTTGGTTGAATCCATGTCAAATATATTCTCCTCGATGGGAGCGGCAAGAGAGTAATTATTCTTTACGCCATCATAGCCCGAGGCCAGCATCACGGCAAAAGCAAGATACGGATTACAAGCAGGGTCCGGACTTCTCAATTCAACCCGGGTGGCTTCCTCGCGGCCGACCCGATACATCGGAATACGTACTAAAGATGACCTGTTGCGGCGGCCCCAAGAAATATAAGCGGGCGCTTCATAACCGGGCACCAGGCGCTTATACGAATTTACCCACTGATTGGTCACCAGACAAAATTCGGTAACATGTTTAAGCAGTCCGGCCACATAGCTTCTGGCAATTTGCGAAAGGTTGTACTCATCAGAGGAATCGAAAAACGCATTCCTGCCGTTCTTGAAAAGCGATTGATGAGTGTGCATACCTGAACCGTTTGCCCCGAATATCGGCTTGGGCATGAACGATGCGTAATAATTTTCGGAAGCGGCTATTTCTTTCACCACCAGACGATATATCATGGCTGAATCAGCCATTTTTAAAGCATTCTGGTACTTCAAATCGATTTCGTGCTGGGAATGGGCTACCTCGTGATGCGAGCATTCCACTGGAATGCCGATAGCTTCCAGAGCCTTAACAGTTTTTTTCCTGAGGACTGTCGGCGTATCTATAACGGTGTAATCGAAATAACCGCCTTTATCGAGTATTTCCGGCGCAGCCGAGCTCTTAAAGTAAAAATATTCAATTTCCGGTCCCATATACGCGGTATAGCCGTCGCGGCTGAGTTCTTTTATGACCTTTTTCAGGATATAACGGGAATCCCCTTCATAAGGTTTACCATCAGGCGTTTGAATATCGCAAAAGATACAGGCTATTTTTTCCTCATTTACCGCCCAGGGAATAATAGTAAAAGTGTCAAGATCCGGAATAGCCATCAAATCGGATTCCTCGATTCTAACGAAACCCTCAATGGATGATCCATCGAATCCCTGACCATGGTCCAGCACCGCCTCGATTTCCGAACGTGTGATGCTCATGCCTTTTAGGCAGCCGAGAATATCAGTAAACCATAGCCTTATATATTTAACCTGGTTTTCGTCCATAAGTTTGATAATATCGTTTTTAGTCAGCGCCATTGTTCCCTCCGGTTAAAATTTTATGTAAACTGATTGTTATTCCTTATCGGATAATTATCTGATAATTATTATTCTTTCAATGTAAATTGATAATAATCTTTTCTCAAGCCTCAATATTATGCTTTAATTCGGGAAAAACGTTTATGCCAATTTATTGTTTTTACCAGTCCATCATCAAGAGAAACTGTCGGTTCGAAATTCAGAAGTTGCCGCGCTTTGGCTAAATCCGGAACCCGATTGCGGACGTCTTCATAATGCCCGCCGAACAGCTCATAGGCAATGAACTCAATATCCGATTTTGAATTAGTTAATTTTATGATTTTCCCGGCCAAAGCTTCGATGCTTATTTCGTCGGTCGAACCGATATTTAATATCTCGCCTATTACCTTGTCCGATTCGATCGCCGCTTTTATGCCTTTTATGGTATCACTCACATAACAAAAACTGCGGGTCTGCCGGCCATCCCCGTGGACCGATAAGGGCTTATTCTGAAGGGCCTGTTCGATAAATACCGCTTGTGGTCCACCCCACCAGCTGCGATGGTTACGCGGCCCATAACTTCCGAAGAACCTGAGAATTACAACAGGAAGCCGTCTTTCATCATAATACGCCATTGCCAGTTGTTCATCGAAAGCTTTCGATATGGCGTAAGCCCAGCGGCGCACAAACGGCGGCCCAAGCACCAGGTTGTCGCTTTCCTTAAACGGCGGCACGGGATTTTTGCCGTAAACATCCGAAGTGGAAGCGATAACGGTTTTAATACCCAATCTCGAGGTACATTCAAGCACAGTTTTAGTGCCTTCGTTATTAACATTTAATGTATTCAGAGCGCCGCCATACCGAGGAATCTTGTAGGCGGCCAGATGAACCAGGCATTGGGTATTTTCGCAAGCCTTATCTAAAACGCCGGGTTTACGGATATCGGATTCAATGAATTGGAACTTCTCGTCATCTATTATGGATTCGAGATTTGACGGATTGCCGTAAGATAAATCATCAACTGCGATGACTTCCCAGCCCGATTTTATCATCAATTCCGCGAGATTAGAGCCAATAAAACCTGCTCCGCCTGTAATTACAACTTTGGGCATTTATTCGGGAATAGTAATTGTTTTAATTTTACGGGTCGATGGATCTTCGTAGGGAAATGATTTGGCGATAATTTCGACTATTCTCTCGGCGGTTTGGCCATCCCAATATTTAGGCGCGCCACCGATATTATTCTTGGTAGATAAGATTAGCTCGGCGCCGGCGATTATTTTTTCGGGGAAAGCTCCAACAATTTTGTTCGTGCCTTCTTTAACCGTCGCAATCCATTCGGTGTTTTGTCTGAGCGTGAGACAGGGTATGCCTAAAACGCTTGATTCGACTTGCATGGTGCCCGAATCGGTCATCAGGAATAAAGCGTCTTTCTCAAGAGCCAAAATATCAGGATACTTCGAATCGAAATATATCATGAACCTCTTGTTATCGAAGTAATGAGTCAAGCCATAGTCTTTAATTTCATCTTTTATGCGTTTGTGACAAGCCAGAACAACCGGAATTTTATCCGATATCTGCCTGGCCGCCGATAAAATGCCGTTTAAGACCTCGTAGGAATCGGTATTGACTTTGCGGTGCAGCGACAGGACGGCATAACGTTTTTGGGTTAAGCCCAGACGATTCAGAATTTTTGAATCGCCGGCCAGCGGCAGAAATTTTTTCAGCGCGTCAACCATCACATTGCCTACAAAGAATATCCTCTCTTCCGGAATACCCTCGCCAAAAATATTAGCATGGGCTATGCCGTCGGTAACAAAGAAAAGGTCCGAGACGCTGTCAACCAGCTTGCGATTGACATCCGTACTGGAGATATTGCCGGGGCAGCGCAAGCCCGCCTCGATATGAGCTATTTTTATGCCCAAACGCGCGGCAGTAATAGAAGCAGCCAAAGCGGCCGGCGAACCGCCGATAACGATAATCAAATCAGGCGCGATTTCCGGTAAAGATTTTTCCATTTCCAGCATGATTCCGGCGGTGGTTTCGGCGTGAGTACCGGTTTTAATGTTGAGATAAATATTCGGTCTGGGCAAGGCTAGTCTTTCAAACAGATAATTCGATTCAATTTTTGAAAATGGCCTGCCGGTGTAGAGAATAATCGGTTCAAGAGTATCATAGAAACGGGAGATCTTATCAATAACCGGCGAAATCTTTATCAGGTTTTTCAGAGAATTGATAATGAATACTAATTTTTTCAATTTGCCCGAGTACAATTGATTATCTCCTTTTATCTGTTTTGTCGGTCATTTTATTCATAAATATAATACTAATTGCGCCAATCAGTAAAGTAAAAACCGACTAATATGGCTATCGGTTGTCACTATGCGTTTGGCTAACAAGCATCCGGGGAATGCCGACAAAATCAAATTCGAGCAATAGCCGGGTAAGTTTAAATTCCGCCAAGGACAGATTGCCATAGCTTCTTAAACTCTGTAATGGGGGCAAAAGTTGACGCGGAAGATGTGGATCGAATTCCCATAATGGAAAATTCAGAACCGCCGGTATTTCATTATGAGTAAAATGACGCAAACATTTCCTTAGAAACCAATATGGATAAAGTCTAATCTTTCCGGGATGACCAAAATTGATATCCATCCCGAAAAACCTGTACAAGCTTGGCGGAAAAGTATGAATAGCCGCGGTGTCATTAAATTTGACCTCAACCGGCCATTTATCTTCCCCGCGAGATGTTATTTTAAAATCGGTAAGGAAATAGCTGAATCCCCTACCGGCCAAAGATTTCAGGATGGCATTGCCCTCTTTAGACCCATATTTAAGCATAAGGCCCATAGTTTTTTTGCCGGTAATTTCCTCAAGTTTTTCCTTATGACCGGCAATATCGCCGGGGCATCTGAAAGTACGATAATCACAACATAACCCAATTTCATGACCGCGCGAGAAAACCAATGACACAATCTCGGGGAAATCCTGCATTATTTCGGGCGTTATGTAAAAATTGCCTTCAGCGCGATATTTGTCTATATGGTCAAGAAGGTGGAGAATGTTGGGTATGACCCGGGATCGGCTTTTGGTCGAATTATAGCCGCTGGGCAAAAAGTCGTTTATTTCAATAGCCAGAATATGCCCGTTAAAGGCGGTTTTCTGCGTAATTTCCGTTTTTCTGTTTGCTTGCATTTTAATAACCTAACACTATGTCCTAAAATCTATTTCATAGCCTTTCATCGGCTAAATCCAATCCCTAACTTAATATATTAGCTTCAGATATTTCAATAAGTCAATATATGAAAAAAATATCGCAACTTTTGATTTATTGCGAAAGGCAGTTAGCTATTACTTTCAATTTGGCCATTTCGCCGATAATTGTTTACACAAACGAATGTTAATGCTATCTTTATGTTATGAGTACCGCGGATAATAAAATAATGCTAATTGTCAACCCTGCCGGCGGCGGCGGTAAAACCATCGATTTATTGCCGGATGTTGAAAGGAAACTGATCAGTCTAAAGGCTTTGCCCGATATCCGGATTACCGAAAATCCGGAGCAAGCCACCGAATTGGCCAGTCAAGCCTCGCGATGCGGCTATAAAAGGATAGCGGCTGTTGGCGGCGACGGCACCGTGAATATGGTCGCGGCCGGGCTTATAGGTACTGAAACTGCCATGGCGGTCATTCCCGCCGGCTCCGGTAATGATTTTTTCCGGATGCTGAATATAAAGAATAATCTGGATGATATTTGCAAGACGGCCATTACCGGAGAAATATCATTATTTGATGTTGGTTTATTCAATGACCGGCCATTTTTTAATATGCTGGGCGTAGGCTTTGACGCCCAGGTCGCGATGGAGGCCAATAAAAAGGGCAAAAATCTGGGTTTGTTATCATATTTGCTGGCTGTCTACAGTGTTCTAAAAAAATACCAACCCTATAGTGTCAAGCTTCGGATAGATAGTCTCGAATTAGCTCAGGAAATTTTATTGGTAGCTGTCGGGATTGGCCGTAGTACCGGCAGCGGCTTTTTACTAACGCCGCAAGCGTCGGTCGATGACGGCAAATTCGATGTTTGTGTTGCCCGCAGCGCCAGCCGAAGAAGAATCATAACTATACTGCCGAAAGCCCTGAAAGGCAATCATATCAGAGAACCGGAAGTGACAATTTATCGGTGCAAACAGCTAGAGATTTTTGCCGATCAGCCATTGCCGATTCATTATGAGGGAGAGACTTCGACAACCACCAATGGCAAGCTATCAATAAAAATGAGCCGCCGAAAACTTAAAGTCGTGTCCGGAGTAAAAAAGGATAAATGAGCAGGCAGTTTATACTTACGTTTATGATTTGGACATCGCTCTGGTTGCCCGCGTTGGCCGGTTACTGCGCTTTTTCGGGAAATTTGATCCAGCCGGGTACCGCCGATAGCGGGGCAAACCTTGATAGCTTAATTGATACTTTGGCTACCGTTGAAGAACATTTGTTGAATAAAAGTTCACAACAAAATTCAATGCAGGAAACTGATCCGCTAATTTCACCTAAATTTCAAAATAACGACGATTCAACCCCAAAAAAAAGTCAGCCCTGGCCGACCGGCGCGCTTTTATTATCGGTTGCTATCCCTGGCGGCGGGCAGTTTTACAATCGGAAATATATCAAGTCTTTCCTCTATGGGGGAACCGAGATTTACTTGATCAAATATGTGTACTGGCGATGGCAACAGATGGATGAACATTGGCGGAATTTCAAAAACACGGATGATGATTTAATCAAGGCTCAGCAGTTCGCACTGTATGAAAAAAAGCGCGATAGCCGCAATACGCATATCTGGCTGACCGCTTTAGTCGTGTTCGTTTCCATGTTTGACGCGTATGTAGATGCTCATCTGGCTGATTTCAACCAGAGGGATAAGGCATTTGATGCTTATATTATCCCGGAAAATGACAAAATACAATTAAGCCTGGTTTATAATTTCTGATGATTATTGGGCTTTCAGGATCGGCCACGCCTCAAGGTTCAACCGACATTCTCATTCAGGAAGCGCTTAAAGGGGCACAAGGCGGGCGATATAAAACCAGGTTTTTCCGTCTAAATGAAATGAGAATTTTACCCTGCCAGGCTTGCGGTAAATCACCCGAACCTGAATACTGTTTTTTTCATGATGACGCTTATATATTATTCGAAAAAATCGCCTCCAGCCGGGCGGTAATCTTGGGATCGCCGGTTTATTTCGATTCGGTTTCGGCCCAGACCAAAATATTTATCGATAGAAGTAATTGCCTTCGGCCGGCCGATTTTTCGGATATGAGCAAACAAACATTCAAGGAACCGCTATTTAAAGGAAAAACTGGCGGAATCGTATTAGTGGCCGGCGATTATGGCAAGTTCGATTCGGCTCTACGGGTAATGAGGGCGTTTTTTATCTGGGCCGGTATTGAAATAAAGTTCGAACTGAAGTATATTTCTAAAAGCTTGCGTTTTGGCGAAGCGGCTAATGACAAAAAAATCCTGCAGGAAGCGTTTACCTGCGGCAGACAGCTTACAGAAGAGGAGAAACCATGACAAAGAAATTGTTTAGGTCTACTGAGAATCGCAAGCTGGCCGGTATTTGCGGCGGTATAGCGGAATATTTCGATGTTGATCCGGTTATAATCCGGCTTGCTTGGGTAGTATTCATTCTCGCCGGGGGCGCCGGGATACTGGCCTACATACTGGCCTGGATAATTATCCCGGAACAAAAGGCTAAATGATTCTATTTCGTACTTAATGATAAGCGTTAATGACTACCCGGGCAAATTGACCAAACCGCAATCGTCGATAGTACTTTTCAAGTCACTTTTTCTATAGATTGCGAAGAAAGCAAAAGATACTAAAAAAATTTCTTCATCCTTTGTTTATCCGCCTCAATCTTTCGCGCGATTTTCTCTTTATATTTTTCGGCGGCTTCATATTTGTTTTTCAATCGCTTCCTGACACTTTTATCGACCTGGCGCGCTAACATGGTATCGAAATAATTTAAGGCACTGGTATAGTCGCCCATCCAGTAATGCGCCATGCCGATATAGTATTCGCAGAGAGAAATATTATAGTAATTTTGATTGCCTTTGCGTTCGAGCCCGGCCATAATTTGAGTAAAATTATCAATAGTGCCCGGGGCGTTGCCGCGCAGGAATTCGGCAATACCTCGAGGCCAGAGTGCCTGACGGCCGATCGGCCCATGTTTCAGGACCTCATTAGTTATATAAATCGCTTTATTATATTCCTTGCGGTCTATATATATCCAGGCCAGGCCCAAAGCCGCCGCCTGCGAAGAATAGCGGGAGCTGTCCATCGCCAGAGTTATTTGTTCGATACCGAGATCCCGGTTATCGGCAATAAACGGCAAAGACCTGATAAAACCAATCTTGGCCGAACGCCAGTAGTTAAGCGTTCCCAGACCCAAGTAGCCGTCATAGAAAAGCGAATCCTGTTTAACGGTTTTCGAATATATTTTGCCGGCATCCAGGCCCTTAAATACCGCTTTGACCCAGCTGCCATGATGACCCTCCCAAAGCGCCAGATAGCCCATGGCCGTGCCCTTGAAAAACAGCGCCCAGTTGTCTTCAGGTGAATCATCCAGAAAATTATTGAGACCATCCAGCGCGGTATCAATCAGCGCTTTGAAATACTCTTCGCGATCAAACTGCTCATCATCGGTCATTTCTGTGTAGACAATACCCGCTTTGATTACATAGGCTGACCAGCAAGATTTCCTTAAAGCGATAATACTATCGAGACAGGCATAGGCGGAAGGAAAACTGTCCTGGTAGACGTATCCCATCGCCCGTTGAAGCGCTAAATCTTCCAGGCTATCAGGTTTTATCGTATCAGTTATTTGATTGCCCTGATTGACCTTGCCTGTTGCAATCGACAGCAAAGATAACGACAAAAGCAAAAATAACAATAATTTGATATTTATAAACCGGCAGCGCTTGGTTAGAGCAATCGCTTTAGTCATCATCCAAATCTCCTTGTCCCCCAAATTTATCCGCCCGGCATAAAATTCAGCCAGACGAAAAGAAATTCACAATTTTCAGGCCCACATCATCCATATTTAATGATCCCTTTTTTAAAAGAGATCGAGTATGGGCGTTAAGCCATAATAAGCCTTATCGAGATAAACATCAAGCAACTTGTAAGATACTTGAGGTGTTTACGTTAATTCGAGAATCAACATCAGACAAGCCAATCAAATGACTAACAGATGAGTCAACTTGAATAATCTTGCCGTAAAGGCGGCCTCAATTAATTAATTTTGATATGGAGTTTTGGATTTGGGTATTTATTATCAATATCCATGTCATTATAAGTATATGTTAATATCGAATTGAAAATTAAATTAGATATTATCGAAGTGTGAGTGATTCTAATTGCAATTAATAGCCGGATCGGATTTTAAAGACTAATAATTTCTCGAAACAAGATTTCTCTAAATTAAAATGCGCATAATATTGCAGCTATAATTGCGTGCAAATCAATATCATAATCTCGCTGTATAAAAATAGATCAATATTTAAATCAAGGCCGATTTTTACGTTTCATCATTAAATATCACACTGAATATGACGAAATAGTTGAGGTAAGGCAGTACAAGAATAATAACAAACCTCGGAGGGAACATGGCAAACATCATCGTTGTGGACGATGACAAGGTACTGCGCAAGAATCTTGCTTTCTATATCAGAAGTCAAGGCTTTGATGTCGATGCCGCCGAGTCGGGTGAAGAAGCGATTGAAAAATCAAAAAGTAAATTCTATGACGTGGTGATTTCCGACATCAGGATGGCCAAAATGTCCGGGTTTGAGTTGATGAAACAAGTGAAAAAGATTCATCCGGGATCCGAGATAATTTTGGTCACCGGCTATGGCAATATTCCAATGGCTGTTGAAGCTATACAGGGTGGAGCAGCTGATTTTATTTGCAAACCATTTGAGTTTAGCAGCCTGTTAACAAGAATTGAGAAGATTCTACATAAGCGCGAACAAAAAGTAATCTCCAGCGAAGATAAATATGATCGATTTATTACCAAGTCTCAGAAGATGCAGGATATTCTGGATTTAATTGCCAAGGCGGCCATGGCGGAAGTGACAGTACTTATCGAGGGCGAAGTCGGTACGGGCAAAGAACTCGTAGCCAGAGCTATCCATGGAAGATCAAATCGGAAAGATATGGCGTTTATTGTCGTGGAGTCTTTTGCCTCGAACGAAAAAGAGCTAAACCAGGAATTTTTCGGTAATTGGGACAATAGTGATAATGAAAACCCTGGAGCGATCATCCGGGCCAACAGCGGTACATTATTCATTAAAGATATTGAGAATATGTCGCCCAATTTACAAACCAGGCTTCTCCGTTTTATTCAGGACGGATACTTCATGACGTCGGACAAAAATCTCAAGATCAAATCGGATGTCAGACTACTGTGCAGCAGCACCAAGAGCATCAAGCGCCTGGCGGGTTCGGGCCAATTTCGCGAGGATCTATTTTACGCGATCAATATTATGCCGATTTATATTCCGCCGCTGCGCAATCGGATTGCCGATATTTTCCCGTTGGTTAATCATTTTCTGGAAAAATATTGTACCAAGTTCGAAAAAGAAATCAAGGCAATCGCGCCGGACATACTGGCCTGGATGCAAACGTATCAATGGCCGGGAAATGTGGCCGAGTTGGAGAACATAATCGCCCGGGCGTGCGCCCTTTCCACCTCCGATGTCGTTGATGAGTCATTGGTTTTCACTCTGCCCAAAGACCGTCCGGCTTCGGAAGAAGGCACGGGATTTTTAAATGTAACGCTTAAAGACAATCAAAGAACCTTAATCCTGAAAGCCCTGAAACAAAACGCCGGCAATTATACCCGGACAGCCCAGCAGCTTGGGATTTCGAGAACAACTCTCTGGCGGAGGATGAAGAGATTTAAAATCGATGAACCGGTCATACAATAGCATTCAATAAATTTTTAAGAGAAGGCCGGTTATTTAATATCCCGGCCTTTTTGTTTGCCTGCGAAACAGACATCGAATTAAGACCCATATAATAAAATGTCGGACGCTTGAATATTTGTGGCGATACTGTGTATATTTTAAAGAACGGCATTTATCTGAAGTCATAAAGACTTCAAAATGAAAGGATATAATATGCAACCTTTGCGCTATGTCTGCCCGAAATGTTCAAATACGCAATACGAGATCGGCGAATTCAGGGCAACGGCAGGATTTTGGACAAAGATATTCGATGTTCAGAGCGCCCGGTTTTCCACAGTCAGTTGTTCCCGATGCAAATATACGGAAATCTATAAAGCCGATTCCAGCATGCTCGGCAATATATTCGATTTTTTTACCAGTTAGCTATGGATCGATTCCGCCTTATTAGCTAAAATCTATTTTTATTTATCGATAGAAAATTCCCACATGCACCAGTATTCGCCATTGTAATCATCGGGCGGGCAGGTTATACAATTGGTTTTTATACGGGGATCAATAGTCTTGGCAAACTGGCCATATTCGACTTTGCCGACTTCTTTGCAAGGAAACGGTTTTAGATTTTTACGGTTGCGCGCGTCTTGAACCCGGCATTTTTTCATCATGAAAACGGCATGATTTTCATCGGCTTCGATTACTTCCTGCTCATTGATTCTTTCATACAGCCTTTCGCCCAGCGCCTTGACCAGAGCTTCAATACCGCCGCCCTCCTTTAAATCCAGCCTTGCCATTATGCGTTCGGCCTCTAATGGGGAAAACTTGCTCCAAGCCTCTTTATCGAATTCAATTGCCTGATCGATTCCATACTTTTTTTCGACTGCTTGAAACCATAAGCCATCATGCGCCAACCACAATTTGGCGAAATCTATCAACTTTTGATCTTTTTTATCCACAGATTATTTCTCCCGTTGCTAATTAACAAAATCAATTATTCGCAATATGTGTGATCCCCGGCAAGCAGGATTTCAATCGAACCTGGCGCCGCGGCAAAACTTGGCCTAAAATCTATTTTCGCAGTATTTTCAGATCGGCTTCGACCATAATTTTAACCATCTCCGCGAAACTGACTTCGGGCTGCCAACCTAATACTTTTTGGGCACGGGAAGAGTTTCCCAGAAGCGTTTCGACCTCGGCCGGGCGGACAAATCGGGGATCGGTGACGACATAACGCTTATAGTCCAGATCAAGATGGCCGAAAGCCAAATCGCAGAAATCCCGAACGGAATGGTTCTCGCCGGTTGAGATCACGTAGTTGTCGGGCTTGTCATGCTGAAGCATCAGCCACATCGACCGAACATAGTCCGGGGCGTAGCCCCAATCCCGTTTGGCATCAAGATTGCCTAATGCCAATTTATCCGCCAGGCCAAGTTTTATTCTGACCGCACCGTGAGTAATCTTGCGGGTGACAAATTCAAGGCCGCGGCGAGGCGATTCGTGGTTAAACAGGATACCCGAAACGCCGAATATTTTATAGCTTTCCCGGTAGTTTACAGTTATAAAATGGCCATAGACTTTGGCTACGCCATAGGGAGAACGGGGATAAAACGGCGTTTTTTCCGTCTGGGGAACCTCAACAACTTTGCCGAACATCTCCGAGGATGACGCCTGATAAAATTTGATTTTATTGCTTATATGACGGATTGCCTCTAATAGCCTCGTTACCCCCAAGGCGGTAAATTCGCCGGTCAACAGCGGTTGGTTCCAGCTGGTTGGAACAAATGACTGGGCCGCAAGATTGTATACCTCATCAGGTTTACATTCCTCAATAAGCTCGACCAGAGACAATTGATCTAGTAAATCGGCCTGCCTTAAAGTGATTTTATCTTTTATATGTTCAATACGCGCGAAATTTTCGGTGGATGATCGTCTGACCATACCCCAGACATCATAACCCTTCCCAAGCAGGAATTCAGCCAGATATGAACCATCCTGGCCTGTTATGCCGGTAATTAAAGCTTTCATTTTCACCTCATTTCCTTTGAGCCTAAAATATGGTTTAAAGGGTATTATTGTCAATCTGATAATGAGATATCGAAATTCGCGATAATATGATAACTATTAGCCAATCTATAATGACTATCCGGAATTTGTCAAACTTTTGCCTATTCTATCCCATCGAATACTGTTATTGAAATTAGAAATATTGTAAATTAGTGAATGAAAAAATGAAGCTGGCCTATTATGGTCCGATTTCCAAGACCAGTGAATGAAAATAGCTCGGCCGATTACCAGTTTTTCATCAAGGAAACCCCAGAATCGGGAATCGGCTGAATTATCACGGTTATCGCCAAGAACAAAAAGGAAACCATCTGGGACTTCCCGGATAGGCATATTATCGCGCACGCCTATGCCAAAATCCGCACCTTGAAAAGGCATTATATTGTCGTCGGTATGCTTGCCATTTTGGGGTAAGGGGATTAATTCATTATCCACGTATAACATTTTATCCTTAATTTCGACCGTTTGCCTGCCCTTGGCAACACATCTCTCAACAAAAGAAATCGAATGGTCTCTGGGATATCTAAATACAATTAAGCCATTGACATTAATATCCTCAACACCGCATTTTTTACAGATCAAATAGTCACCAGCCAGCAATGTATTCTCCATGGCGCCGGAGGGAATTCGATAAGCTTCTATGATGAAGATTTCTTTATAATAACTTAAGCTAATACTTATAAACATAAGGGCAATAATTGCCCCAAGATATTTAAACCAGCGATCATGGTACTTCAAAAGATAATATTGCGATTTATTCCGCACGGTCAATCTGATTGAATCGAACAAGCCCAGTATCCATATTAAAGATAGAATTGCTATTATCAATAGTAGTACCATAAAACTTTCTGTTAAATAGACTAAGACAAATCCTAATACCCCAAATAACTCGTAGCCAAAGAAAAAAACAATAGCTCGCTTTATTCTGCCATTATAAAACTGGCCCATTCCTAATAAGAGCATGCTAAAAATAACCGCCACCCATATCTTGCGCGGCCTATTTTCACGATAAACGGTATCATGAGAGGCGCTTAGATCAACCATATTACTTGCGCTTTCTTTTAAAGTTAGTTATTTAATTTAATGGATAATATAATAGATTTATGGACAGTGTCAACTTAAAAGCTCCGGCCAAGATTAACCTGTACCTTCGGGTTCTGGACAAACGTCCTGATGGTTATCATAATATCGATAGCTTGATGCAGACAATCAGTTTATTCGATGAACTAATCCTGGAGAGGTCGGATAAAATCGACTTGCTTTGTCCTGACCTTGAAAATCTGCCAATTGAACATAACCTGGCCTATCGGGCCGCCAAGATGGTTGCAGAGATGGCTTATTTTCCCGGTGTCCGGATTAGCTTGAAAAAGAACATTCCTCCGCAAGCCGGCTTGGGCGGGGGGTCAGCCGACGCCGCCTTTGTTATCCGGGGTTTAATCAAACTGTATGATCTATATCTGGACAAAAAGGAGCTTGTTAAAAATTCCGCTATTTTAGGAGCTGACATCCCCTTTTATCTCGGATCAGGTCAGGCGCACGTCACTGGGATAGGGGAAATTGTCAAACCATGCGCACTACCGTACCATTACAATATAATTATTGTCAAACCGCCATTAGCGGTGGAAACTGCCAAAGCCTATGAAGGGTTCGATCAGGTCAAATCCGGCAAATTTTGCTTGACAAACGATAACGAATTCCTTTTATTTCAACAGATTATATCGGATCAGGATTTTATCCGGTCAGCCAATCATTTTTCAAATGACCTGGAGGAGGTGGTTTTCTCCTGGCATCATGAGCTAAGGCAAATAAAACGCGAGCTTAAGCAGTTAGGCGCCTTTTATGCTGGTATGAGTGGTTCAGGTTCAGCGGTTTTTGGGTTATTTTCCCCCGAACGCGATATAGAAGAAACAGCCAATATGTTCGATGTTGACAGGAATAAGGTTTTTATCTGCAAACCGGTTTTGTTGCCGCCGGTCAACTAAAGACAACTGAGGGTATCCAAGGCAAGAATAAGTCTTGAGGGGAGGTCAAGTGCAAATCACCGAGGTCAAATTGACCATTAGGAATGAAGAGCGACTGAAAGGATTTGCCAATATAACTTTCGATAACGCGTTCGTAGTCAGGGGGTTGAAAATTATTAGCGGGAGCCGGGGGCTGTTTGTTTCCATGCCCTCGAAAAGGCGTTCCGACGGTACTTTTCAGGATATTGCTCATCCCATTAACGCCGAGATGAGGACTATGATTGAGAATACTGTTCTGGAAACCTATAACAATGAAGTAGGACAACAGCAAAGCCAGGCTTCCAGTTGATCGGCCGGCGGCACGTTCGCGATATATGAAGCTGTTTTTCCAGCAAGGTCGGTCCGGGCGACAAAAAGTAGGGTATTGAAATTTATATTACTGTTTGGCAAATTAGAGCGGTGTGGCGCATAAGTTAAAAAATTTTTAAGTCATACTTCATAGAATAATTTTCTATTCTAAGGGGATTATTATAGGAGTTTCCCCTAAATTTTTGGCTAATTTGATAGAAATACAGATTTGATATTATGTTAGCTTGTTGCGGAGGTGGAAACTGCTGTTTTTAAAAAATGGGGAAACTCCGGATCTATTGCCCTCTTTAAAAAGGTTCAGCCGGTTCGTAGCCCGAAGGGCGTGAACCGGCTGTTTAAGCAG
>Ga0299912_10000316_pt1 | contig 43645 bp, 46 predicted proteins | sample RVTome_2_FD_207667 | JGI IMG/M metagenome (GOLD analysis project Ga0299912, IMG submission 207667) | Soil microbial communities from uranium-contaminated site in the Upper Colorado River Basin, Wyoming, United States - RVT95D214 (version 2) ... | reverse complement strand
AGAACTCGCCCCGCCTTGTTGTTTTTGATTTTGTTTTTTGTGGGCGGGGCTCAAACACCTTTGCCGCTGATCCACCCGACACACTTGATCTTCGGCGGGTCTGTAAGGGGAAGAAAGTCAAAACCAGGGCGGTGATGACGGGACGGTTTGTGTAACCCTGAACAAGCCCGCGATCGTCATTCCGGCGAAAGCCGGAATTCAGTTAAATCAAGCACCTGGACCCCGGCTTCCGCCGGGGTGACGACTTGTAGGTAATAGCCCCCACTGCGAAGCACTCGATCTGGTTCGCGACGGTCGCTCATAGTCAAACTGGTTTGACTTTGCTCCCCTTACAGCCACGCCGAAAATTGAGCCTGCCGGGTGGATCAGCGGCAAAGGTGTCTGAGCCCCGCTCACCTTCGAAATACAAATAAAGCGGGGCGAGTTCTTTGCCGCCCACCCGGCAGGCTCGATTTTCGGGCACCCGAAGGGCGGGGATGTCGGGGTCGCCTTAACTAGCTGCCGGGCTACCCCCGGCCAACGGTCAGTCGTTCAGCATAGGCCCTTCGACAAGCTCAGTGCGAACGCTCGCGGCCTCACTTGCACCGCATCTCCGGCGTCAGCTTCATCCACTTCGCCAGCCAGTTCTTCGCCCGCTCGCGCGCATGCCGCGTGGCGATCTTCTCCTCCGGCGACTGGTCCGGGCGGAAGTCGAACGCGCGGCGCGCCATCGGGTATTCCTGCCATTCCACCGGCACGCCACGCTCCCACAGCGCATAGAACGCGCGGCCGGCGTTCATGCGGCGCAGTTCGTAATCGTCGTCGCCGATGAGGAACAGCATGGGGGTGGTGATCTGCGTCACTTCGGGCGCGATGCGGAACAGTTGATCGGGCTCGGGCGCATTGGGGTTCTGCATGTGGCCGTAGTAGCTGACGATGGCGGCGATGTCGGGACCGCGCTTGGCGGCCAGCCGGATGGCGTAATACGGGCCGCGCGACAGGCCGACGATGCCGACCTTGCCCTTGCAGGCATTCGGCAGCGACTTCAGGTAGTCCAGTCCGGCTTCGACGTCCATTTCGGTCTCGGGGTTGTGCGCAGAAGGCCAGCGTTCGATGAAGCGGCCGCTCTGCCAGTCGGGGGCGACGACGAGAAAGCCCTGGGCGGCGAGTTCGCGCACGTGGGCGCGTTCGTCGCCTTCGTAGCCGCGCTTGGCGTGGATGAACAGCACCGGCGGGAAGGGCCCCTTGCCGGCTGGCGTGGCGATTTCCACCGGGACTTCAGTTCCGTCGGCGGCCTTGATGGTGGTCTTGCTGAGTTCGACGGTGTTGGCAAAGGTCGGCGTGATCAGCACCGATGCTAAGATGGCCCCCGCAATGGCAAGTCTTTTCATGGTTCTTTCCTTTCGTTTTCCTGGCCCACATTCTAGGCCAGTGCCCCTGCTTTTCCGCGCAGTCAAAAAGTACCTTGAAGGGCATAGGTGCCCGTGAACGCTTCCTTCGACGAACCGACGATTTCTCCCTGGCTCGGACGTCCGCTGGCGGCGGCATGGATTTCGCTGGCCCTGCATGCGGCCGTGATCGCGCTGGTGCAGGTGGCGCCCCCTGCGTCGACGAACCCGGCTGAATCCGTGATCGAGGCACGGCTGGTGTCGACGCACGCCGCGCCGTCCGCAGTGGAAACGCCGCCACGTGCGCCGGAAGTGGAAGCGCCGGAAGACGCCCCGAAAGCGGTGCCGCTGCTTGCGCCGAGCAAGACGGCGGAGGCGTTGCCGGTGGCCGAGCCCGTTGCGTCTCCACCGCCTGCCGCCACGTCGCAGCCTGCCGACCCCGCGCCCGCCGCGTCGCAGCCTGCGGCAGCACCGGCACCGGCCGCGACGATCACCAGCTCGGTCGATCTCACCTATTACAGCGCGCGCGATGTCGATGTCCATCCGCGCTCATTGCACGAGATCGTGCCGGACTATCCGGCGGACGCCGACCGCCAGCGGCTGTCGGGCAAGGTGCGTTTGCAGCTCAAGCTGGAAGCCGATGGCCGCGTCAGCGACATCGAGATCGTCCATGCCGACCCACCCGAGGTATTCGACGAGTCGGCGATCAGGGCGTTTCGCGATGCGCGCTTTGCCCCGGCGCAAAAAAAAGGCCGTCCGGTGCGCGCGCTGGTGCTGATCGAGGTGGTGTACGACTGGGAAGGTCGGCGTTAGCGGAGCGGAGAGTCGAGAGCGGAGAGTCGAGAGTCGGGCGTCATTCGGCGCGGGGGGGCCGGCCGCCAGCGCTTGAGCGTGAGGGCGTTCGTCACCACGCTGACGCTGGAGAACGCCATCGCCGCGCCGGCGATCACCGGACTGAGGAAGCCTGCTGCCGCGAGCGGAATCCCGACCACGTTGTAGATGAAGGCCCAGAACAGGTTCTGCCGGATCTTGGCGTAGGTGCGTTTGGAAATATCGATGGCGTTGGCCACCAGCGCCGGGTCGCCGCGCATCAGGGTGATGCCGGCGGTGTGCATGGCGACGTCGCTGCCGGAGGACATGGCGATGCCGACGTCGGCGGCGGCCAGTGCAGGCGCATCGTTGATGCCGTCGCCGACCATTGCCACCGTTTTTCCGGCGGTCTTCAGCTGGCTCACCTGTGCGGCCTTGTCCGCCGGCAGCACCTCGGCCAGCACGCGGTCGATGCCGAGCGCCGTGGCCGCCGCCTGCGCGGCGCCGCGGTTGTCGCCTGTGAGCATGACGGTGGCGATGCCCCGCGCCGTGAGGTTCGCCACGCCGGCGGCCGCAGTGGCTTTGACCGCGTCGCCGAACGCCAGCAGACCCAGCGCACGGCGGTCGCTGGCGCGCGCCAGCCACGACACGCTGCGGCCTGCGGCTTCCTGTTCCGCCGCAGCGGCATCGAGCGCGGCGGTGTCAACGCCGTTGTCCTGCATCAGTCGGCGATTGCCGAGCCAATATTCTTCACCTTCCACTTCGCCGGAAATGCCGCGACCCGGCAGCGCCTGCTGCGCGCGCGCGGCACGGGTTGCGATCCCTGCCGTTGACGCTTCCGCCAGCACCGCGCGCGCCAGCGGGTGTTCGCTGCCGGCCTGCAGGCCGGCAGCAAGCGCCAGCACTTCATTCCGGTCATGGCCGTCCGCCGCCACGCAGGCTGCCACATGCGGCGTGCCGTCGGTGAGCGTGCCGGTCTTGTCGAACACCACGGTGGTGATCTTGTGCGCCAGTTCCAGCGCCTCGGCGTCCTTGATCAGGATGCCGTGACGCGCGGCCACCCCGGTGCCCGCCATGATCGCGGTGGGCGTGGCAAGTCCCAGCGCGCACGGGCAGGCGATCACCAGCACCGCCACCGCGTTGAGGATGGCAACCTCGGCGTCGCCGCCCAGCGTCCACCAGGCGATGAAGGTCACCAGCGCGATGACCATCACCACCGGCACGAACACCGCGCTGACCTTGTCGACCAGTCTTTGAATGGGCGCCTTGGCCGCCTGCGCGTTCTCCACCAGGCGGATGATGCGCGCCAGCGTGGTCTCGGCGCCGACCGCGGTGGTGCGCGCGACCAGCACGCCGTGCGCGTTGATCGCGCCGCCGGTCACCGTGTCGCCCGGCTGCTTGTCGACCGGCAGCGATTCGCCGGTGAGCAGGGATTCATCGATCTGGCTTGCGCCTTCCACGATTTCGCCGTCCACCGGCACGCGCTCGCCGGGGCGGATCACCACCACGTCGCCGACGCGGATCGCCTCGATCGGCAGGTCGCGGTCGACGCCGTCGAGGCGCACGCGGGCGGTTGCGGGACGCAAGGCCTGCAGGGCGCGGATCGCTTCGGTGGTCTGCCGCTTGGCACGCGCCTCCAGCCACTTGCCGAGCAGCACCAGGCTGATCACTACCGCCGACGCCTCGAAATACAGGTGCATGGCGTCGGCGCGGGTCAGCAGCAGATACACGCTCAAGCCATACGCCGCGCTGGTGCCCACAGCCACCAGCAGATCCATGTTGCCGCTGCCGGCAATGAGCGCCTTCCAGCCGGCGCGATAAAAACGCGCGCCGAGCCAGAACTGCACCGGCGTCGCCAGCGCCATTTGCAGCCAGCCAGGCAGCATCCAGTGGGCGCCGTTGAGGCTGCCGACCATGGGGACGATCAGCGGCAGCGACAGTGCTATCGCCAGCGCCACCGGCCACCAGTCGGGCAGCGCGTGTGCCGGGGCGGTAGCAGGCTCACCTGCGGATTGCGGCAGCAGCGCGCCGTAGCCGGCGCGCTCCACCGCAGCGATCAGCACGGCTGCCGAGGTGCCCTGAGCCACCTTGACCGTGGCCTGCTCGGTCGCCAGGTTGACGCTTGCCTCGAGCACGCCGGCGACTTTGTCGAGCGCTTTTTCCACCCGCGCCGAGCAGCTGGCGCAGGTCATGCCGGTGATGGCCAGCGTGAAGGATTCGGTCGGCACACTGAAGCCGGCCTTTTCGATGGCGCGCTGCACCGACGCCGCATCGGTCTCACCCGAAATCGTCGCGGTTTCGGTTGCCAGGTTCACCGTGGCATCGGTCACGCCCGGCAGCTGCCTCAGCACTTTTTCCACCCGCGTGGCGCAGCTGGCGCAGGTCATGCCTTGGATGCCGACAGCGAGCGAGCAAGCGGTGGGGGCGTTCATGATGGGCTCCTGAATTGGTGCGGATGGGTGCACCATAAACCTTTCCATGATGGGAAGGTCAAGCAGTCAGACTCAAGCCACAAGGGGCAAGTTGCAAGGAAAAGCCCTGCTGCCTCAGCGGCGGACGGAGGTGAGGGGAAAGTCCTTCGGCAGCAACACCCACATGCGGCCGCGTTCTTTCATGCGGCCGGCGAGTTCGCCCGCTTCAAGGCCGAAGCCCCAGAAAAAGTCGGCGCGCACGCCGCCGCGGATGGCGCCGCCGGTATCCTGCGCCATCACCAGTCTATTCATCGGCAGCAGCGAATTGGGCTGGGTGGTGGCGAGAAAGACTGGTGCGCCGAGTGGGATGAAGCGCGGGTCGATGGCGATGGAGCGACCGCCGGTGAGCGGCACGCCAAGCGCGCCGAGCGGACCGGTCAGCCCATTGGGCAGTTCGCGGAAGAACACGTAGCTCGGGTTGGCGGCGAGGAGTTCAGGCAGCTTGCCGGGATTCCTGGCGCCCCACTCCTTGATGCCCTGCATCGATGCTTGTTCGAGTTTCAGTTCGCCGCGCTCGACCAGAAGCTTGCCGATGGATTGATACGGATGGCCGTTCTGATCGGCGTAGCCGACGCGCATGTGCGAACCGTCGGGCAGCTCGATGCGGCCCGAGCCCTGAATCTGCAGGAAGAAGAGGTCGACCGGGTCTTCGGACCAAGCGATGGGCTTGCCTTTGAAGCCGTTGCCGTTGCCGTTGCCCTTGGCGGCGTCCTCGATTTCCTTGCGGGTGGAATAGGGCACCAGCTTGTTGCCGGCCAGCCGCCCGCGCAGTCGCAGGTTTTTCAGTTCCGGATAGACGCTTGCGAGGTCCACGCTGATCAAGTCGTCCGGCGCCGCGTAGAGCGGGTAGCGCGCCCGCTCGGTGCGCACGCGGTCGCCCTTCAGCAGGGGCTCGTAATAGCCGGTGACCATGCCTTCGACGCTGCCGTCGTCCGCAGTGGCCTGCCAGGGCTGGAAGCGCTGCTCGAAAAATGCGCGCACGGTGGCGTCGTCGGGTGCAGCCATCGTCGCCGCCTCGGCGCAGACCGACTGCCACGCGGAGCGCTTGACCAGCGCCGAACAGCTCAGCAGAAAGGCACTCCAGCTTTCGCTGACCGCATCCTCCTGCCAGAAGTCCACCGCCGCCCAATCCACCGGCTTGAGCGTGGGATAGGTTGCCGCCGGCGTGGGGAGCGGGGCGGGCGACACGGCGGGCGGAGCCGGTTCGGGCGTCGGGGGGGCGGGCGCAGGAACGGGCGCCGGGGTGGGGGCGGGCGGTTTCGCCGGCGGGAGCATCCCACAGGCCGACAACAACAGGGCGAACAGCCACGGGCTTGCGCGTAACAGCATCACGGGTGAAGATGGCTCAAATCGACAATACGCGTCGAGTATAACAATGGAGAGACTGCATTAATGGAAAGTCAGGGACTGGGCTGGCTGCTGCTGGAAGCCGGGATTGCGCTGGGATTGTTCTTGTTCATCGTGTGGTGGACGATGAAAAAGTGAGGCGGCTGGAATGCCCGATCATCGTTCGGGTTCAATTGTCCTGTTGTCTTCTCATCATGTTCGTTTAATATTCAACACACCTCGAATAAGCTGCGTTTATGGGCGCGGGGCGGCGAACATCAACATTCAAGAGGAGACAGCATGAGCATTCTGACCAAACCGGCGATTCTCGCCCTGGCAATTCCTGCACTCACCGCGATTTTTCCGACGGCAACCCGGGCCGAAGAACCGTCCTGTCCGTTTTATGAGAACCGTTCCGGTCTCTGCGGCTATTACCATTCGGAAATCAGTCCTGCCGAGGCTTACATCGACACCGTGGCCAAGCGTGACAGGGATGGAAAGGGCGACAAGCACGACAAGCATGACAAATCGTCCAGGCATGCCGTGATCCTCGATGTGCGCAGCACCTCTGAGTACAAGGCCGGCCATCCCGAGCATGCCTACAACGTGCCTTATCCTTACATTTTCCAATACTGCGACGCCAGCGGTCGCTCGGCTGACGGCGCCTGCAAGAAGGGAATCGGCACGCTCCCGCAGAACAACAATGACTTCGTGGACTACGTCAAGAAAATCATCCCGAACAAGGACACCCCGATCTACACCCTGTGCCGCACCGGCGTTCGCAGCGTCGGCGCAGCCAACGTCCTGACCGATGCCGGCTACACCCATGTACGCAACATCTGGGAAGGCTTTGTCGGCATCAAGCTGACGGCCCCGAAAAAGCAGGCTGACGCGAGCGTTCTGGTGCAGCCGGTCGATCTCAATCATGACGGCGCGCTGACCGACGCGGACAATAATGGCTGGCGCTATCACCAGGCGCTGCCGTACGACACCCACCTGCTGCCTAAGCTGATTTACAAGCCGATGGCCGAGCTGTACAGCATGGTCGACTGAACCCAGTCAGCCGCATCCAGCCCCGCCGCAAGGCGGGGTTTTTATTTCCGTAGGAGGTGGATCCCATGGCAGGACAACCCGAAATCACCAACATGGCGCTGTTCTGCGATTTCGAGAACATCGCGCTCGGCGTGCGCGATGCCAAGTACGCGCAGTTCGACATCAGGAGGGTGCTGGAGCGCCTGCTGCTCAAGGGCAGCATCGTGGTGAAGAAGGCGTATTGCGACTGGGAACGCTACAAGGACTTCAAGGCGACCATGCACGAGGCGGCGTTCGAGCTGATCGAGATTCCCCATGTGCGCCAGTCCGGCAAGAACTCGGCCGATATCCGCATGGTCGTCGACGCGCTGGACCTCTGCTACACCAAGTCGCACGTCGACACCTTCGTCATCATCAGCGGCGATTCGGACTTCTCTCCGCTGGTGTCGAAGCTGCGCGAGAACAACAAGTACGTAATCGGCATCGGCGTGAAGGATTCGACCTCGGACCTGCTCAGCGCCAACTGCGACGAGTTCATTTTCTATGACGATCTGGTGCGCGCCCAGGAAGCCAAGAAGAAGCGCGTCGAGAAGAAGGCGCCGGCCGCCAAACCGGCCGCCAGCGCAGCGAAGGGGGCCGCGCCGCGAACCGAGGAGGACCGCCGCCAGGGGGCGCTCGATTTTCTCGTGGAGACCGTCGAGGCGCTGATTGCCGAGCGCGGTTCCGACGAGAAGATATGGGGCTCGATGGTCAAGACCACCATGCAGCGCCGCCGCCCCGGGTTTACCGAATCGGCCTACGGCTACCGGTCATTCCGGGAACTGGTGGAGGACGCGCAAAAGCACAAGCTGCTGGCGATGGTGCGGGACGAGAAGTCCGGGCAGTACACGATCCGGCTGGTGGCGACCGAGGAATAGAAGCAGTCTGCAGCCCGCGAAATTAATGCAATACGCGCGGCATCGACAGCGTGAACGCGGGGATCTCGGCGTCGAACTTGTTGCCGTCTTCCGCCACCATCTGGTAGCTGCCGTGCATGGTGCCGACCGGCGTCGCCATCGCGGTGCCGCTGGTGTATTCGAAGCTCTCGCCCGGCCGCAGCAGCGGCTGTTCGCCGACCACGCCGAGGCCCTTGACTTCCTGGGTGACGCTCTCCGCGTCGGTGATGATCCAGTGGCGCGAGATCAGCTGCGCCGCCACGGTGCCGGTGTTGGCGATGGTGATGGTGTAGGCGAACACGTAGCGGTCCGAAGAAGGATCGCTTTGCTCGGCCAGATACGCCGTGTTGACGTTGATGCTGATGTGGTATTTCTTGCCTTCGGCCACGGTTCTGCTCGACGGGATGGAATGCGCGGAGTGTAACGCAATGGCGTGGCGGGCTGTTAAAATGGCCGGGTTTTCCCAAAATTTCCGGAGCTTCCCATGACTTACCGCATCGCCCCGTCCATCCTGTCCGCCAACTTTGCCCGGCTTGGCGAGGAAGTCGACAACGTGCTCGCCTCCGGTGCCGACATCGTCCACTTCGACGTGATGGACAACCACTATGTGCCCAACCTCACCATCGGCCCGCTGGTGTGCGAGGCGCTGAGGAAGCACGGCGTCACCGCGCCAATCGACGTGCACCTGATGGTGAAGCCGGTCGACCGCATCATCCCCGACTTCGCCAAAGCGGGCGCGACCTACATCACCTTCCACCCGGAAGCCTCCGAGCACATCGACCGCACCATCGGCCTGATCAAGGAAAACGGCTGCAAGGCCGGCCTGGTGTTCAACCCCGCCACCCCGCTCGACGTGCTGGAATACACGCTGGACAAGCTCGACATGGTGCTCCTGATGTCGGTGAACCCCGGCTTCGGCGGCCAGAAGTTCATCCCCTACGTGCTGGACAAGGCGCGCAAGGTTCGCAAGATGATCGACGACCGCGGCCTCAACGTGAACATCGAGATCGACGGCGGCGTCGGCCCCGCCAACATCGCCGAAGTGGCGCGTGCCGGCGTCGATACCTTCGTCGCCGGCTCGGCCGTCTTCGGCGCCGCCAAGGACAGCGACCCGCAGCGCTACAACAGCATCATCGCCGCGATGCGCGCGGAGCTGGCGAAGGTTTAATGCATCAACCACAGAGGCACAGAGACACGGAGAAACCCATGAGTGGTTTTTCGGCTTTCTCTGTGCCTCTGTGTCTCTGTGGTGAAAAAATGAATTTCCCGATTCCAGTCAAAGCCGTCGTCATCGATCTCGACGGCACCCTGCTCAACACCGCGCCGGATCTGGCGCACGCAGCCGAGCTGATGATGGCCGACCTCGGCCGTCCCTGTCCGTCGCTGGGAACGATTTCCACCTACATCGGCAATGGCGTGTCGCGGCTGGTCAAGCGCGTGCTCACCGGCGAGATGGATGCCGAGCCGGATGCGGCGCTGTTCGAGCAGGCCATTGCCTCGTACCAGAAGCATTACGGCGAACATGTCTCGCTGCATTCGCGGCCATTCGACGGTGTGGTTGAGGGCCTCGACGCGTTCAAGGCGATGGGCCTGCATATCGCCTGCATCACCAACAAGGCCGCGCAGTTCACCCATCCGCTGCTGAAGGACACCGGCCTCATCGACTATTTCGAGCTGATCCTGTCCGGCGACACGCTGCCGAAGCGCAAGCCCGATCCGTTGCCGCTCCTGCATGCCTGCGAGGTGTTCAAGATCAAGCCGGCCGAACTGCTGCTGATCGGCGATTCGCTCAACGACACCCAGGCCGCGCGCGCGGCGGGCTGCCCGGTGTTCTGCGTGCCCTACGGCTACAACCGCGGCCGGCCGGTCGCCGAGCTCGATCTCGATGCGGTGGTGCCGAGCCTGATCGACGCGGCGAAGATGGTGCGAAAAGCATGAACCACAGAGGCACAGAGACACAGAGTTTCTTGACGCATGATCGATGGTGAAAACTGCCGATTGTTGATGCTGACTTTCTCTGTGTCCTCTGTGTCTCTGTGGTGAAATATGACTGAACAAGAATTCTTCGACCTCGCCCGCCAAGGCTACAACCGCATCCCCCTGGTGCGCGAAATGCCGGGCGATCTGGAAACGCCGCTGTCGGCGTATCTCAAGTTGGCCAACGCGCCGTATTCCTACCTGCTCGAATCGGTGGTGGGCGGCGAGCGCTTCGGCCGCTATTCCTTTATCGGCCTGCCCGCGCGCACCGTCATCCGCGTGCGCGCGCACCTGCTGACGCTGGAAACCGACGGCAAGGTGGTCGAGGAGCACAGCCTGCCCGACCCGCTGGCCTTCATCGCCGACTTCCAGGCGCGCTTCAAGGCCGCGCCGGTGGCAGGCCTGCCGCGCTTCACCGGCGGGCTGGCCGGCTATTTCGGCTACGACACCATCCGCTACATCGAGAAGCGGCTGGCGCCGGACTTTAAGAAAAATCGGCCGCATAAGGACGACGTGCTGCATACGCCCGACATCCTCTTGATGCTGACCGAGGAACTCGCGGTGTTCGACAACCTTGCCGGCAAGCTCTACCTCGTCACCCACGCCGACCCGATGCAGACCGATGCCTATTCCCAGGGCCACCTGCGCCTGCAGGCACTGGCCGAGCAGCTGCGCGCGCCGGTGCACCTGCCGGCCGAGCCGGCGGTGGCGGCGGGCGAGCCGACGTCCGAGTTCGGCGAGGCCGAATTCAAGGCTGCAGTGCAAAAGGCCAAGGACTACATCGCGGCGGGCGACATCATGCAGGTGGTGCTCTCGCAGCGCATGTCGCGGCCGTTCAATGCCTCGCCGCTGTCGCTCTACCGCGCGCTGCGCAGCCTCAACCCCTCGCCCTACATGTTCTATTACGACTTCGGCGGCTTCCACGTGGTCGGCTCCTCGCCCGAAATCCTGGTGCGGCTGGAGGGCGACACCGTCACCCTGCGCCCCATCGCCGGCACCCGTCCGCGCGGGCTCACGCGCGAGGACGACCAGCGCCTGTCGGAGGAACTGCTGGCCGATCCCAAGGAATGCGCCGAGCACCTGCAGCTGCTCGACCTCGGCCGCAACGACACCGGGCGCGTGGCGGTGACCGGCAGCGTCAGGGTCACGGAGAACATGCAGATCGAGCGCTACTCGCACGTCATGCACATCGTCTCCAACGTCGAGGGCAAGCTGAAGCCGGGCCTCACCGCGCTCGACGTGCTGCGCGCCAGCTTTCCCGCCGGCACCGTGTCCGGCGCCCCCAAGGTGCGGGCGATGGAGATCATCGACGAGCTGGAGCCCTCCAAGCGCGGCATTTATGCCGGCGCGGTCGGCTATCTCGGCTTCAACGGCGACATGGACCTGGCGATCGCCATCCGCACCGCCGTGGTCAAGGACGGCACGCTGTTCGTCCAGGCTGGCGCCGGCATCGTCGCCGACTCCGTTCCCGAGAGCGAGTGGACAGAAACGCAGAACAAGGCGCGCGCGATCGTGCGCGCCGCCGAAATGCTGCAGTCCTGAAGCGGGCGACCGGAATTTGAAGGGAAGCGGGGAGCGGCAACGCCCCCTCGTCTTTTGGATTTCATCGCAGTGACGCTCCCGATCGGTACAGATTCATTGACGTCATAAAAAGGTCACCCGATTTCCGCAGAATGGGGCCACAGGGGTTGGCGTGTCCTTCAAGCCGGATAAGGCGCGGCCATAGTAGTTTCGTGAGGCCCATTCAATGAATTGATCGCAAAAGTTCGGTGTTACACTTTTTATGCTTATTGCCGGACGCAACATTCCTGCAAGAATTTTCGAAAATCAGAATCGGGAACGGAGTGAACGGGTTTCACAGGCCGCCCCTTCCCCTGCTCAAGACGGAGAGAACGATCGCATATGACCACTGGATCTGCATGCTTGCACCGCCGTCGGGCGGGCCCCCGCAGTGCGGCGGGTTTCACCCTGCTTGAATTGCTGGTCGTCCTGGTGATCCTCGGCCTGCTGGTCGGCTATGTGGCGCCGCGCTTTTTCGGCCAGGTCGGCAAGTCGGAAGTGAAGGTGGCGGTGGCGCAGATCCGCGCGCTGGAAGATGCGCTCGATCAGTACCGGCTGGACGTCGGCCGCTACCCCACCACCGAGCAGGGGCTGGCGGCGCTGAACAGCCCGCCCGCCGGCGTGGCCCGCTGGCAGGGACCGTACCTGAAGAAGGCGGTGCCGAACGACCCGTGGGGCACGCCCTATCAGTACCGCTCGCCAGGCGAGCACGGCGAAATCGACCTGTTTTCCCTCGGCAAGGACGGCCAGCCGGGCGGCACCGGCGAGGCCGCCGACCTCGCCAACTGGTAAGCGATGCTGTTTGAAATCCGGGCGCTGGGGGCGGACCAGCGGGTGAATCTCAGGCTGGAGGCGGCAGACCCGGTCGACGCGGCCGATCAGGCCCGCCTGCAGGGGCTGACCGTGCTGGACGTGCGTCCGGCCGGGCACCTCGGTTTCTCGATATCCCGCCGCAGCCGCTTCCCCCTCGGGCTCTTTTCGCGCGAACTGCTGGCGCTTCTGAACAGCGGCCTGTCGCTGGTCGAGGCGCTGCAGACCCTGGACGAAAAGGAGGCGAAGCCGGAAGCCCGCAAGATCCTGGGCGGCGTGCTCAAGCACCTGTACGAGGGCGAATCCTTTTCCGCCGCCGCCAGCCATTTTCCGGACGCCTTCCCGCCGCTGTATGTGGCGACCGTGCGCGCCGCCGAGCGCACCAGCGACCTGCCGCAGGCGCTGTCGCGCTACGTCGCCTATCTGGAGCAGGTCGAGCAGGTGCGCAAGAAGGTGCTGTCGGCCTCGATCTACCCCGTCCTGCTGATGGTCGTCGGCGGCCTGGTGGCGCTGTTCCTGCTCGGCTACGTCACGCCGCGCTTCGCCTCCATCTACGCCGACAACCTCGAGCGCCTGCCGTGGGCGTCGCGCGTGCTAATGCAGTGGGGCAGCTTCATCGAGGCGCATGCCCTGAACGCCGGCCTGCTGCTGCTGGCGCTGCTGGGCGCTGCCGCCTGGGCGGCGAGCCGCCCAGGCGTGCGCGCCTGGCTGGCGCGGCAGCTGTGGCGCCTGCCCGGACTGGGCGAGCCGCTCAGGGTGTTCCAGCTCACCCGTTTCTACCGCACCGTCGGCATGCTGCTGTCCGGCGGCATCCCCGTGGTCACCGCGCTGGAAATGGCGGGTGGCCTGCTGCAGCCCGAATTGCGGCTGCGGCTGGCGTCGGCCGCAGCCACCATCCGCGAGGGCCAGTCGGTGTCGCAGGCGATGGAGCGCGCCGGGCTGGTCACGCCGGTGGCGCTGCGCATGCTTCGCGTGGGCGAAAAAAGCGGCCGCATGGGCGAGATGATGGAAGCCATCGCCACCTTCCACGAGGAGGAAACCAGCCGCTTCGTCGACTGGTTCACCCGCCTGTTCGAACCCATCCTGATGGCGCTGATCGGCCTGGTCATCGGAATCATCGTGGTGATGCTCTATCTGCCCATCTTCGAGCTCGCCGGGAGCCTGGAATGAACGCGCCCGTAGTGACCAGCCGCATCCGGCCGGCCTTGCTGCAGCAGGCGCGCGAGCAGGCGGCGAAGGAGGGCGGCTCGGTGCTGGCCGCGCTGGAGCGCGTCGCCGGCCTCGACGAAGCCGCCTTTCTCGCCGAGCTGGGGCGGGCCTTCGCCTACGCCACGCTGACGATGGACCGGCTGCGCGAGCTGCAGCCGGCGTTCGAACTGCTGCCCTTCAACCAGGCGCTGGAGCGCGAGTGCGCGGCCTGCCGCGACGGCGACGGCCGGGTCTGGTTCGTCTTCGCCGACCCGCTCAAGCCCGAATTGCTGGAATGGGCGGAACGCCGGCTCGGCGCGGCATTCACCCCGGCGCTGGCACGGCGCGACGACATCCTCGCCTGGCTGCACCGGCTGGAGGGCGACCTGCGCGCAATGGACGGCGTGCTGGGCGATACCTTGGGCGGCGGCAGCGGCGAGCGGGTGGAGGAGATTTCGCTCAAGGCCATCGGCGAGGACGCCTCGCCGGTGGTCAAGCTGGTGCACTCCACGCTCTACGATGCGCTCTCCGCCGGCGCGTCCGACATCCACCTGGAAAACGACGCCCAGGGCATCGTCATCAAGTACCGCATCGACGGCGTGTTGAACCTGATCGCGCAGTCGCCCGGGCGCGAGATGGCCGAGCAGGTGATTTCACGGATAAAAGTGATGGCCGAGCTCGACATCGCCGAACGGCGGGTGCCGCAGGACGGCCGCTTCAAGGTGCTGATGCGCGGCCGCGAGATCGACCTGCGCGTATCCATCATGCCCGGCGTGTTCGGCGAGGACGCGGTGCTGCGCATCCTCGACCGCCAGCAGCTGGCCGACGAGCTCCAGGGCATCACCCTCGACCGCCTGGGCTTTGCCGGCGCCGACCTGGCGCTCATCCGCAAGCTGTCGCACGAGCCCTACGGCATGTTCCTGGTGACCGGCCCCACCGGCTCGGGCAAGACCACCACGCTGTACGCGGCGATCTCCGAGATCAATACCGGGCAGGACAAGATCATCACCATCGAGGACCCGGTGGAATACCAGCTGTCCGGCATCCTGCAGATTCCGGTCAACGAGAAGAAGGGCCTGACCTTCGCCCGCGGCCTGCGCTCCATCCTGCGCCACGACCCCGACAAGATCATGGTGGGCGAGATCCGCGACGCCGAGACCGCGCAGATCGCGGTGCAGTCGGCGCTCACCGGCCACCTGGTGTTCACTTCCGTGCATGCCAACAACGTGTTCGACGTGATCGGCCGCTTCATGCACATGGGGGTCGATCCCTACAGCTTCGTCTCGGCGTTGAACGGCATCCTCGCGCAGCGCCTGGTGCGGGTGACCTGCACCCACTGCGCCGAGCCGGTGACGCCGACGCCGCAGCTGCTGGCGGATTCCGGCATCGCGCCCGAGGCCGCCGTGAACTACAGTTTCCGCGCCGGCCGCGGCTGCGGCCATTGCCGCGGCAGCGGTTTCAAGGGGCGCCGCGCGATCCCCGAAATGATGGTGCTGAACGACGAGATCCGCGAACTGATCAGCACCCGCGCACCGATCCGCCAGGTGAAGGAAGCCGCCGCCCGCGCCGGGGTGCGCACCCTGCGCGAGTCCGCCCTCGACCTGGTGCGCCAGGGCGTCACCACCCTGGAGGAAGTGAACCGTGTCACTTTTGTCGCCTAGCATTCGCATCGCCCTTACGCCGAGCCGGGTCGCGGTGGCGGCCGGCCGCGACTACCGCGAGGCGGCGGTGGCGGCGCCGGGCTGGGGCGGGGCGCTGGAGGCGCTGGCCGGCCTGCTCGCTGGCTCCGCCCTGCGCGGCCGGGCGAGCGTGACCCTGTCCCACCATTTCAGCCCGGTGCACCTTTTGGTGTCGCCGCCGGTGGCGTTGAAGCCGCTGGAGATGCAGGGCTGGATCCGCGACGCGCTGGCGAAGCAGTTCGGCGAAGCCGGCCGCGACTGGCATGTCACCTGGCAGGCCGAACCGCCGGGCGAGCCTTTCCTGGCCAGCAGCCTGGAGCCGGCGCACCTGGCCGAGCTGGAAGGCGTGCTGCGCGCGGCCTCGATCCGGCCGGCCGGAGTGCAGCCCTGGCTGGCCGTGGCGTGGAACCGCCAGCGCCGCCGTCTCGGCAGGGGCCGTGCCTGGTACGCGCTGGCCGAACCCGGCCGGCTGACGCTGCTGGGGCTGGAAGACGGCCGTGCGCGCAGCCTGCGCGCCGCGCCGCTGCAGAACGACGCGGTCGCCGCGCTGGCCGGTCTGCTGACACGCGAAGCCCTGCTGGCCGGCGAGGACGCGCCCGCGCCGCTGTGGGTCGAGAGCGCCATGCTGCGCCCGAACTGGCAGGAACTCGGCGGCGGGCGCAGCGTGCATCCGCTGCCGCCCGGCCGCGAGGCGCTGAGCGCCCTGCTGGGGGATTGAGATGCGCCGCCTGAGACTGGACTTCCTGCATCCCTTTCCGCGCCCGCACTGGGCGGCCTGGCTGTTGCTGGCCGCGGGCCTGGCGCTGGCGGCGTGGGCCGGCTGGCAAGACCGGCAGGTCGGGCGCGCGCTGGCCGCGGCCATTGCCGAGTCGCCGGCCGTGCGCACGCCGCCCTTGTCCCGGCGCGGTCCTTCCGCGGCAACGGGCGAGAATCAGGTTGCCGCAGAATCGTCGCGGGCGCACCTGGCGACGCCGTGGGGCGGCCTGCTGGTTCGCCTGGAGAACAGCCGGCCCAAATACATTGCCCTGCTGGCACTGGAAGCGGACGCGCGCAAGCCCGAGGCGACGCTCACTGCCGAGGCGCGCACTGCGAAGGACATGCTGGCCTGGGTCGAGCAGTTGAAGGGCGAGGCCGGGTTCGGCAGCGTGACGCTGGCCAGCCACACCCTGCAGGAAAACGATCCGCAGCGGCCGATCCGCTTCGTGCTGCGGTTGGTGTGGAGAAGCTGATGGCACTGTCCTTCAATACGCTGCGCTTTCATCTCGGACGCCTCGGCTGGGCGGGGGCGGCCGGCGCCGTGCTGATCGTCGGCAGCCTGGCTTACGACGCTGGCGTGGTTCGCCCGCGCGAAGCGGCCCTTGAAGCACAGGTGAACCGCAACGCGCAGGCGCGCCGGGCTGCCGACGCGCTGCGCGCCCAGGCGGCAAGCGAGGCCGATGCAGGCGTGGCGGCGCAGCCGCCGCTGGCGCCGGCCGCGGCGGCCGCGCTGCGCCGGCTGTTCGACGCCGCCGACCGCGCCGGGCTGGAACTGGCGCAGGGCGAATACCGGCTGACCGAAGTCAAGGACGCCCGCCTGCGGCGCTATCAGCTGTCGCTGCCGGTCGCCGGCGGCTACCCGGAGATTCGCGCCTTCGTGGCGCAGGCCTTGAACGCCGACCCGGCGCTCGCACTCACCGCCATCCAGCTGCGCCGCGAGCAGATCGAGAACCCCGAGCTCGACGCGCTGCTCAGCTTCACCCTCTATTTGGAGCCCGGGGCATGAATACGCGCCAGCGCTGGCTTGCAGCGGTCCTGGTGGCCACCCTCGCGGCGGTTTTCTGGCCGGCCGGCGAGGACAGCATCGAGGTGGTGGAACGCAGCCGGCCGCCGCGCGAAGTGCCGGCTGCCGCCCCCGAGGCAGGCGCGTCCGAGCCCCCCGCACGGACGGCCGAACCCGCATCCGCCGAACGCCTGCCGCGCATGCAGGCCAACCTGTTTCCGCGCCAGACCTGGGTGCCGCCGCCCAAGCCCACTATTCCCCCCCCACCGCCGCCGCCGAGCCCGCCGCCCCTGCCGTTCAAGTATCTGGGGCGCTGGGTCGAAGGCGGCCAGCTGACCGTGTTCCTGGTGCAGGGCGAGCAGCCGGTTCCGCTCAAGCAGGGGCAGGTGCTGTCGGGCACCTGGCGGGTGGACGAAATTACGGCGCGGTCGGTGGTGTTCACCTACCTGCCTCTCGATATGCAATCGACTCTGGGAATCACGCCATGAACAAGGCTTTAATCATTGCCACGCTCGCCCTGACGCTTGCCGGCTGCGCCAGCGACCGCGCTTTCCGCGAGGGCGAACGCCTGCTGGCCCAGGGCCAGACCGAAGCGGGCTTGCAGCAACTGCAGCAGGCGTTGAAAGAAGAACCGAACAATGTGCAGTTCCGCACGGCCTACATCCAGGCGCGCGAAGCGCAGCTGTCCCGCCTGTTTGCCGAGGCCGACGCGGCCCTGCAGGCGGGGCGTGACGACGCGGCCGAGGCGCGCTATCGCGACATCCTCAAGCTGCATGCGGAGAATCCGCGCGCCCGCGCAGCACTGGCGTCGATCGAGACGCTGCGCGGCAACCGCGCGCTACTCAAGGATGCGCGGGCCGCCTTGGACAAGGGCGAGATCGAGTCGGCCCGCGGCAAACTGCGCAGCGTGCTGGCCCGCGAGCCCGGGCAGACAGACGCGCTGGCGCTGATGAAGCAGGTGGACGAGAAAACCGGCAAGCCCAAGAGCGCAGACTCGCCCAGGCTGGCCGCCATCTACCAGCGGCCGGTGACACTGCAGTTCCGAGACGCCCCGGTCCGCACGGTTTTCGATGCCCTGTCGCGGCAGTCGGGCCTCAACTTCGTGTTCGACAAGGACGTGCGAACCGACACCCGCCTGACCATTTTCGCCAGCGACACGTCCATCGTCGATGCCCTCGACATGCTGCTGAAGACCGGCCAGCTGGCGAAGAAGGTGCTCTCCGACAACACCCTCTTGATCTACCCTGCGCTGCCGGCCAAGCTGAGGGAGTATCAGGACCTGGTGGTGAAGGGCTTCTTCCTCTCCAATACCGACGCCAAGCAGATGGTGAACCTGGTGCGCAGCATGGCGAAGACCCGCGACGTCTACATCGACGAGAAGCTGAACCTGCTGGTGATCCGCGACACGCCGGAGGCGGTGCGGCTGGTGGAAAAGCTGGTGTTGCTGGCGGACCGTCCCGAGCCGGAGGTGATGCTCGAAGTCGAGATTCTCGAGGTGAAGCGCACGCGCCTGCAGGAACTGGGGCTGCAGTGGCCGAACCAGTTGAGCGTGCTGACGCCCGAGGCCTCCACCACGAGCCACGTCGAGGGTGGCGTGATCGTGACGGACAGCGTCCCGGGCGGGCGGCTCACCATCCAGTCGCTGCGGGACCTGACCCGTGCCGACATCGGCGTGTCGCCCAATCCCGCGCTCAACCTGCGCAAGGATGCCGGCGACGTCAACATCCTGGCCAATCCGCGCATCCGGGTGAAGAACAAGGAAAAGGCCAAGATCCACATCGGCGACAAGGTGCCGGTGATCACCGCCAACGTGACCTCGACCGGCGTGACCTCGGAGTCGGTGTCCTATCTCGACGTCGGCATCAAGGTGGATGTCGAGCCGCAGGTGCATCTGGAAGGCGATGTCGGCATCAAGGTGGGGCTGGAGGTGTCCAACATCGTGCAGCAGATCAAGAGCGCCACCGGCACCCTGACCTACCAGCTGGGCAGCCGCAACGCCAACACGGTGCTGCGTTTGAAGGACGGCGAGACCCAGGTGCTGGCCGGCCTGATTTCCGACGAGGACCGCGCCGGCGCCAGCAAGGTGCCGGGGCTCGGCGACCTGCCGCTGCTGGGCCGCCTGTTCGCCAGCAAGCGCGACGAGCTGAGCAAGACCGAGATCGTGCTGCTCATCACGCCGCGCATCATCCGCAACATCGAGCGCCCGGAACTGGCGGATGCGGAATTCTTCGGCGGCACCGAAAGCGCCGCGTCCGACCAGTCGCTGCAGCTGCGCCCGGCGCAGGGCATCACCGCCGTCCTGCCCCGGGGCCAGCCGGTGGCCCCGGTCGAGGAAGGGGCGGTCGAAGGGGTGCCGGTGGACGTGCCCGCGCTGCCCTCGATGCAGCCGCCCGTCGAACCGGCGCAATGAAGCCTCGCGCATGGGCCCGCCCGTCCGGGTTCACCCTGATCGAACTGGTCATCACGGTGGCCATCGTCGGCGTGCTCGCCTTCCTGGCCGCCCCGCTCATGGAAGTGACCGCGCAGCGCCACAAGGAGGCGGAACTGCGCCTTGCCCTGCGGCAGATCCGCGAAGCGATCGACGCCTACCATCAGGCGGTGCAGGAAAAGCGCGTCGAGTCGCCGGCCGACGCCTCGGGCTACCCGCCCGACCTGGACATCCTGGTCGCGGGGGTGCCCGACGTCACCAAGCCGGAACGCAGCCGCATCTATTTCCTGCGGCGGCTGCCGCGCGATCCGATGAATCCCGATGCCACGCTCACGCCGGCCGAAACCTGGGGCAAGCGCAGCTACGCCAGCCCGCCGGATGCGCCCAGTGCGGGCGAGGATGTGTACGACGTCTATTCGCTGTCCGACGGCGTGGGGCTGAACGGCGTGCCCTACCGGGAGCTGTAGCATGAAACGCGGCTTTACCCTGATCGAACTGCTGGTGGTGCTGGCCATCATCGCCACCCTGCTGACGCTGGCCGTGCCGCGCTATTTCCAGCATGTGGAGCGTTCGAAGGAAGCCGTCCTGCGGGAAAACCTGGCGGGCGTGCGCGACGCCATCGACCAGTACCATGCCGACACCGGCACCTGGCCGCCGACGCTGGAAAGCCTGGCGGAAAAGCGCTACATGCGCACGGTGCCGACCGATCCGATCACCGAGCGGGCCGACACCTGGCAGATCGTTTCGCCGCCGGCAGGCGAGGCGGGGGTCTACGATATCCGCAGCGGCGCCGAGGGGACGGGACTCGATGGTCAACCGTACGCCGACTGGTAGGCGCAGGCGCGGCAGGCGGCAGGGCGGTTTCACCCTGCTCGGCCTGCTGTTTCTGGTGGCGGGGCTGGGCGTGGCCATGGCGGCGCTGGGCACGGTCTGGCACAGCGCCGCCCAGCGGGAGAAGGAACGCGACCTGCTGTTCGTCGGCGACCAGTACCGCCGGGCCATCGAATCCTTCTGGAGCGTGCCGCTGCCGGAGGGCACACCCAGGCGGCTGCCGAAGCATTTTGCCGAACTCCTGCTCGATCCCCGCTTCCCAAATACGGTCAGGCACCTGCGCCGCCTCTACCGCGACCCGATGACCGGGGGCGCCGAATGGGGGCTGCTGAAAGGGCCGGACGGCGGCATCGCCGGGGTGGTCAGCCTGTCCGATGGCAAGCCATTCAAGCGTGCGAACTTTCCGTCTGCCTATGCCCGGTTCGAGGATGCGCAAAGCTATCGCGACTGGGTTTTCCAGTTTGAAGTCGAAAAGGCGGGCCAGGATGCCGGGCAGGGCGCGAAGGTCGCGCCCGCCGGCAAGAAAGCGGCTGGCGTGGCGGGAGCCATCGAATAATCAGTTCAAGCCGTAGCGCTTGAGTTTGCGATATAGCGTGCGCTCGGTGATGCCGAGTGCGGCGGCCACCCGGTTGCGATGGCCGGCATGCGCATCGAGCAGGGCGCGGATATGGCCGCGCTCGACCTCGGCCAGCGGTTGCGCGGCAGACAGCGCCGGCAGCGCAACCGCGGGCAGATGCAGATCGGCGGCGCGGATCACGCCGTCGCGGCAGGTCAGCACCGCACGCTGCAGGAGGTTGCGTAATTCGCGCACATTGCCCGGGAATTCGTAGGCCTGCAGCGTGGCCAGCGCGGCGGCGTCCAGCCGGCAGGCGCGACGGCCGCCCGCCAGGCGCTTCAGCAGAAGCGCCGCCAGGCCCGGGAGGTCCTCGCGCCGTTCGCGCAACGCGGGCAGGTTCACGTCGATGCCGGCCAGCCGGTAATAGAGGTCGAGCCGGAAACGCTTCTCGTCGACTTCGTCCAGCAGCCTGCGGTTGGTGGCCGACACCAGCCGCACGTCGGCCTTCAGGGTGTGGGTGCCGCCGACGCGCCGGAACTCGCCGGTTTCCAGCACCCGCAGCAGCTTGGCCTGCACGCTCAGCGGGATCTCGGCGACCTCGTCCAGGAACAGCGTGCCGCCGTCGGCCAGCTCGAACAGGCCCTTTTTCAGGCCGCTGCTGCCGGAGAATGCGCCGCGCTCGTGACCGAACAGCTCGCTTTCGAACAGGGTTTCCGGGACGGCGGCGCAGTTGATCACGATGAAGGCGCCGCCGGCACGCGCCGAACGGGCGTGAATGAAGCGTGCGGCGAGTTCCTTGCCGACGCCGCTTTCGCCATACAGCAGGATCGACGCCTCGCTGTCGGCCACCCGAGCAAGATTGTCCACGCAGGTCAGAAACGCGGGGGACTGCCCCACCATCTGCATGGCGTCGCAGTCCGTTCCGGCGTCGGCCTCCAGCGGGAAGAGCTGTTCGCCCAGATAGCGTTCGCCGTTCGCGCCGCGCAGCGCATGGCCGCGGATGCGGGTGCGCTCGGGCTGGTCGTCGGCGTGAAAATGCGTGTGCAGCACCTCGACCGCCTCGCCATGCTCGAACAGCGCCAGGTGCGGGCACTGCTCGCCGTTTTCGTGGCAGGGACGCGTCGAGTGGTGCGATACGGCATAGCAGTGCTGGCCGACGATGGCGGCCGGGGTGGTCCTGTAGGCTTCGCCATAACGCTGGTTGGCCGCCACGATGCGGTATTCGCGATCGATCACCACAAAGGGCTGATCGTTGGCGTCGATGAGGTCCTGCAATTCGAGCTGGGGCATGGCAGATCTCGGGTCATGACTTTTGTGGAATTTGGCATGACAATGGTGTCATGTCAAACGGGCTGTCCGACGTCAATTCGCGGGTTTGCGCGTGCCTGGCGATGGCACGGCGCTTGCTGATTTCATCGGACAACCCTAACCAAGGAGACGGCACGTGGCACATATCGTAATTTTGGGCGCAGGCATCGGCGGCATGACCATGGCGTATGAAATGCGCGAGCAGGCGCGCGCCGAGGACAAGGTCACCGTGATTTCCAACCTGCCGTATTTCCAGTTCACCCCCTCCAACCCCTGGGTGGCGGTCAACTGGCGCAAGCGCGACGACATCACCCTGCCGGCCGCGCCCTACCTCAACAAGAAGGGGATCGATTTCATCGCGGTCGGCGCGGCGCGCGTGCATCCCGAGAAGAATCAGGTCGAGCTCACCGACGGCCGGATCGTGGACTACGACTTTCTCATCATCGCAACCGGGCCCAAGCTGGCGTTCGACGAAGTGCCGGGACTGGGGCCGGAAGGCCACACCCATTCGGTCTGCCAGGTCGAGCACGCGGTGAGCGCGGGCCAGGCATGGGACGATTTCGTGCAGAACCCGGGACCCATCGTGGTGGGCGCGGTGCAGGGTGCGTCCTGTTACGGCCCGGCCTACGAATTCGCCTTCATCATGGATACCGACCTCAAGCGGCGCAAAATCCGCGACCGCGTGCCGATGACCTACGTCACTGCCGAGCCCTACATCGGCCATCTGGGCCTGGGCGGCGTCGGCGACTCCAAGGGCCTGCTCGAATCCGCCATGCGCGACCGCCACATCAAGTGGATCTGCAATGCCAAGGTCACCAAGGTCGAGGCCGGCAAGATGTTCGTCGCCGAGCACAACGACAAGGGCGAGGTGATCAAGGAGCACGAACTGCCGTTTGCCTATTCGATGATGCTGCCCGCCTTCAAGGGCATCGACGCCGTGTTCGGCATCGAGGGGCTGACCAATCCGCGCGGCTTCATCAGCATCGACGCCTTCCAGCGCAATCCGAAGTTTCCCAACGTCTATGCGGTGGGCGTGTGCGTCGCCATCCCGCCGGTCGAGACCACCCCGGTGCCGACCGGCACGCCGAAGACCGGCTACATGATCGAGTCCATGGTCACCGCCACCTCGCACAACATCCGCGCCGCGCTCGACGGCCGCGAACCCACCGAAAAAGCCACCTGGAACGCCATCTGCCTGGCCGATTTCGGCGACACCGGCGCCGCCTTCGTGGCGCTGCCGCAGATTCCGCCGCGCAACGTCAACTGGTTCAAGGAAGGCAAGTGGGTGCACCTGGCCAAGGTCGCGTTCGAGAAATACTTCATGCGCAAGATGAAAAAAGGTTCAACCGAGCCGCTCTATGAAAAATACGTGCTCGGACTGATGGGCATCAAGAAGCTCAAATGATTTCCTCCCGGCTCCACCCTTAGCGCCTGCGGGCGCTTTATTTTGTGCCTGTGAGATCGGCCGCACGGCTATAATTCCGTGCTCCTGGCGCAGAGCCCTCCTCGCCACGAAGCCGTGAGCCGAAGGACACCCCATGCTTTTAATGATCGACAACTATGACAGCTTCACCTACAACCTCGTGCAGTATTTCGGCGAGCTGGGCGAAGACGTCAAGGTCGTCCGCAACGACGAAATCGACCTCGCCGGCATTGCCGCGCTGAAACCCGGCCACATCGTCGTCTCCCCCGGCCCCTGCACGCCCAACGAGGCCGGGGTGTCGGTGCCGCTGATCAAGGAATTCGCCGGCAAGATTCCCATCCTCGGCGTCTGCCTCGGCCACCAGAGCATCGGCCAGGCCTTCGGCGGGAAAATCGTGCGCGCCAAGGAGTTGATGCACGGCAAGACCTCGATGATCTACCACACCGACACGGGCGTATTCAAGGGCCTGCCCAATCCTTTCCGCGCCACCCGCTACCACTCGCTGGTGATCGAGCGCGAATCGCTGCCGGCTTGCCTGGAAATCACCGCGTGGACCGAGGATGGGGAAATCATGGGGGTGCGCCACAAGACGCTGCTGGTCGAGGGCGTGCAGTTCCACCCCGAATCCATCCTCACCGAACACGGCCACGCCATGCTGGCGAACTTTCTGAAGGAGCGGGCGTGATGCAATACAAGGACCTGCTGACCCTGCTGATCGAGCGCCACGACCTGCCGCATGACACCATGCTCGCCGCGATGCGCGCGCTGATGGGCGGCGAATGGACGCCCGTGCAGATTGCCGGCTTTCTCGTCGCATTGCGCATGAAGGGCGAGACCGTGGCCGAGATCGCCGCTGCCGCCGACGTCATGCGCGAGCTGTCGATCAAGGTGCCGCTCAGCGGCGTCGACCATCTGGTCGACACCTGCGGCACCGGCGGCGACGGCGCCCACACCTTCAATATTTCAACCGCCGCGGCCTTCGTTGCGGCGGCGTGCGGTGCGCGTGTGGCCAAGCACGGCGGGCGCTCGGTGTCGTCCACCTCGGGCAGCGCCGACGTGCTGGAAGCGCTGGGGGTGAACGTCAGCCTGGCGCCGGACAAGGTCGCCGAGGCGGTGAAAACCCTCGGGGTCGGCTTCATGTTCGCGCCCAACCACCACAGCGCGATGAAGCACGCCGCCCCGGTGCGGCGCGAGCTCGGCGTGCGCACCCTGTTCAACCTGCTGGGGCCGCTCACCAACCCGGCCGGCGCGCCCAACCAGGTGATGGGCGTGTTCAATCGCGAACTGACCGGCACCCTCGCCCGGGTGCTGCAGGCGCTGGGCAGCCGCCACGTGCTGGTGGTGCATGCCGAGGAAGGGCTGGACGAGATCAGCCTCGCGTCGCCCACCTTCGTTGCCGAACTGAAGGACGGCCATGTATCCGAATACGAACTCGAGCCCGGCCTGTTCGGCCTGCCGCAAGTGGCGGCGAGCGAGATGGTGGTCAAGGGCAAGGATGAAGCGGTCGAGATGCTGCTGGCCGCGCTGGAAAACCGCCATGCCGGCGCTGCCGCCATCGTCGCGCTCAACGCCGGCGCGGCCATTTATGTATCGGGCCGCGCCGCCAGCCTGATGGACGGCGTGGCGCAGGCGCAGCGCGCGATTTCGAGTTGCGCGGCACGCGACGTGCTCGAACACTACCGCCGTTTCAGTCAATCGTAAGCGGCCAGCCAGTCATGAGCGACATCCTCGAAAAAATCCTCGCCACCAAGCGCACCGAAATCGACGCCGGGATGGAGGCCGTGCCGCTGGGCGAGATGCGCGCGCGAGCCGGGGCCACCCCGCCGCCGCGCGATTTCGTCGGCGCGCTGCGCGCGAAGATCGCCGCCGGCCAGCCCGCGGTGATCGCCGAAATCAAGAAGGCCAGCCCGTCCAAGGGCGTGATCCGCCCCGACTTCAGGCCCGCCGAAATCGCGGCGAGCTACGAAGCGGGCGGCGCGGCCTGCCTGTCGGTGCTCACCGACCGCGACTATTTCCAGGGCAGCGCCAAGTACCTGATGCAGGCGCGCGCCGCATGCAACCTGCCGGTGCTGCGCAAGGACTTCATCATCGATCCCTACCAGGTCTACGAAGCGCGCGCGATGGGGGCGGACTGCATCCTGCTGATCGTCGCCGCGCTGGAGTTGCCGGCGATGCAGGCGCTGGAGGCACTGGCGCACGAGCTGGGCATGGCGGTGCTGGTGGAATCGCACAACGCCGAAGAACTCGACGCCGCGCTGCAACTGACGACGCCCTTGCAGGGCATCAACAACCGCAACCTGCGCAGCTTCGAGGTCAGCCTCGACACCACGCTGGCGTTGCTGCCGAAAATCGGCGGCGAGCGCATTGTCATCACCGAGTCCGGCATCCTCGCGCCGGCCGACGTCGCGAAGATGCGCGGCCAGGGCGTCAACGCGTTTCTGGTGGGCGAGGCCTTCATGCGCGCCGACGACCCGGGCGCCGAACTGGCGCGGCTGTTCGCCTAGGTAGGAGCGGCGTCCACGCCGCGATTTTCGTGCTTCGCAACGACCACAGCATCGCGGCGTGGACGCCGGTGCGTGGTTGTTGCCGCTTCAGCGGCTTTACAACCACGGCCTACCCCTTGCGGGTGCTCCTACATGAGCGTCAGCGCTTGCCGCCCAGCAGGCTGCCGAGCACGCCGCGGATGATGGCGCGGCCGACCTGGCTGCCGATGGAGCGGGCCGCGGACTTCGCCATCGCCTCGACCGCGCCTTCGCGGCGGCCGCTACGCCCGCCCAGAATATCGCCCAGCGCGCCGCCGAGTCCGCCGCCGCTTGCGGGCTGGCTGGCGGCCTTGGCCTGCTGCTTCGCCTCGGCTTCTGCGGCCGCCGCCTGCGCCGTCTGCTCGGCGCGCGCCTTGAGGATTTCGTGGGCGGATTCGCGGTCGACGGTCCTGTCGTAGACGCCGGCGACCAGCGATCCCTGCATCAGCTGTCGGCGCTGCGCGTCGGTGATCGGCCCGATCTGCCCCTGCGGCGGCACGATCCAGGCGCGCTCGACCACACCCGGGCGGCCCTTCTCGTCGAGGAAGGACACCAGCGCCTCGCCCACCCCGAGTTCGGTGATGACGCTGGCTTCGTCCAGCTCCGGGTTGTCGCGCATGGTCTCGGCGGCGGCGCGCACCGCTTTCTGGTCGCGCGCGGAGAACGCGCGCAGCGCGTGCTGCACGCGGTTGCCCAGCTGCGACAGCACCTTGTCCGGGACGTCGGCCGGGTTCTGGGTGACGAAGTACACGCCGACGCCCTTGGAGCGGATCAGCCGCACCACCTGCTCGATCTTCTCCACCAGCGCGTCGGGCGCGTCGGAGAACAAGAGGTGCGCTTCGTCGAAGAAGAACACCAGTTTCGGCTTGTCGAGGTCGCCCGCTTCGGGCAGGTTCTCGAACAGTTCGGCCAGGAGCCACAGCAGCAGCGTCGCGTACATCTTGGGCGACTGCATCAGGCGGTCGGCAGCCAGGATGTTGACGACGCCGCGCCCGCGGTCGGTCTGGATGAGGTCGGCGATGTTGAGCATCGGCTCGCCGAAAATCTGTTCGCCGCCCTGCGATTCGAGCGCGAGGAGGCCGCGCTGGATGGCGCCGATCGAGGCGGACGACACGTTGCCGTACTCGGTGGTGAACTGCCTGGCATTGTCCCCGACGAAGGCGAGCATGCTGCGCAGGTCTTTCAGGTCGAGCAGCAGGAGGCCGTTGTCGTCCGCTACCTTGAACACCAGGTTGAGCACGCCTGCCTGGGTTTCGTTGAGATCGAGCATGCGGCTCAGCAGCAGGGGCCCCATGTCGGACACGGTGGCGCGCACCGGATGGCCGGCCTCGCCGAAAGGGTCCCACGGGGTGACCGGGTAGCCCTGATGCTCGAAGCCTTCGAGCTTCAGCATCCCGACCCGCTCGGCCACTTTGGCGTTACCGCCGCCCGGCTGCGAAATGCCCGACAGGTCGCCTTTCACGTCCGACATGAAGCAGGGGACGCCTATGCTGGAGAAGTGTTCGGCCAGCGTCTGTAGCGTGACGGTCTTGCCGGTGCCGGTGGCGCCGGTGATGAGGCCATGGCGATTGGCCATCTGCGGCAGCAGGTAAAGATCGGCGGAAGCGTTGCGGGCGATTAGCAAGGGATCGGTCATGGCGGCTCCTGGGTGGGGAATGCAAGGATTTTAGCGAGTTCGGCGGGCGCGGCGATCGCACAATCAATAGAAGCGGGCGCTAATGTTCCAGCTATCATCAAAGGATTGCGAAAACAGGGGCACGTCGTGACAGCGGAGCAACAGGTGCATGAAATCGTCATTGTGGGCGGCGGCGCGGGCGGGCTGGAACTCGCCACCCGGCTGGGCGACAAGCTGGGCAAGAAGAAGCGCGCGCATATCACCCTGATCGACGCCTCGCCCTCGCATCTGTGGAAACCGCTCTTGTACGAAGTTGCGGCGGGCAGCCTCGATTCGTATGCCGAACGCCTGGAATACCTGGCGCAGGGGCACTGGCATCACTTTCGCTTCCGCCTCGGACGCATGGACGGCCTCGACCGCGCGCGGCGGGAAGTCAGCGTCGCCCCCACGCTGGACGACGACGGCGTCGAGATCATCCCGCGCCGCCGCTTTCGTTACGACACGCTGATCATCGCGGTGGGCTCAATCGGCAACGACTTCGGCGTGCCGGGCGTGAAGGAGCATTGCATCATGCTCGACACCCCCGAGCAGGCGCGCGAATTTCACCGTCATCACATCAACGCCTGCCTGCGCGCGCACACTCAGGGCCGCGAAGTCACGCCCGGCCAGCTCACCGTCGGCATCGTCGGCGCCGGCGCCACCGGCGTCGAGCTTGCGGCCGAACTGCACGACACCACGCGCGAGCTGTCGGCCTACGGCCTGGAAAAAATCGATCCCGACAAGAGTTTGAGGCTGCTCCTCGTCGAGGCCTCCGACCGCATCCTGCCCGGACTGCCGCCGCGCCTGTCGGCCGCGGCGGCCGAGCGCCTTGCCGAGCTTGGGGTTGAAATGCACACCCGCGAGCGCATCGTTGAGGTGCGGCCCGACGGCATGCTGACCGCCGACGGCAAGTTCATCCCCGCCAGCATGATGGTGTGGTCGGCCGGCATCAAGGCGCCGGATTTCCTGAAGGACCTCGGCGGTCTGGAGACCAACCGCATCAATCAACTGGTGGTGCGCCCCACCTTGCAGACCACGCGCGACGACAACATCTTTGCGCTGGGGGATTGCGCAGCCTGCCCGATGCCCAACGGCAGCAACGTGCCGCCGCGCGCGCAGGCTGCGCACCAGCAGGCGTCACTGATGGCGAAGGCGATCTGCCGGCGTTTTCGCGGCAAGCCGCTGCTTGAGTACGTCTACCGCGACTACGGCTCGCTGGTCGCGCTCGGCCGCTTCACCACCGTCGGCAACCTGATGGGCGCGCTGACCGGCGGCAGCATCATGATCGAAGGCGCGATGGCGCGGGTGGTGTACTGGTCGCTGCACAAGATGCACGAGATCGCGCTGCACGGCTGGCTCAAGACCGCGCTTACCACTTACGCCCACTTCATCAGCACGCCGACGCGGGCGCGCATCAAGCTGCACTGATGAATCCGTCATCGCGAGGCGCGTAGCGGCGAGGCATACGATTCCATCCCGCCTTGCGGGACTTCAGCGCGTAGTGGATCGGAGTCCTTCAGGGCGATCCAGAGGCCCGCCGCACCTGCGGACGTTCTGGATTGCCGCGCCTTGCTCGCAATGACGCAGTCTTGGCGTTAGTCGTTCCACAGCCACGCCGCGCCGCGCACGCCGCTGGAATCGCCGAATTGCGGCGGCACGAGCTTCGTGTCGACGCGGTCGGAGAAAACGTAGCGCGGCCACAGCCGCGGCACGGTGTCGTACAGGCGGGCGATGTTGGAGAGACCGCCGCCCAATACGATGACATCGGGGTCGATCAGGTTGATCACCCCGGCGAGCGCGCGCGCCAGCCGCTCCTCGTAGCGCGCGAGCGTCGCGCTGCAGGGGCCGTAGCCCGCGTTCGCCAGCTGCACGATCTCGTGCGCGGGCAGGTCCTCGCCGCCGTAGCGCACATGGTCGGCTGCGAGCGCGGGGCCGGAGAGCCAGGTTTCGATGCAGCCTTTCTTGCCGCAATAACAGGCGGGCGCGGCGTCGAGTTCGCGCGGACTCGGCCACGGGTGCAGGATGGATTCGCCGGTGGCCGGATGCTGGCCGGTGGCGTTGCGATCGGCCTGGGCGTGGGCGAACTGGAAGTAGGGCAGGGGGCTGTGTCCCCATTCGCCAGCGATGGCATTGGCGCCATTCAGCAGGTTGCCGCGCACCACCACGCCGCCGCCGACGCCGGTGCCGAGGATCACGCCGAACACGCCGTCGGCTCCGGCGGCCGAACCGTCGGTGGCCTCCGACAGCGCGAAGCAGTCGGCGTCGTTGGCGAGCCGCACCTCGCGATTGAGCGCGCGCTCGAGGTCCTCGTGCAGCGGCTTGCCGTTGAGGCAGGTCGAATTGCAGTTCTTCATCAGCCCGCTGGCGGGCGAGAGGGCGCCGGGGGTGCCGATGCCGACGCTGCCGCTCTGCCCGAGTTCGAATTCGGCCTGGTGCACCAGCGCGGCGACCGCCGCCACGGTGGCGAGGTAATCGTTTTGCGGCGTCGGCATGCGGCGGCGCAGGATTTCGCGGCCGCCGGCGTCGAGCGCGATGAGCTCGATTTTGGTGCCGCCGAGGTCGATGCCGAAACGTAGAGTGGGAGCCACGGTGTAAAATCTCCGGCTATTCAATTTGCGTTGGAATCAACATGGCAGGACATTCGAAATGGGCCAACATCCAGCACCGCAAGGGGCGCCAGGATGCCAAGCGCGGCAAGATATTCACCAAGCTTATCAAGGAAATCACCGTAGCCGCCAAAATGGGCGGCGGCGACACGGGCATGAACCCGCGCCTGCGGCTGGCGATCGAGAAGGCCAAGGCCGAGTCGATGCCCAAGGACAACATTGAAAACGCGATCAAGCGCGGCACCGGCCAGCTCGAAGGCGTGAACTACGAGGAAGTGCGCTACGAGGGCTACGGCATCGGCGGCGTCGCGGTGATGGTCGACTGCCTCACCGACAACAAGACGCGCACCGTCGCCGACGTGCGCCACGCCTTCGTCAAGCACGGCGGCAACATGGGAACCGACGGCTGTGTCGCGTTCCAGTTCAAGCACTGCGGCCAGATCATCCTGGAGCCGGGCGCGAGCGAGGACGCGGTGATGGAAGCCGCGCTCGACGCCGGCGCCGACGACATCATCCCCAACGAGGACGGCTCGATTGAGGTGCTGACCTCGCCCGACCCCAAGGCCTTCGAGGCGGTGAAGGAGGCGCTGGAAAAGGCCGGGTTCAAGCCGGCGGTCGCCGAAATCACCATGCGTCCCGAAGCCGAGACCGAACTCGCGGGCGACGACGCGGTGAAGATGCAGAAGATCCTGGACGCGCTCGAAAGCCTCGACGACGTGCAGGAGGTCTACACCAACGTCGTGCTGCCGGAGTAATTGACCCTTTGCGCATCCTCGGCATTGATCCCGGTCTCAGACTCACCGGCTTCGGCGTGATCGAACAGGCCGGCCAGAAGCTCGCCTACGTCGCCAGCGGCGTGATCAGGAGCGGCGAAGGCAGCTTGCCGCAGCGGCTCGGGGTGCTGTTCGCGGGATTGAACGAGGTGATCGGCACCTACCAGCCCGATACCTGCGCGGTCGAAATCGTCTTCGTCAACGTCAACCCGCAGTCGACGCTGCTGCTCGGGCAGGCGCGTGGTGCGGCGATCTGCGCCGCGGTAAGCAACGAGCTGACGGTGGCGGAATACACTGCGCTGCAGATCAAGCAGGCCGTGGTCGGCCACGGCAAGGCCGCCAAGGAGCAGGTGCAGGAGATGGTCAAGCGCCTGCTGGCGCTCCCGGCCGCGCCCACCGCCGACGCCGCCGACGCGCTCGCCTGCGCCATCACCCACGCGCACGGCAGCCGGCTCGGCGCGCACTCCACCGCAGGCTATCGCGTGAAAGGCGGGCGTCTCGTATGAACAAGGATCCCACATGATAGGCAAAGTCACCGGCACGCTGGCCGCCAAGCAGCCCCCCCAGGTTCTGGTCGATTGCAACGGCGTCGGCTACGAAATCGATGTGCCGATGAGCACCTTCTACAATCTGCCTGCAATCGGCGAAAAAATCAGCCTGCTCACCCATCTGGCCATCCGCGAGGATGCGCACCTGCTGTACGGCTTCGGCAGCGAGATCGAGCGCGCGGCGTTTCGCGAACTGCTCAAGGTGTCCGGCATCGGCGCCAAGACCGCGCTGTCGGTGCTGTCCGGCCTGTCGGTCAATGACCTGGCGGCGGCGATATCCGCGCAGGAGATCGGCCGCATCGTCAAGGTCCCCGGCATCGGCAAGAAAACCGCCGAGCGCCTGCTGCTCGAACTGAAGGGACGGCCGGTGTTTGCCGGCGCAATCTCCGCGGTGGCGGGCGAGACCAGCGTGTCGGACGACGTGCGCCAGGCACTGCTGGCATTGGGCTACAACGACAAGGAAGCCGGGCTGGCGATGCAGAAGCTGCCCGCTGATCTGCCGGTGTCGGATGCGATCCGCCAGGCGCTGAAGCTGCTGTCCAAGGGGTAAGATTCACCCATGATCGAAACCGACCGCCTCATCGCCCCCGCCGCTGTCAGCCCCGTCGAGGAGCAGATCGAGCGCGCCCTGCGGCCGCGCACGCTGGCCGAGTACGTCGGCCAGGCCAAGGCGCGCGAGCAGCTCGAAATCTTCATCCATGCGGCACGCAACCGCAGCGAAGCGCTCGACCACGTGCTGCTGTTCGGCCCGCCGGGGCTGGGCAAGACCACGCTGGCGCACATCATCGCGCGCGAGATGGGCGTCAACCTGCGCCAGACCTCCGGCCCGGTGCTCGAACGCGCGGGCGATCTGGCCGCGCTACTCACCAACCTGGAACCGCATGACGTGCTGTTCATCGACGAGATTCATCGTCTCTCCCCGGTGGTGGAGGAAGTGCTGTATCCGGCGCTGGAGGATTTCCAGATCGACATCATGATCGGCGAGGGCCCGGCGGCGCGCTCGGTCAAGCTCGACCTGCCGCCGTTCACCCTGGTCGGCGCGACCACCCGTGCCGGCATGCTCACCAATCCGCTGCGCGACCGCTTCGGCATCGTGGCACGGCTGGAATTCTATTCGGCGGAAGAGCTCGGCTTCATCGTGCACCGCTCGGCGGGCCTCTTGCAGATGAATCTGGATGAAGCCGGTGCGCTGGAAATCGCGCGCCGTTCGCGCGGTACCCCGCGCATCGCCAACCGCCTGCTGCGCCGTGTGCGCGATTATGCCGAGGTGAAGGCGGACGGCCAGGCCACCGGTGCGGTGGCGGATGCAGCGCTGGTGATGCTGGACGTCGATCGCGCCGGGCTCGACGTGATGGACCGCAAGCTCTTGTCGGCGGTGGTCGAGAAATTCATGGGCGGCCCGGTCGGACTGGACAACCTCGCCGCCGCCATCGGCGAGGAGCGCGACACCATCGAGGACGTACTCGAACCCTTCCTCATCCAGCAGGGCTACCTGCAGCGCACCCCGCGCGGGCGCATCGCCACGCCGCTGGCGTATCGCCACCTCGGCTTTGCCGCACCGTCCGGCGAACCCGGCGCGGACCTTTTTTGAACATGGCGTTTCACTGGCCGGTCCGCGTCTACTGGGAAGACACCGATGCGGGCGGCGTGGTGTACTACGCCAACTACCTCAAGTTCATGGAACGCGCACGCAGCGAATGGCTGCGCGCATTCGGCTTCGAGCAGGATGTGTTGCGCGACGAGGCAGGCGTGGTGTTCGTGGTGCGGCGGGTGGAAATCGACTATTTGTCGCCGGCGCGATTCAACGATGCACTCGACGTCTCGGTCTGCCTGCACGAAGCCGGGCGCGCCAGCCTGGTCGTGCGTCAGGAACTCATGCGAGGCGTCACCCGTCTGGCAGAGGCCGTGATCACGCTGGCCTGCGTCGACGCGGTGAATTTCAAACCCGTTAAAATGCCCGCAACCCTTCTTCAGGCACTGACCCAGACGACGTGAATCCCGAACTCAGCCAGGACCTTTCGCTGCTCCATCTCGTCCTCAACGCCTCGCTGCCGGTGCAGCTCGTCATGCTGCTGCTGCTGGGGGCGTCGCTGATGTCGTGGTGGTTCATCTTCATCAAGCTGTTCGCGCTGAAGCGCGCCCTGCGCGAGACCGACCGCTTCGAGCGCGAATTCTGGGGCGGCGGCGACCTCAACACCCTTTACCAGCGGGTGGCCGCAGAGCGTGACAGCGCGGGCGAGATGGAGCGCATTTTCGAAGCGGGATTCCGCGAATTCATGAAGTTGCGGCAGCAGGCGGGTATCTCGGCCAATTTCATCATGGACGGCACCCGCCGCGCCATGCGCGCCACCTACCAGCGCGAGCTCGACAGCATGGAATCGCACCTGTCCTTCCTCGCCACCGTCGGTTCGGTTTCGCCCTACGTCGGCCTGTTCGGCACCGTGTGGGGCATCATGATCGCCTTCATGGGGCTGTCGAGCGTGGCGCAGGCGACATTGGCGCAGGTCGCACCCGGCATTGCCGAAGCGCTGATCGCCACCGCCATGGGCCTGTTCGCCGCCATCCCCGCGGTGGTCGGCTACAACCGCTACACCCACGACATCGACCGCCTGGCCAACCGCATGGAAAGCTTCATGGAGGAGTTTTCCAACATCCTGCAGCGGCAGGTGACGCACCACAAGGAGGTGTAGGGCGTGGCACGCATCCGCAAACAGGTCGCCCAGATCAACGTCGTGCCGATGATCGACGTGATGCTGGTGCTGCTGGTGATCTTCATGGTGACCGCGCCCTTCATCAACCCCGCCCAGGTTGAACTGCCCAGCGTCGGCAAGACTTCCCAGACCCCGGCACAGCCGCTCGAAGTCATCATCCGGGAGTCGGGCGAATATTTGCTGAAAAACCGTGCCGTAGCGGGCGACGAGCGGGTGGTGGAAAAGTCGGCGCTGGCGGCGGAAATCGCCGCGCTGCACAGCGCGCTGCCGGACCAGCCGGTGGTCATCGCGGCTGACAAGAATGTCCGCTACGAGGAAGTGATGAGCACGATGGCGCTCCTGCAACGGCTGCAGATCACCCGCATCGGCCTGCTCGCCCGCCCGGCGCCTTGATCCTAGAAACCGCAGTTGACCGCTCATGACTTTATGAAATGTCGTATGGATACTAGCGCCTTCGATCGAATTCGCCTGCGAGGCGAATTCGCTACGCACCCGCTGATACGCCTGGTCACGCGCCTGCCTTTGTCGCTCGTCGTTGCAGGCCCCGGCCTGCCGCCTCCTCGCTTCGCCCTAAAGGACTCCGATCCACTACGGGCTGAAGCCCGTGTGGAATCGTATGCGCCAGCCACGCGCCCAGACGCACCATCGGGCGCGTCCAACCACGGTTGCTAGGATGAATGTTCCGGCAGACGCGCCCTTCGCCTCCCGTCCCGCGCCCATGTTCGCGGCCGGCGCGCTGGCGTTGGGCGTGCATGTGCTGTTCGTGTTGCTGCTGGTGTTCGGCGTGTCGTGGCAGACCCAGCATGCCGCGCCGGTGATGGTCGACGTGTGGGAATCGCTGCCGGCGCCGCCGCCCGTTGCGGTGAAGCCGCCCAGGCCGCAGCCCGTGCCAGAGCCGGTCAAGCCCGCATCTGAGCCCAAACCGGTGGTGAAGGAGCCGCCACCGCCCAGGACACCCGACATCGCGCTGGAAAAAAAGAAGGCCGAGGCCGAACATCTGAAAAAGCTGCAAGCCCTGCAGCAGGCCGAAGAGAAGGCCCGCGCCGAGGCGGCCAGAGCGGCGCGCGAAAAGCAGCAGGCCGAGCAGAAAAAACGCGAACTGCTGCGCCAGATGGAAGAAGAAGATTTGATGCGGCGCATGGCCGACGAGGAAGCCGCCAGCGCCGCGCGTCAGGCGCAACTGGCCGAAGCGCGTGCGGCGGCCAGCAAGCATCAGGCAGAAGTGGCGAGCGTCGTCGGCCGGCACCGCGACCTGATCAGCGCCAAGGTGCGCGGCAACACCCGCCTGCCCGACAACCTGAAAGGCAATCCCGAAGTGCGCTGCCTGGTGAAGCTGCTGCCCACCGGCGAGGTCCTGAGCGTGCGCGTGACGCAATCGAGCGGCAACACCGCGTATGACGAGGCGGTGATGCGCGCCATCGAAAAATCATCTCCCCTGCCGTTGCCGGCCGACCGCGAGGCACGTGCCGCATTCGTGCCGGAACTTTCCTTCGTTCATCGCCCCAAAGAGTGAGTCCGCATGCGCCGGAACGAGGCGGCGTGCGGCGGACGGGCTGTCGCCGCCTATGCTAGACTTGCCCGTGAATCAAGCAAATTGATCGAGATTCCCGACTCCATGCTGCGTGCTGTTCTGCTGCTTCCCCTGTACTGCCTTGCCCTGCTGAGTGCGCCGTTTGCTGCGCGCGCCGCGATGGAAATTCAGGTGGTCGGCGGTGCGGCCAGCCAGATTGCGGTGGCCATGGTGCCCTTTCAGGCCGCACCGGGGCAGCCGGCGCCGGCACTGACCGAGATTGCAGGAAGCGATCTCGAACGCAGCGGCCAGTTCAGGCGGGTGGACGTCAGCGGCGCGCAGCAGCCGGTTTCGCCCGCCCAGGTCAATTACGACATCTGGCGCAGCAAGGGCACGGACGCCCTGGTGATCGGCCAGGTGGCCGCGCTGCCCGGCGGCCGCTTCGAAGTCCGCTTCTATCTGCTGGATGCGGTCAAGCGGACGCAGCTTGCGGCATTCAGCTACAACATTTCGGCGGCGCAATGGCGCGCCACGGCCCACCAGATTGCCGACATCATTCACGAAAAGCTCACCGGCATCCCGGGGGCGTTCAGCACCCGCATCGCCTATGTGCAGAAACAGGGCAAGCGCTATGAGCTGCGGGTGGCCGATGCCGACGGGCAAAACCCGCGCACGGTGGTGCGATCCGTCGAGCCGGTGATTTCGCCCAGGTTCTCGCCCGACGGCGCACGCATGGTGTATGTGTCGTTCGAGGACAAGAAGCCGGTGGTGTATGTGCAGTCGCTGCAGGATGGCAGCCGCCGCAAGGTCGCAGCATTCAAGGGCTCCAATTCCGCACCCGCCTGGGCGCCCGACGGCCGCCGCCTGGCAGTGGTGCTGACGCGCGACGAGGCCTCGCAGATTTATCTGATCAATGCCGACGGCAGCGGGCTCGCCCGCCTGACCCGCGGCGGCAATCTCGACACCGAGCCGGTGTTCTCGCCCGACGGGCAGACCCTTTACTTCACGTCCGACCGCGGCGGCAGCGCGCAGATTTATCAGATGCCGGCCAGCGGCGGCGAGCCGCGGCGGGTGAGCTTCAGCGGCAGCTACAATGTCTCCCCTGCGATCAGTCGGGACGGGCGGTATCTGGCCTATATCAGTCGTGAAGACGGCCGTTTCCGTGTGCTGCTGCACGAACTGGCCTCGGGCCAGATCCGCGTGCTGACCGACACAGCACGCGACGAGTCTCCCAGCTTCGCACCGAATGGCCAGGCGGTGCTGTATGCCACGGTGCAGGGCGGACGCGGCATACTCGGTACCGTGAGTCTGGATGGAAAAACGCGTGCGCGCCTCTCCGAATCCGGGGTGGATGCGCGCGAACCGGCCTGGGGGCCGTAAGAAGTGGGAACGCGCAGCTTGCAGATTGTGTAAGCTGAACGTCGTGCTGAACTTATTCACTAAAGAGGAGAGACAAATGAACAAGATTTTATGGCCCATGCTGTTTGCACTGACCTTGTCTGCGTGCGGCACCACCGGCAGTACACCCGCGACCGTCGAAGACCGAACCGGCGGCACGACTGCCCCCACCGCGGCCAAGCCGGCCGGTGCCGACACCACCGGCGTGGGCGGCGCCGGCGTGGCAGCCAGCGCGCTGCCCGGCGAGCCTGGTGATCCGCGCAAGAACCCGGCCAGCCCCTTGTCCAAGCGCAGCGTTCATTTCGATTTCGACAGCTTCGTGGTGAAGGATGAATATCGCCCGATGCTCGAAGCCCATGCCGGCTACCTGATGTCGAAACGCGATGCGCGCGTCATCCTGCAGGGCCATGCCGACGAGCGCGGCAGCCGCGAATACAACCTGGCGCTGGGGCAGAAGCGCGCCGAAGCGGTGCGCAAGGTGTTGTCCGTGCTGGGGGTGGGTGACGCACAGATGGAAGCGGTCAGCTTCGGCGAGGAAAAGCCGCGCAACCCGGCCAGCACCGAAGAGGCGTATGCCGAGAACCGCCGCACCGATGTGGTCTATGGCGACGAGTAAGGACCGGATGCGTCGCCACGGCCTGATTCTCGCTTCCGTGCTTGCGTTCGCGCTGGCGCAGCCGGCGTGGGCGCTGTTCGGCGTCACCGAACTGGGCAACGAGGTGAAGGCGATGCAGCAGCGGCTGGATGCGCTCGATGCGCGACTCGGCAAGCTGGAGGCCGCGCTGCAGCAAAACGAGCAACTGCTCGGCTTGCTGAAGGAAGTGGAAACGCTGAAGGCCGAAATCGCCAAATTGCGCGGTCAGTCCGAAGTCCAGGGGCATCAGTTGGACACGCTGGGCAAGCGGCAAAACGATTTGTATGCCGATCTCGACCAGCGCGTCGCAGACCTCGCCAAGGCAGCCAAGGCCACACCGGCCGAGGCTGCCCCCGCCGCCGCGCCCGCAGCGGCTCCGACTGCTGCCGTGGCAGGCACTTCGCCGCCGCCCGATCCGCAGCTTGAATCGCGCAGCTACGAAGCGGCACTCACCCAGTTTCGCGAAGCCAATTACCCGGCTGCCATCGCCGGGTTCAACGGCTTTCTCAAGGCTTATCCCGACAGCGCGCTGGCGTCCAACGCGCAATACTGGATCGGTTATTCGTATTACGCGCTGAAGGACTACAAAACCGCGCTGGCACATCAGCAAAAACTATTGGTTGTCTATCCGGCCAGCAACAAGGTGCCCGACGCGTTGCTGAATATCGCCACCAGCCAGCTTGCGCTGGATGACGTTGCCGGCGCCCGCAAGACGCTCGAAGAACTGGTGGACAAGCATCCCGGCACCCAGGCCGCCACCCTGGCCGCGCGTCGGCTGTCCACGCTCAAGTAAGCCGCATGTCCGCATCACCCACGCTCCTCCCGCAAGGGGCAGGCCGTGCTTGTCCCCGCGAGGGGGAGGCCGTGGTTGTAGAGCCGATAAATCGGCAACAACCACGCTCTAAAGATACGAAAGCATCAACAACCACGCTGCGCCTGACGGAGGTGTTTCTTTCCCTGCAGGGCGAAACCAGCCGCACCGGCCTGCCGACCGTCTTCATCCGCCTGGCGGGCTGCCCGCTGCGCTGCCGCTGGTGCGACACTTCTTACAGCTTTCAGGGCGGCGAAACCGTCACCCTGAATGCGCTGCTGGCGCGGGTGGCGGACTTTGGCGTGCCGACCGTGTGCGTCACCGGCGGCGAGCCGCTGGCGCAGAAGAACTGCCTGCCGCTCTTGACCTCGCTGTGCGACGCCGGCTATTCAGTGTCGCTGGAAACCAGCGGCGCGCTCGATGTCAGTGCGGTCGACCCGCGGGTGTCGCGCATCGTCGACATCAAGCCGCCGGGGTCCGGCGAGGACGCGCGCAACCGCTGGGAGAATGTTTCCCATCTCACGCCGCACGACGAGATCAAGTTCGTGCTGGCCGACCGCGCCGACTACGAGTGGGCGCGCGAGGTGCTGCGCGAACGGAAGCTCGCGCAGATCTGCCCCGTTCTGTTTTCGCCGGTGCAGGGCGAGCTGCCGCCGGCGCAACTGGCCGAGTGGATCCTCGCCGACAGGCTGCCGGTGCGGATGCAGGTGCAACTGCACAAGGTGCTGTGGGGGAATACGCCCGGCACATGAAGCCCGCGGTCATCCTGCTTTCCGGCGGCCTCGATTCCGCCACCGTGCTCGCCATTGCGCGAGAAGCGGGTTACGCCTGTCACGCACTGAGCCTCGACTACGGCCAGCGCCACACCGCCGAACTGGCCGCCGCCGCACGCGTGGCGAAAAGCCTCGGCGCCGTCGAGCACCGGGTGATGCGGCTGGGGCTGGGCGACATCGGCGGCTCGGCGCTGACCGACGAGTCCATCGCCGTGCCGGAAAGCCCGACCGCCGGCATCCCGGTCACCTACGTGCCCGCGCGCAACACCGTGATGCTGGCGCTGGCGCTCGCCTGGGCCGAGGTGCTGGGCTCGCGCGACATCTTCATCGGCGTCAATGCCGTCGACTATTCCGGCTATCCCGATTGCCGTCCCGAGTTCATCGCGGCGTTCGAGCACATGGCCAACCTCGCCACCCGCGCCGGCGTCGAGGGCGCGCAGCTTCGCGTCCATGCGCCGCTGCAGCACCTGTCGAAGGCCGACATCATCCGGCGCGGCGCCGAACTGGGCGTCGATTATGCGCAGACGGTGAGTTGCTACCAGGCCGATGCCGAAGGACTGGCCTGCGGACGCTGCGATTCCTGCCGCCTGCGACGCGAAGGATTCCTCGCCGCTGGCATCCCCGATCCGACGCGGTATTCCCGCGCCATGGAATAATCCGGGCGCGATGACGCTGATTTCATGCAAACGCAACGCCCAGCAATAGTCGCCATCGTGTAAGTCCGAAGGACCATAGCGATCCAGGATTCCCACAGTGAGGGTAAAACGCTGGCACCGCCAAGGCCATGCGCGTTCCCGCTCGCTCAATGGTATTTATTATCCAGCCTGGCTTCCGCGAGAACGCATTAAAATCCCGCTATTTACCCGGATACCTCTCACTTCAGGAATACACTCATGACCTACGAAGATTTCACAAGTGCACAATCGTTTTTTCTGTGGTCGACCTTCGCGATCGCCCTGATCATGGGCGCCGTGGTCAACAAGACCAATTTCTGCACCATGGGCGCGGTCTCCGACTGGGTCAACATGGGCGATACCGGCCGCATGCGCGCCTGGATGCTGGCCATCGCAATCGGTGTGCTGGGCGTGATGGGCCTGGAGGCAGCTGGTCTGGTGAACGTCACCAGCACCTTCCCGCCCTACCGCCAGACCAACTTGGTCTGGCTCGAAAACGTGCTCGGCGGCGTGCTGTTCGGCATCGGCATGACGCTCGCTTCCGGCTGCGGCAACAAGACGCTGATCCGCATCGGCGGCGGCAACCTCAAGTCGGTCATGGTGCTGCTGGTCATCGCCCTGATCGCCTACTTCATGATCAACCCCTTCCCGGGCAGCGACAAGACCCTGTATTCCACCCTGTTCTATTCGTGGACCAACCCGACCGCGGTCGCGTTGAGCACCAACCAGGACCTCGGGGCGATGCTTTTTGGTGACGACGCCGCCACCGGCCGGAAGGTGATGGGGGGCGCCATCGGCGTTCTGCTCCTGGCATGGGCCTTCAAGTCGGCCGATTTCCGCACCAGCTTCGACAACATCCTCGGCGGCCTCGTGGTCGGCCTCGCGGTGCTCGCCGCCTGGTACATCACCAGCAACGTCACGGTGAACGCCGACGGCGAAATGATGTCGCTGCAAACCTACGCCCAGGACTGGGAACTGTATGCGCCGGCCGATGCGGTCAAGCCCGCCTCCACCGCCGCACTGGCCTCGCAATCCTTCACCTTCATCAACCCCATGGGCCAGACCCTGGGCTACGCGATGAAGGGATTCGACAACACCCTCCTCACCTTCGGCATCATGGCGCTGGCCGGCGTCATCGCAGGCTCCCTGCTGTGGTCGCTGATTTCGCGCAGCTTCCGCATCGAGTGGTTCGCCTCCGTCCAAGACTTTGGCAACCACCTGATCGGCGCGATCCTCATGGGCTTCGGCGGCGTGCTGGCGATGGGCTGCACCATCGGCCAGGGCATCACCGGCTTCTCCACCCTTGCGCTGGGCTCCATCCTCACCTTCGTCGCCATCGTGCTCGGCAGTGCGGTCACCATGAAGGTGCAGTACTACAAGATGGTGTACGAGGACGAAGCCACCTTCTTCAGGGCCTTCATCACCGCGCTGGTCGACCTCAAGCTGCTACCTGCCGGCATGCGCAAGCTGGAAGCGGCTTAAACCCGATTCGGCTTTGACGGAAATTATTATTCAAGTATAATTTCGCGCTTTGCCGGACACGAGTTTCGTGCCGGCAAGGGGTCGGTAGCTCAGCCGGTAGAGCAGCGGACTTTTAATCCGTTGGTCGCGAGTTCGAATCTCGCCCGACCCACCAGATTCAACAAAAAGCCACGGTTCGCCGTGGCTTTTTGTTTCCGGTCCGGGCAAGTGACGAAAACTGTCACCCCTTGCCGCAGAGGGGCAGAGCCAGCGCGCGGAGTAAGGTTGTTGCCATTCAGGGCATTTGAACGAAATACCAGTGGAATCAAGGCGCCCAGGCCTGTCCGCGTGATTTTTCGCGGCCAAATCTAAAGTTGGCACAGCCCCTGCACGTTAATGAGCCAGACACGGCAGCTCGTGTTCAACATGCCCAATTTAAGGAGATTTAAAATGATGATGATGAAGAACGTGCAAAAAGGTTTCACCCTGATCGAACTGATGATCGTGGTGGCGATCATCGGTATTCTGGCCGCCGTGGCGATCCCCGCTTACAGCACCTACGTTGACAAATCCAAGGTCAGTGCCTGTAAGGCCGAGGCTGTTGCCTATGCCCGTGTCGCCCTTGCCGAGGCGGCCCAGGGTAATGCCTATGCCGCCCTCGTTCCGGCGGCTTGTGCTTCCACTACCTCTGCGGCCATCGCCGCAGGCAACGCCTTTGCCGCCTTTGCCGCTACGGCAAAGGACGCCGCGAAGAGCACTATTAACTGCGATGTAAACGCCAACTGCAAGTAAGCCTTTGGCTGACTGAAAAAGCCCCTCTTCGGAGGGGCTTTTTTGTAGGGGTGTACAGGGCAGAACAAGGGTTGCTCTGGAAGGCGGATTACCGGGATTACGTCACAAATAAATGGGGTCAGACACGATATTTGTCCTATGCTGGAATCATTCCATTTCCGGTGAGCATCCATGGCACGCCTTCCCCGTTACGTGATTCCCGGACAGCCGCAGCACATCATCCAGCGCGGCAATAACCGGCAGCTGATTTTTGCTGCCGAGGCGGATTACCAGTTCTTTCGCGATGCGCTGGTCGAGGCGGCAAATAAGCATGGACTGGCGATTCATGCGTATGTGTGGATGACGAATCATGTGCACCTGCTGGCGACGCCCAAGTTTGATGACAGCATCAGCAAGACCTTTCAGTCGGTGGGTCGGCGCTATGTGCAGTATTTCAATTACACCTACAAACGCAGCGGGACGTTGTGGGAGGGGCGCTACCGCGCGACGGTGGTGGACAGTGAGCGCTATCTGCTGACGCTGATGCGCTACATCGAGTTGAATCCGGTGAGGGCGGGCATGGTTGCCGTGCCGCAGGACTATCCGTGGTCGAGCTATCGGCGCAATGCGCTGGGCGAGGGCGGGCCGAATGCGGACTGGCTGTCATCGCACGCGGAATACTCCAGCTTGGGGCGGGATGATGCCGACAGGCAAAAGGCCTACCAGGCGCTATTCGCTATGGCGATCGATCAGGGCGATCTGGCAGCAATCCGCGACTGCACGCACAAGGGCTGGGCGCTGGGCGGGGAGCGGTTCAGGGCTGAAGTCGAGGCATTGGGAAAGAGACGGGCGGCGTCCAAGGGGGTGGGGCGTCCGCGGTTGTCTATCCTGGTCGACCGGGACACGCCGGGTCCGGACACGTCCGTCTCTGGCGCTACGCTATGACCTGACGAGCTATGACGCCGCTTATCTGGAGCTTGCCCTGCGTCTGTAACTGCTCATCGCGAACCCAGGATGCGGCCTTGATGGAAGCGGCCAGGGCGGCCGGGGTAGGGGGTATTGAAGGTTGAGGGGCCCACCCCGGGCCGTAGGCGGCTAGTCAAAGGTCCTTCCACCGCTCTTTCCATTGTGTTATCTGGCGATACCCAAAAACACCGCCAGGCAACGACCAACTTCAAGCATTACTTCATCACCGGCCGAACCAAATGCCTGACCTAGTTTGTCCCGCTTCACGGTCATGGCTTTATCCACCATCACCTGCGACGGCTTTTGCATGTTGTTTGTCTTGTCTGGCTGAACGGTTACGCGAAACAGCGGCGCATCAACCAAGGTGCTCGAT
>Ga0299912_10000315_pt1 | contig 44029 bp, 72 predicted proteins | sample RVTome_2_FD_207667 | JGI IMG/M metagenome (GOLD analysis project Ga0299912, IMG submission 207667) | Soil microbial communities from uranium-contaminated site in the Upper Colorado River Basin, Wyoming, United States - RVT95D214 (version 2) ... | reverse complement strand
ACCCGCCCCAGCGCGCGACAGGTTGGCAACTGTGTAGCCAAGCGCGCGCAACTCATCCACGATCTGTTTCTGGTTGTTGTCAACCTTGTGTGCGTATGAGTTCATACCTCGTTCCTCTTTACAACCAACCACACATCTTTGACTCCTCCGGGTATCATCGCCTGGAGGCCTACCGCCAACTCGCCAATCTTGACGGGGCCCTCAAAGTAGATGCCCTTGATGTATCGCTCGAATGCCCGCGTGCCCATGTGTAACCTAACAGCCATCTCCAGCAGCTCCAGCGCATTGTCAATCTCACCATCAGCCGCACGCCGCGCCCGGTTGTAGTGTGTCCACGTGAGATCAAATCTACGCGCGTCCGTAGGATAAAAGGCACTGCAATTCCGCCACTCACTCACGCGCTGTGTACTGGCGTCCCATTCACGCGCCAGGTCTCCCAAGGTTGGGGCGTCGGCATCAGATGGCCTTCCTATTTCGATCTCAAACTCACAAGCCAGATCGCCCAAGAGCCAGCTATTACGATCCCTCGCCTGCATCAGCTCGCGACCTTCGTCAACAAAGTCGGAGAAGTCCTTATCCATCACGCCCCCTGGATCGCGGCGATGGCGTCTGCGCTGCTCTGATCGTTGTCAAAGTATTCTCCCAGCGTGCCGCTGTTCCTGCGCTCAGCCTCGATGGCAACCAACTCCTCCGCCACCATTTTCGCCTCTTCGCGCGCCATGGGCGGATTACCGTTTAGCCAGTCAGTCAGCGCCTCAACCTCCGAGATGGTCAGGTTCTTGAAGCTGTCAACCGTGCGGTCGATGATGCTCACACAGGCATTGTGCCTGACGGCCTTGTCTTGCCCGGTAATGTTTTTCCAGTTGATCGCCAGCTTGCGCGCGGCGTCTTCCGTCACACCGTCCTGCGGTTTACCGGCAAGTCGCTTGGCAATTCCGGCGCGCAAACGCTCTGGCGTATACGGTCGCTGTGGAGCAGTCGCTTGCTGATTGCCCTGTGGCGGCTTAGGTGCCGTCTGTTTGGCGTTTTGCTGAGACCCGTTTCCGTCAGTGTCCTCGTCCGCGTACAGGCCTAAAATGGAGGCATAGCTGTATCGGCGCAGATAGGTGATCATGCTTCCTGCTACCTGTGCCGCACTCTTGCCTTTCTCATCATTGGCGGGCAGGATCGCGGTATTGCTGATCCACTCTCCGGATGAGTGCATAAGCACAGTCTCTACGCCGATCTGGCCATCGTAACTCACAACGATCTGCGAGACTGACAGGCCATTATCAGCCAGTACCGGTCGCGCGGTTTCGATCATCGCCTTGAGTGTGGCGTAGCGATTCTTGAGGAATGCGTTAGTACCATCGAATGGCACGCTGGGCACGCTGGCCTGGAATTGCGATAGGGCTGCTGCTAAGTTGGCTATTGATTCACTGTGTTCCATATGTCTCTCTCTCTTACATCTCTGCTTGAATACGCGCTGGTAGGTTGTCTTCAGCGTCATTCCTGGTTTCCTGTACCCACAAAGCACGCAGATGGTGCCACGCCAAAACCATGCATACGAAGCAGCGCCCAACCTGGTTGTCACCAATTGTGTACAAGCTGTGGTGCCTTGTTAGACAGTCAGGGCACTCCTGTGGATCTTCTTGGTAAGTCCGATCTACGATTGGATAGTTCATGTCTCACTCCTCTATACAAAAATCACAAACGTCATGTTCGCCCAATATGTGAGCCCAATAGCCACACATTTTACACTGTTTAATTTCGCTATCCTTTGCCCATGTTCCTAGCTGGCATTCGTCACAGGTAACGGTATCTTTAGGGTGAAAGGATGGATTGTCGCAAATAAATTCATATCCAACGGCTGGACTGTAATCCTCCCATGCCCATCCGCACTTACTTAGGTGTGGCCCTCTTTTCATCTCAACCATGTATCTCTCCGATCTTGTGCCGTCATTGCTCGATGGAGCCGGCGGGTGTTGATCCCGCGTCCGCCTATAACATCTGGCGTCGATCCCGGTCACGGCCCCGCTTCATGCTACCGTCTACTAACATCTTCACCGCTGGCCGCCATGCGCTTCTTGCCGCGTGGCCCTTCGTCTTCTACCGCCAACCCGCCATCAATCCGCGATCTACGTAGTGCGTCTCTCAGGTTGCGGGTCGTCTCTACATACCCACCAGCCCAAATCACAAATCTCCGCGCTTCCTTGCACATTTGGCCTCCAGATAGTAGGTCTTGCGATCTGCCCGTCATGGGCACATGCAGCCACATCACCGCGTGTTGATGTGGCTGCACCTGCTCATGCAATTCCCAGTCTTGCGCGTAACTCTGCGTATTTGTCCAACTCCGTCCTGGTCATAGCCCGCTCTCCAAACGAAAAGGTGCTATCGAAGCTATCACAACTTGGATTTACGCAGCTTCCTAACGTGCTCATGGTGCCGCTAACCACGTTTGGTTGTTCTCCATCGTTAACCAGGGTGTGCTCGCAATTAGGGCACGTGTTCACTGTTATCACCTCTTTGTCAGCCAGTACGCCACTATCGCCATAGCAACCCGCTGGCTCATGCCCTGATACGCCTTCTGTAACTCAGTAATCGCGTTACCGTTGTTCAACTTCCCGCTGGCCTTGAAGAAATCAAGGGTCAACAGATGCTTGTCTTCGATGAAGTACGGTCGTTTGTTCATAGCTCTCTCAATTCACCCAAGCTGTCGCGATCTCAACCGGCAGATCGACGCCAGGCATCAATTCGTTAATGGTGCAACCGCGATCCAAGCCGGATGTGATCCTCTGGAATTCCATTACCGCCTCAGCCTCATGCTTAAATGAGACAGGAAACTCGCAGAAAGCGCCATCGCTTAGGATGATGTTTTCGTATACGCGATACACCTTCAACCCACCGTAGTCTACATTTGTCCTGGATCTCAACCCCTCGCGCAACTTGCTCCTGCTCTCGACTGCCCAGTTATCATTCCCCAGTGTATTTGCTAACATTTTGTCTCCTATTGATACCAGTAAGCCTTCCGTATAGCGTTTTGTGATTACACTACTATAATAGCACACAACGCTGGCCACGTCAATAGGTTTTTATGGGTATTTACCCTACCTTTTGTGTTTCCTGGGGCGGCCAGCGGGGCGGCCAGCGGGGAGTATGTGACCTATTGCGTCACATGGGATCATCCAAACTCTTCCAATTCGATATGCCCTGACTCGTCCATGCTGCACCAGGAGGTGCAATCGCTGGCGAGTGATGCCCATCAACTTGGCGGCTTCCGGTATTGTGTACATATCGCTTGATGGTTGTGCTATCCTATTTACGATCATTGTCAACACATTCCTAATTATAGTAATTACCATAAGTTCCTCGGATCTATGTCACTTCCCACCCATCGAGCACAGCGTCGGCGTCAATCAGTGCTTTGTCTGCGTACATGCAAGCCAGCGAGTGATTATCACCCAGCTTGCTGCATACTACGAGGCATATGTACTTCTGTGCCTCAAGTAGTGCAAAGAATAGGCGAAAGTATTCCTCGCGGTGCTGGTCTGGAGTCCACTCGGCTGTGATAGTCACTTCTGGCATGGCACCCAACCTCCCGGCCGATAATTTTCAAGATCAGCCTTAATCTCATCGAACGTGCAATTTGTGTATCGTTTACTCTCGTAATCGATACGACAGACAAATGCGTTGGGCGCTACACGCCACAACTTAAACTCGCGCCCACGCACGCAGACGATCAGTTCGTGATGGCGCTGAAGCACTTTGTCAAGGTCATAGTAGTCGCTCATGGCAACCTCGATATCGCGGCACCACGTCTCGCTTCTCCAGCCCTTCGTGCTGCGTGCCAGCGTTGCTCTGATGCTAGGCTTTCCACTTCGCGATGTGCCTTTATACTGGCTACCTGTTTCCCAACCCATGATTGCGACAATGCTTCAGCCGCGTGTCGTGCGTCCTGTTGTTTGCCAAGATTTTCGACTGCGCGCTGTACTAACTCATCGCCATGTGATTGGTGCACAAGTTGGACATCACGATCAACCACGGGTGTATTGCTGGCGGATTCCGCATCAATAACGCACTGCGGAACAATGTGGAAGCGCCCGCGATGCACCTGGTCTGCGCGTGTGTTGCACCATCCAGGCGCAATGCGGTAATCGTCAAAGCACGCACCACAGCACCAGCCGTGCGCCCGGATGTAATAGCGCAGGACTGTCGCCGCATGGCATATCTCGCACACGTTGCGAGATTGCGTACCAGCTGGCGGCCTCGGGAGATCGCCATTGTCGATTGCCGCCTCGAGGCGCTGTGCCTTGGCTTTGTCTTCTTTTGATGAGATGTATAGTTTAGCCATAATATCCTCCTATACTTGTGGGGTGGGGCAGTCGCCACCCCGACACTCTCCAAATGCTATCGCTCTTAGATCCAAATTTGTGATAAGCTATCGGACTGCCTCGATAGTGCGTTACTGGCATCCGGGAGTAACGCCACCCGGTAGACAGAGGCGCCGAGTTGCACGGCTGCGCTTCATGTATCGCGCCGGGCACTGCCACCTCCGATGTTCCCCAAGTAACCGGTGGGGTTCCGGGGCTGTGTCTCCCTGAGTTAGTCACCGCATATAGGCCGTGACACATATCACCAGGTAACGATCCTGGCTCCCTTCGCACCAGCACTCAGCCAACGAGCAGGAATCGAACCTGCCCTATAGCGGGGGAGAGTGTCGATCTCTCTCTCCGGGCTTATGGGGCCCAGGTCGGCACCGGCCGCCCCGCAATGATTGTTAAGATGCCGGATTGTTGATCACCGTGTAATCTGGCAAAGCACGTTGCAGCAATCAAACGTCGCATCGCGCGCGACGGGACGCCCATCATCGCCTATTACGCCTCCGGCTGTGCTCTGCTGCCTTGCGGATCCGCTTATCGCGCCGATACGCTTTCGGCCCGCCATGCTTGCCTTTGCGCTGCTTACCGTGGCCAATGCCAGGCGCTCTCTGTGTCTTCATTATTCGCCTCCGGTCTTGTTGGAGCGATAAAATAACGGTACTGGGCATCGCAGGATATCCGAGTATCTACTAACCAGCCAGTGCGACGGGATAGATATTCCCGCCTCGATGTCTGCTTGCATGTCTGGCGCTATGCAAACCTCGTCGGCCAGATCGTCAGCCGACAATCCGCGCGTCTCGCGCCCGACGATCAGCATCTCCGGGCTGAATAGGTAGATTGTTTTTACGCCCATTATTCCTCCTCCGCAAACAACTTCAGTTGGTTCTTATCGGTCTGCTTAACTGTGATCCGCCGCAGCTCCGGGAATGTGCGTTACAGCGCGTCGGCGTCGTCCTCCGAAAACTTGCCCTTTAGCACGATACGCACGTCCGGATCGGTTCGGTCGATGATAATGATCATGCTGCTGGCTCCTTAACTGCAAGCGCGGCGTCTACCATCTCGTCAAGTGTGGCTTCTGTCCACCACGAGCTATTGGCATCCCATCCGATCTCTTTCCAGTACAACTTATCCGCAACCCATCGCGCGGCGTCCATTTCGTTAGCCACAACCAGCACACGCATAGCCTTGCTGGTGCGCGCTACCTCCAGCGCCTCATGTCTGTACAGATCGGCATCCTTGCGCCAGCGTTCGTGAGACTCCAAAACGCCTTTGTGCATGGTTTCGCACTCTATAACTTCCGCCTCGCTGGTGTATAGCTTTTGGCAACTACCACACCTGTATGCTTGTACTTGTTTCACGATTGCGCCTCCTCTAGCGTCAACTGTTGCGCGCGCGGGGTGTCGAGCACGAATAGCGGGGGCTGTGCTTCCGCCTCGCGGATACGCCGCTCTGCGATCTTGAAATAGGTTTCATCAATTTCCACGCCGATGAAGTTCCGCCCGAGCTGGACGGCAGCGACGCCGGTGGTGCCGCTACCCATGCAACAATCAAGAATGGTATTTCCATCCTTGGTGATTACTGACAAGATGCGCTTGCATAATCCCAGTGGCTTGGTTGTGGGGTGATCTGTGTTTTCGCTACTGTTGATTATCGGCCAGCTAATAACGTCAAGCGTCTCTCCGTCTGCGTTGAATGGACGCCGCAGGTCTTCATACTCGCGCCGCAGGTCTTCATACTCGCGCCGCAGGTCTTCATACTCGCGCCGCACAAATCCGTGATTGGACGGCAGCTTTTCCAGTTCATCGTAGGTTTCCTGTGTGGGCAAGTCCCACTGCGTAGTGCCCCAGTAGAAAGCGTGCTCTGCTTTTCTGTGGCCTAGCCTGGCGTTGATCTGTTTGATGTTGAGGCCGATAGCCTCTTGATATTCACGGAAGTAATCACGCAGAGGTTTGAAGTTGTCGGGGTCTAGCTTCACCGACTGCCACCCGGTGGTATCCCACTCGCATCGGTCATTATAGGAAGCATAGAAAAGCGCACGCTCGGTCATAGGCGCAAACGTGCGTAACAGATGCGCGTTTATCTGCGGTAGAGCGTTAGGTTTGAACCATACGATCTTATTAAGCAGCAAAAAGTAGGCGTCAAGTCTTACCTGCAAATACGCCTCGGTTTTCTCGTCACAGAACACAAACACACTGCTGTTTGTCTTTGTGATACGCTTCCACTGCTCTGCAAGCGAACATACCCAGTCAAGATAAGCGTCTCTGTTTTCCCACTGCTTATCCCATTCGCAAGGAGCAATCTCGAAGTATGGCAAATCGACAAACACGCAGTCGACGCACCCATCCGGCAGGCCGCGCATGAACTCCAGGCAATCGCCGAGATGCAGTTGCACGGTCATTGCATCCACCCCCGAATCGCGTCGGTTGAATCGAGCAGGCGTCGGCCTGTTACCACGTCGATGCCGAGGAGATCAAGCACATCCTGATAGACACAATGTTCGAGCGCGTAGGCAACAATAGATTGATCGGCCTCGAACCATTCAGATCCTGATCGACGATATTGTTTGAATGCTGCGTGAAGTTCTTTTTCAGGTGTCTTGCAAATAGATATGCAAAACACAGCCGCCGGGGATTGTGCTTGAATGCTGCCTATTCTTGTTTTTGGGTTAATGCTCTTCCCAATCTTAATCGTGTTCTGAGATGGGCATAGCAGAAAGTATGAATATTCTTGATTGTTGTTTATCACGTTGTGGTTGTCGAACATCTGCACAGATGTAATGTGCTCAACTTGTAGAGTCCATCTAGCCAGGTGAATACAACACATGACAGCTTCGTACTTGTTGCCACCTCCAAGCATCCATTCATTCATGTTTTCCAACATCTTGGAAAAAGATGCGTGACTTGTTTGCTCAAGAATGCATAGATTGTGTATCAGTCTCACTATGAAATATGCAAAAACGCGAGCAATAAGCATGTTGTACTCGCCCGCTTTACAAAATATCAGATGACTCATGTCTCGCCCGAAATTGTCGGCGTCAAGAAGCTCGAAACGTTTTTTGTCCCATTGTGCTATTTCTGTTTCGTCGATACATAAGTCCGAGGAAACGCCAGCGATTTCAAAGAACAAGTTTGCCATCTCATTGGCATTCATTGCGTTCTCTTCGCGTCGGATGCGGTCGTCAAACTGCGGCTCAAATATTGATAACTGTCTCATGCATTCTCCTAACAAAAACCCTCTCGGGAAACCTGCGCCTTGACGCCACTATCGCTGTTCGTTAGTGAGGCCCAGGCTTCCCGAGAGGGTACGAACAAGCTATGGCGTCACTTACCATTATAAGCGATCACGTCCTGAATGTCAATGAGCAAAAGCAGGTTATGATATTGGGTAATATCCGTTCTAATCCCGTTCTAAAACTGTTATCTTTTTGTTGTGTTTGCCTATTGACATTATGCACGAAGTCGTGTATACTGTATTTATAAGTTGAGAGAAACAAATAAGAGCAAGCAGAACCGGGGTGGCCGCCCCACACCAAATGGCGAGAAAACAAGCGAAGGGGCACTTCGCAAGTGCTGGACAATGTAGACGACAAGTGAAGCCAATAATAAACAGGAGATACACAATGACTACAAACGAAGTAAGGAAAGCAATCAAAGACGCTGGGCTTAAAGTATCGGATTACAACATTCAGAATATGGGCCTGGGTCGCATCGAGGTCTTTCTTAACGACAGCGGTATATCAGATAACGCGCGACAGAGCATGACTTCTGAGCCAATCATTTCAAAGATGATAGCCGACAGCGATGCGCTGCTAAAGGTAGCCGACGCAGTCGGAGGTGAGTTCAAAACAACATACGTTTTGGTTCACTAACACCCCGGCGGCACTTGCCGCCTACATTGTTCAGCACAGTGCTAGTCTCTGAGTAGCGGACTTGCTACACACACCACTCAAGGAGACTACAATGGGAAACCTAATCGCCGGTACTTGGAACGTTAAGACAGAGGAGACTGAACAAACCCCATACGGTCAGCACAAGCGCGTTGTTACTATAACCATTAAAGTGTGGTTGCAGACATACAGCGACGGCAGACAACAATGGAGGCAAACAGAACTCACTCACTGGAATAATGTACAAGTACACGATGGAACCTACCCAGCCGATACCGAGTATGCAAAAACTCGGCGCGATGGGGTAGCACCTTTCTAGGTAGCGGGGCATAGCCCCCTACTCAGAGACTAGCACAGTCCACACCCCTGAGCAGCGGACGTTGAGAACCGCTATATACTCAGGAGAGAGATGCAATGTCACTCGAATACACAATCTTAATCGACGAAGAAAACAAAAAGGTTACAGTGCAAGTTGATCGAAGCAACTATCCCTCCATCGACGATCAAAAAGTCGATCCAGAATCTGAGTTCAAGAACAGCGATCACCGCGTTCCTGAGCTTGAGGAATACATCCCGGAGATTGCCAAGCGCAATTTGGACAACCCAATCAATAGCGGGCTGGCGGCTGATGTATTCTATATCCTGGGAACCTGGGGGCCTATGTGGGCACTCGAAAAACTTGCCGACGGCGATTTTGATGTGGTTCTCGAAAGTGAATAGACAATCTCGTAGCAGTTTTGCAGTCGGGCAGCAATGCCCCCTGCTCAGGGTTGTGGACGAAGTACGGATCTGGACGTCTGGCAGCAGACAATCCGGTTTGCTGATAGCCACAAGGAAGGCACAAAATGACCAGCGAGATGTATGCCAATATCGTGATAAGTTGGATGAGGAATCGTGGTATCTACTTCAGCTCCTTCGACACGCCGGATGAATTCGCCGAGAAGTACGCCGACGAGAGCTTTGGCGTGGAAGGATTTCCGGACGGCTTCGGAGAAGCAATGCTCATCGAGATTTACGATTATTGGACAGGTGCCTATGTCTAGCAAGGCATGACATCAGGCCGATCCATGGCCTGCTGCCAGCCGGCCAGACCGGCATGGGGCATTCGCCCCCCCTCGGAGGTGTGGACAATCACGAGTGATAGGTCATCTTATCGACAATAAGGAGTTGCCATGTTTGACGATTACATCACGGTCAGCGAAGCAAGTAAGTTGTACAAGCGAGAGGTAAGCGTGATCCGGCGCGCGTGCCTCAATAAGTGGATACCAGCGCGGAAGATTGGTAGCCAATGGATCATACGCAAAGAGGACGCCCAGACAAGATGGGGCGCCAAGAAGTGACAACACCCCGCCATAACTGGCGGGGTGTTTTTTATTTGCTAGCGTCTAAACATGCAGGACGCCAACGAGCAAGGGCGTTATCCCCCTACTTGTCTTCCCGCTGGCATCCCGATCTCCGTCTCCCGTAGGGAGTGGAGTGTGCATAGGGCAGTGGCTTTTCCTACACATTTTGCAGCGTAGTCAACGCACCCGCGAAAGCGTAGCCACCAGTTAGTGTATCGCGCAGACGTTATCGCCGATCTTGTACGACTGCGTGCGCGGTTATCTGGCCCGGCGATGCTGCCCTATTCTCCTAGTATATCACAAAACTGCCAAACTCTCGTCTGGCGATGATATACGCCACCACCAGATTACAATCACTGCTCACATATGGCGCTGGCGGGCCATCAATGCACAGCCAGACATCTCCCTGAGGGTACCCGACTATCATCCCGTATACCTGCACCGAGACACTCCCCGACAGTTGCCCCAGCACACGGCAGGCGGCAGACACCTCCGCGCACGAGCGCACGTTTAGCACGCCGAACGGCAAGTATTCGCCCTCGATGTCCTGCATCTTTTGTCCCGCCGCTTGCGTAGGGTAGCCGCCAATTTGCGTCACCTCAATGATGCTTGCCGTGAGCGTGATCCGCGTTGGTGTGGCGCTCCAGTCAACAGTTGACGTTGGCGCTTGTTCCGCTGTCGAAGTAAGCGCGGTTGTACCTGTGACAGCATGTGTTGTCACAAGACGCGCCGTAGCGGTCGGAGACGGTACATCCGTGCCAGTTTCCGCCAGCGTGGCGCTAGGAGTCAACGCCGTCCGGGTGATACCTGGCGGGGTAACAACACACCCCGATAGCGCAACCGTTATAAGGAGGCGAGACAGATGCTTCATCCGTGCAGTTTCACATCGTTTTTATCTGTGTAGCTGTAGCCAAGGCCGATGCTATTGAGCAAATCGTGCGCCTTGCTGGTTGACAGCAGCGCAATTAGCAGAGAGACGATGACGGGCGCAACGATTGCAATACCATCAAGCACGCTCTGTACTTCCTTGCCGTACTGGTCTCCGAAGAAAAACAGCGCGACAAATACCACGAGGTTAAGCAATCCACTGGCCAAAGGCGCATAGCCATCCTTAAGCCACCCTATCTTCTTCAATCCGTCAACAAGCGCGGCGATGGCAATTGCAGCCCCAGCAACGGCAGGAATGAATCCCAACAACGTCTCGATAAACACTAGAAATTGGCTCATGTTATTCTCCTTATCCTATAATCTGTAGGTTGGGCACGTACACCCAGCCTCTGTCCATGACACGCACGTAATCATTCGTTGGTGGATACTGTACCACCAGATGTGTCCCTTGCGCTATAAATCCCAGCTTCGTGCTGGAACTTGTAGGCTGTTCGCGCTGATTGCAGCCATTTTTGTAAATGACAACTTCCTTGATGCCATACGCTGGCGGCTCAGGATCAGGAGATGGAGGCACCTCGACAATACCCTGCTCCAACCTTATATCTTCTATCTGATCCATGAGATGATCTAGGTAATTAAAGTCTCGCCATTCGTTGTCTACCTCGTGGATAGCGTACACCGTACCGCCTACCACTTGGACACCAGGCGGACACTGGCGGCGCTTTATCTCTTCACTCAGCAGCTTAAGACCGGCACGATAACGTGGCCAGTCACCACCCAGCGCAGTACGCCAACCAAGGCCGTTGCGCAGGTCGATGCCCGTTTCGGTAAACACGATCCGCGTTCCAGATGGCCACTTGCCTGGATAGTCCATAAACGCGCGATAGATTCGGAACATGTGCCAATCGTCATTTACATCCATGTTGCCATCTATCCAATACGCTTGTGGCCCCAGAAGATAGCCATACGAAGCGGCCAGTTGCACAACTGGCCACATAGGCGCCCAACCGTCAACGCCAGCGCTGGGAACATCTGGTGTTCCCTCGCTTGTTGTCATGACACAAAGACGCAACGCTCTCGCGTGACACCAGTTCATCGCAGCCAACAACCAATCGCGATACCAGTTGTCGCACGGCTGCAATGGCGGCCCTGCTTCCCAGTACACATAAGGCGCCTGCTTAAAAGCGGGCTCCATGACGGTGCACCACTCAACTGCGTTAACCGCTGCCGCCTTCGATCTGTTAAACACGCCCTCAGTCCCCGTCATACGCACAATGATGATTGTGTCGTTGCCAAGCTTCTCATGTATAATTTGAGCGTGGCTGATATTGTTGTGGATCTTGATGACAGGCGGGCGAGCGCCAGACGATAGCAGCATGTTGACGCCTTTTGGTGTGTCACCAAGGATGACGCTTGTGCGATAGTTACTTAGCATTTGCTATCTTCTCTTTTCGCGTCTTGTCATGCTTGTTCTGTTCCTCGAGAACCTTTAGGCGCTTTTGCAAGTCGTCGCGCTCAGCACGAACAGCAGCCAGCTCTTGCTGCAATTCTATTATTCTCTCACCATTTGTTTTCTTGAGTTCACTGAGTTCAGTCTCAAGCGCGCGAATACGCCTATCCTTCTCTTCCAACAACTGTTCTAGTGCTTTGATCCGATCTTCAAACATGGAAAATTCCTCCAGCTTTTCTTTCATGTGCAACTCGAACAGTTCTCTCTGGTCGCTCAACGATCTCTGCAATGTTTCGGCCAACTGCTGGCTCGATTTGCCATGTACCTCAAGCACAACAATAACGCGATCCGCTAGCGGGATGAATTTCTCGACCATCAACTTAACGATTGGATAAACAACCATGTAGGCAATCAAAAACATGATAAGCGTGACAGCCACAGCTGGTATACCATCCGCTAGTTTAATCCACAATGACTCCATAGTGTTACCCATTTCCGCACGCTGGCGGTGCTAAGTCGTTCGTCGATCCCCCAAGCCTGCCTATACCAATTGAACAATATTGTTCCCCTGCGGCGCGTCTAGTGGCTGTTGGCCAATTGCATATAGACATATGCCAGACGATAAACTGGCCTCTGGCCACATTGTTTTATTAAGGCACACAATGTTTTGATCGATTATAAGTGCCCTAAATGCCTGTATTGTGTCGCCGCCAGGATATGTTTGCGCCCAAATGTTGACACCAGCCTCAACATCTATAAACTGATTGCCTACAATTGTTGCGCCAAAGCTACCGTGAGGGGACACCCCTGTTAGAGACATTCCCTTCTTAACTCGTCTAACAGTGTTCCATGCCACTAGTTGTTCATTTCCATGTGTTTCTAGCGCGCTTCGCATTACAGAATTTCCGTCAACGATATTGGCAATAATGCGCTGTCCTGTGCAATGTGTATAGATTGATGCGTGATCATGCGAGAATGTAGAGATAGCGTCTATTCTGCATCCTGATACGCAAGTGTCATCCAGGCCACTCCATATTGCGTTTATACTATCGTGATTTACAATATGGACATCTGACACAGTTGGTCGCTTGCCGCTTCCCAGTAAATTTATGGCCATCCGCGGGGCTGAGAAACTCCCACCAACGGGCTCGAAGTCATCAATAGATGATGGCCCATTCCCAGACTGATTCCCGTCGATTGTTAGACTACATACAGCAAGATCGTCACATGTATCAGATGAAGATGTTCCTATTATGGCACAATAATTACCAGCTCCATCAGGGACGCGCAAAACAGACTTTGGCCCATGCCCAATCAAACTAACATTAGGCTTTAGCGTCAGGAATCGTCTAGTTGTGGCGTCAAGCGATAAATTTGTTACCCCCCACGGGACAATAACAATGCCACCGCCAGCAAGAGCAGCTGCATCGATGGCGGACTGTGGCGTTGCATAATCCTGCATCCTAAAAAGACTAGCATCTAGCATTGTGTCTATATGATCAATACGTGCAGAGACGGTAGCATATGATGATTGCGGGTTACTTCCCAAAGTAACCTCTATTGAGCGAACAGCCTCGTTTTCACAGTTTTCCTCTGTGTCTATTGATACAGGATATACTGTTGGCATTTTATCTCCCTATGTTCCATTGCCATATATTATTTGTAATTCCGCAAGAGTAAGAGCTTTTGTGTATATTGGCATATGCTGCAAAAGCCCAGACCAAGGTGACGCAATAGGTGTTGTGGCCGCAGATCCTATTGACGTGTAATTGTCTGCTATAGCGCCTGACCACGTCCCGAGACTGGTTTGTGTTGTTCCTATTTGGGCGACGGTTCCGCTTACGTTACCGTAAAACTTTACTTCCCCTGTAGCTCCAGAATTCTTATCCCATGTGATTGCTAAAAACATCCAGCTAGTATTACCACCGAATGCTGTAGTTGACACATCATTAGACGTTCCACCAGCGGTGTAATTGGCGTATATTGTGTTATTAGATGTGCTTTTGTAAATGCGTATCTGATTGTTTGAGTTTGCGAATAATCTACGCACGTACCTTGCTGCGCCATCTGTCCATATCGATGCGCCTGATGGTTTTGCATAGGCTATGATCGTCCCTGCGGCCCCATTAAAAGCCGCTGCTAACGCTGCCGTATATGTCAACGTATTACTCGTTGTTCCATTGTAGGACGCACTTGTGTATCCTCCAATCCCTTGTTGAGCAAGCGTTACATTGTTATGCGTCCCGTTCATAGCAGAGTTAATCTGATCAACTGCTACCGTTCCACTTGCCTCACCTAGTATCTTGTAAGAAATCAAATTCGCCGTCTCGATTGACTGGATGCGCCCTGCTATTGATAGCCCGCCACCGGCGACGCCGATGGTGGGAAAGAAATATCTACGCGATCCTCGTCCGTGCATTATGCCTCCTGACTTGCTGTGCCACTGTTTGGAGAATATTCCCAATCACGATCAACCGTTCCTGCGCTTGCTGGTACCCATCCTGAGCAATTCCACGACGAAATATCTTCGTCAACCGTCCACTTAACACACAGCCAAGTTTCGCCATCGAATGTATATTCTGATGTATAGCCAACCGCATCGCCAGCGACAAGCACACCAACAACTTGTGCAGTGGCAACTGGCAAATCAAATACGCTTATGTCGCTGTACGGGGTGAATGTTCCCAACGGAACAGCATACAGAAATGGCTCGATCTCTATTTCTCCCCACTCGTATACAGCTGTTGACTGTGGTATGATCGTAACAATTGGCTTTGGCGGTTGCACTTGTATATTACGGCGATCTGCCAACCCAACAATGACCGCAAGTGTCATAAACACGCCCAAAAGAAGATAGTACCGTTTCATAGAAATCGCCCCTGGGATCTCAAGTCTGCAATCATTGTCCCAACGACGTCGGCCAGCTCTGCAACAACAACAGTATCCGCATTATATGCGCGATCTGTTGTAACGTTCGTAGCGGAATACGTTGGAGGCGTTAACGGTTGGCGTTGGTTCTTCTCGAGCTGCGCCAACCTATCCTCAATCCTGGCCAGACGCGACAGCAGGTTTCCCTCTGTCGCTTTTGCTGATATTAGTTCATCGCTCATGCTATACCTCACTCACGACAAGCGTTAGCGTGCTGTCGCGCTCGTCTGCTTCCATTGCCATAATGCGAACGTGCATCTCTATCCCCAGCCCGTTCCCGGTGAAGCCATACGTAACAAGCAATATGCTGATCGTGTTCCCGAGCCTGATATTCTTGAGCGTATCAACCTCGTCGTTGATAACTGATAGCTTGAACGTCTTACGCGGTTCCTTGTATACACTCAGCAAGTAGTCACAGTATGTTTGCGCCGTGTACCCCGTTGGCACCGTCTCGCTGAACAACCCTTGCAGTGTTCCGTACGTCGCTATGCTTGTAGCGTCGGTTGCCGTTGCCGTAGTCGTGATGCCAACGCCGTCATACTTAACCAGCTTGATCGAGTTGTAGATCGGCCCCTGCTCTGACAAAAGCGGGCCGGTGGCGATCTTGAAGTGTGTTCCTTCTTCCAGCACTACGCTTTCACTCAGGTCTTCGCCGCGCGAGGATCGCCAATACGCCGCCCATTCCATTTTGCCCACACTGTCGATGCCCGGCTCAATCACCCAGTCTTGCCCTGTTCGCTTGGCAATCGCCGCCAGCGCCTTATAGATAGTGTCTGTTGTTTCCTCTGTCCAGCTCTCACCGCCAGCATACGCTGTTCCAAAGTCGATCAGCGTATCCTCTGTGATGTTAGCCGAAGAGATCAGATCCTCGAAGATATCCCCCGCGTAGCCCGTGTAGCTTGACGCGCCCGGATAGCGGTGCTCTAGCAGTTTTTCGATAGTGTATGCGGTGAACGTGATGCCATCTGCTGTCCAGTTGCGCGGTGGTAAGATTACCCCTCCCCACGATCCCATGTCGTCCTCTTGGATCAGGATGCGATTGCCAAATTTCAATAGAGTATCGGTACAAGATGCGTCTGTCTTGGCTATGGTGATATTGGCCTGCCCGATTCCGTTAAGCACCCAGGAACGATCAACCAGCGCGTCAAACTCCCCACCCTGTAGGGGTACACCTGTCTTGTCGAAAAGGCGGATCGTGCTCACAGTTTGCGCTCCCGTCTTTTGACAACAATGGTGAGGCCGGCCGCGCCTGTTTCATCCCATTGCAGCACATTGGCACCGGGCGCCATCTTTAACCAGTCGTGGCGATAACTTGACAGCGCAATAGCACCACGCGCATATGCACCGCTATCGTTATCGACTACCGTGTGCGCTGACGTGTTGAAAATCAGCGCTGTGTTGAGGTTGATGTCGTAGTCGATGTCGATGTAATCGCCAGTCGTGGAGTTTACGAGTGAGGCATTTATATGATAAAACTCAACAGATAATCCCGCGGCGGCTACGGGTATATTGGACGAAACAAGTGTCAGAGTCAGAGTATCGACTTCTATTCTTACCTCAGCATCTTTTGCAGCATCGGTACGTACTGGATCAAACGCCAGGTAATTGAAAGAACCGCTTAAATCAAGGGTTGCCTGCGACCATGGATCGGATGCACCTGTCCCGGCTGGAGCTGCAACACTAAAAGCATCGCTAAAACTAGAGGAACTCGTTAGACTTTCCGCTGACGTGGAAGACGCAATGCGAAACATATAAAAACCAGCAGAAGTCCGGTACCAATCTGCTCCAGCGTCGCTGGCCAAATATCTTTTGCCCGTTGCGGCTATATGAGTAAAGTAACTCGGTACGTAAACGCAGAATGGAGAACTGCCCATAAAATTAAGGTATTGGTATCTTTGCCCCCAACCTAAATTCGCATAATAGGTTCCAAGTACAGAAAAAGTCAGGTCGTTTTCTGTCGTCTGTGCGCTTGGCGCAGTTGTGTCCATGCCAACATAGTAGCCATAGTCACAATTGACATTATAGTAGCGATCATATTTGTTGTGATATGTTTGGCTTGTATTATCCCAGGCTTCTGGCCACTTCGATCTCCATGCGTCAGCGCGCAACAGATACGAATTGTTAGTATCCGTCTTAGCAAATGTCGCGTCCCATGTCCATTCTGAATTCGTGCTGTCTAGCTCGATGTATGGCTTGTAGGTATCATCCACTGTAAACGCTGGCAAGTCGTGCACGCCGTGGTAGATATACACCTCGTGCTCGATCCATCGCACGCTATCGCCCACGGTGTGCTCTGCCGCTGCCGTATTGAATGCCTCGCGCGTTACGCCCGTGAACTGCCGCGTTGTGACATTCTTCCCTGTATAGCTAAACAGTTCGCTATCGATCATCAACCGCCCGTTGCTGGGAAGTGCGTTGATCGCGTCGATGTTGGCTGTACTATTCTCCAGCGTGATGGTTGTAATGGCGCCAGCAGCAGCAATAAGCACGCCGTTGGTCATGGTATAGCCAGCACTCAGATCGGCATTGATCCAAACCTGAGTCGTGGCGTTGTTGATGTCTTGCAGCCAATAGTTAACAGCAATACCATCAACAAGCACCTGAATATCGCCTCCGTCAGCCTCCATCTTAGATGCGTATATCACCACGTCATCAAGGTGGGCCGCCGCGCTGGTTCCGTTTACGCCACGTGTGCATCCCGTCAACTGTGTTGCCGATTTGCCGGTATATGTGATCTGCTCGGTTCCCAGATACGCAAGCCCAGAGGTCGGGAATGTTCCCACCTCGCCATCATAGGTTATCGTCGCATCCGCATCGGTGATCCCATCGCCATCGTTGATCGTGACGTGGCGCGTGGTGTCCGCCACAAGCGCGGCAGTATCCAGCGCATTGTTTACAATGTCCAACGGGTAATCGGTATAGGTGATCGTCGTGCTTGGGTTGTACACCGGGCAGAAGATGCGGTATGCCTTACCGCCAGACTTCGCCGCAGTGGGCGTTATCTCGAATGTTGGCTCGCTATAGAATGATCCGCCTACAGTGATGCTCTCCTGGTCACCGCTACTCGTAACCGCCCAACTAACCGATGTCTCGGTTTCTGTTTTCCACACCGGATCGGCAACCCACAGGTTGACAACCATCTCTTGACCATCAACGTCTGGGATGCTGATCGGAGTGCCATACACATAATATTGCTTGTCGCTGTCGTTCAGATCCTTGACAAGCAGCTTGTACTCGTCATTGGCGTATGGATTAAACAGCGCCTTGAGTGTATCAACGTTCGATGCAATCGTTTCCAGCATCTTGATGTGCACGGGCAGCGTGCGAGGCTTGCGTCGCTTGTAGGTAAACACCGGACTAAAGTACGAACGCTCAACAAATCCGGCGTCCCCCTCCGGGCCAGCCATCACGGAGGGCTTTGGAAAGTATGCCTTGAATGAACTATCGCTCAGGCTCGTGCCGTTGAAGCTAACGATCTCCAGGTTCATGCTGTCGCCGTCGCGGCTGCCTCCAAGTTGTGCATCAGTGCCGACAAGCTGCCGTCGTTTGGCGCTGTAATGCTAATAGGCCCGTAGATCTTCATGCCGCCGGCATCCGTAGTCGGCGCGGATCCGCTCGGGTATATATTCGCCCCGCGCGGCACCTGCATCAACTCTGGCCCGCTCTCGCCAACCATCGCCCACCCGCCGGGTGCATTCATTACGCCGCTGGCGTAGCCTGGCAGCCTAGTCGTAGGCGCGCTCTTCCCGCCAAACCTGTCCATAAGATCGAGCACTCGCCCAACTATTTCTGCCAACTTGGCCATGTCTCTAACCATAGACGTGATCATCTGTATAGCTTCTGGTCCGCCATCGCGAAATCTTGTCAAAAAATCACGCACCGCCATCGACATGATTTTTATATCATTAATTGCCCCGGCTCCAAGCCATTCGGCAAATGCGGTAATCATTTCATCGATAGCCTTTTTCATTTCAGGGTCACGTAGAACCATTTGGAACTGTCTTACCTCATTACGCAATAATGCCATGGCCGGCTGTAGACTGTGTGAAACCTGAGTTAAAAACTCTCTTACGATAACCAATAAATCGCCCTTAAGAGGCAAAAATGCCTTCCCAAAGTCTTCCCCCATATTTCCGATCAGGTTCTTGATCTTGGAACTTTCGCCTGCCACTGTACCGCCCATAGCTGCCGCACTACCGCCAACCTGGCGAGCAACCTCCTCTAGTATCATGCCCTGCGCGCGAGCTATCTGGCCATTATCCACCATGCTCTGCGCGGCCGCCTTCATTTCTTCGCTAAACGTAACACCGACTCTGGTCAGTGCTGTCATTCCTGTTGCTGGGTCTTGCAATGCCTTACCCAGCATCACACTGGCGCTCTGCAAGTCCATCCCGAATGCTTGTGACAAGTCAAGCGCCGTCTCTTGTACTTTAGGGAATACGTCCTTTCCGATCTGAGTGAATGTTAGCAAGATGTTAGACGACGCTATAATCACGTCATCTTCTACCCCTGACAATGCGCTCAGGTTTTGCGCCAAACTGATTATCTGTTCTGCTGTCACGCCAGCGGCGCCCCCAGTAGATTTTATGACAGCCTCTAACTGGACTTCTACCTTCTGTGCCTCCTCAGCCCTCTCCATCGCAAAGGCAAACGCCTTTGACATTCCAGTTATGGCGACGGTTGCAATACCTACAACTGCTATTACAGCTGCAATAGGCCCAGCCATAGCTATCAGTGATGTCGAGAGACCAGCTGCGGCCTCGGTAGATACGCCCAGCGTTGGCGCAAGCGTTTTAACAATACCGCCCATATTTGTGAGCGAGTTTGTGGCTTGTGACGCACCTGGTATAAGCTTAGTCAATTCGCCAGCTAGACCAGACGAAGATTTAGACAAGCCATCAACAGCGTCCTTGGCCTTGTCTCCGCCCTCGACGGTTATCTTAACTTTTAGTTCTTCGTCAGCCATTGCTCATTAGTTCCGATTGAATAACCATCAATATCGCCATGATGTTTTCTGGCGTCATCGATTTGTATTGCTGACTGCGCCATGTGGCGCGTAGCTCTTGCCACAATTCCCACCTGTACCGCCACCTCAGTCTATCCCAGTGCGTTATCTTGTCGGGGAACCAACCCAACTCCCACGGCGCCTTGCCCCACTTGTTGGCTCGTATTAGGTCGCCGAGCCATGCTGGGCCTGCTCCTCCGTGGTAGACGGCGACGATGAGTGCTCCCCGTTCGCTTTTGGGACAAGGTGATCCTTGAACGCGTCAAAGAACGGCGTGAATATTTTCGCAACAAAGTCCTTTTGCTTGACGCGCCCAATGACACGCATAGCAGACTGCTCGTCCAGGTAGTTTCCGTCCGCATCTGTCATGAAGGTGGCGACAAGTTCGCGCGTTGCTCTCATGTCTCCTTCCGCACCGCTTACCCAATCCTCTAGCGCGCAGATAGCATTAAGCGTCAGCTCCATCTTGCGCTCGTCTGTTATGTGTATGTTTAGATCCATTGCTACTTCTTTCTAGCCCGCGAGGGCAGCCAACTCGTTCACGATCAGGATTTGCCCAGCGGTTGCTGCTGTGGAGTCATACCTTCCGGCCATCGTTCCGGTCAGAATGTCGTTACCGTTCTGCTCACCAACCTTGTCAAACTTTGTCCACTTTCCAACAACGTCGATGATCATGGTCTTGGTAGTGTACGCCGTCCCGGTTGTCTGTAGGGCTGGGCCGACCACCTTCAGCCGCACTTGCTCAGCCGTTTCCGCCTTCATAGCTGCATGCTCTGCGATGCTGGTAGCGTCGTTCTCGAACGTTACCTTCAACTCGACCTTAGGTTGCACCTGCTTTACAAAACCAAAGTACAGGTTGCCGTCAGCGGTGTACACCGGCGTCTGTCCAGTTTTTACGTCGAGGTCAAACGCCAAGAGCGTGTTGCTCTTGACTGTAGCCCCTGCCGTTCCGCCCGCCGTGTCGATATACAGATAGCATTTTCCGAACAGGATAGTTGATACCGTGGGCAGAGTGGCATTTGTCGTTGCTGTGGTTGGGTTAACATCTCGGCCCACCCAGTCGGCGGACAGCATAATCGCCTCGCCACTCTTGCCGCTCAGCTTGAAGCCGCTTACGAACGAGTACAGCATAATCTCGTCACCAGCGTCGTCCCCTGCCTCAATCGTGCGGGTCTTGATAGCGCCCGCTGCTGTAGTCGGGAATGGATAGGTATAGATATACCCGCTTCCCGATCCGGTTGTGGTAGGGCTAACGGTCTTGATCCCAGCGTCCAGTATGATGGGGAGCTGCTCGTATGTGGCATCGCACTCAAACGTCAGCGTGCCCTCAAGTTTGGGGGTGTAAGTTCTGTCTGTCCCCATCATGTAACCAACATCCTCATCAGCCAGGGTTGGCACCCCCTTATCTTCGATTGTGCCAGTACCGCGCAGGATGGTAGTAGCATTCACCTCAGTTCCCGCTGTGGTTTCCAACCCGACCTGTATAGATCTTAGTGCTTTAACTGCCATTGATTACCTCCGTTTCCTCTATTTTCTGTACAACTTCCGGGTGAGCCTTTGCATATGTGTGATAAGTCTCATCCGTCACGAAGCCCTCTATCATGTGCGGGCTAATAATCGTTGTGTCCATCCAAATGTCAATCCCGTGCGCGCTGCACTGCTTGCAAAACCAAATATCCTCTGTCGGGTACTGCCCCTGCTCAGGATACTCGTATTTGAACCATGGCCAGGGTATCGTCTCAAATACTTCTCTGGCTATCAGGATCGCAGATGTTGCCACGTATCCAGGCCCGTTACCGTTTACCACTTTGATCAGACCTGGCGGTAAATCTGCCGGGCTGTAGTAAGCACCTTCGCCGTCCGGCAAGAACATCAGCAAATCGTAAGGCTCGCCTCGCCTTCTCACCTTGCCCGCTATCACCTGCTTGCTCGGATCGTCTGTTACCCACCGCGCCAATGTCGCCACAATGTTATCTGGGTGCTCATGGTCACAGTCGAGCATGAGCAGGTGTGTGAAGTCGCTGTCCAACAGGTGCTCGGCAAACTTGTTGCGCGCCACGTCGGTGCGCGAGTATGGCAGGTCGATAATTGGGTAGCCGCGCTGGGCAACCTTCATCATGCTGACGTGCCCGCAGTTGGGAATCGTGCGCTCGCGCGGCATTCCTACCAGCACACGCGGCCAGGGTTTATCGTCACTCTGCTTCGTCATTCTCCACAATCGTTTCTACCGCTTTGTTTTTGCGCGGCTTGTCGTCCTGTGCGCCTTTGGCGTACAATCCAGTGTCAAGCAGTGCTTTCTCTCCGCCCAAGTCCAGTACCTCCTGATCCGTCAAGTCCCTGGCTGGCAGCCCCGGCAACGATCCTCCAAATCCCCCGCCTGTGTATCGCAACATATTCACCTCTTTCTATGACCCGTCTAGCACTGTTTTAATGTCAAACTCCCACTTGTATCCAAGGTCAGCCGATTCATCGTCTCCTAACTTTCCAAACTCATAACGTAACCCGTTGATTGTGGTAACTGTTCCGCCGAGCGTTGGATCGCTTATAATGCGCTTTATAAATGATTCGCGGTATGTCATGGCCTTAGTAACGGCAAGCGGTAGGTATTGATTTATAAAATGCATTTCGCAAACCACAGTACACATATCAATACCCCATCCAGCACTCTCTTGTATTAGATTTCCGCGCCTATCATATGCAATAGCAAACGGATACACCTCTTGGGATTCTAGTGGATACGTTGGCGCCTCTGCCATTCCTACCGCGATAGCGTGCGCTTGTATTTTTGCGATTGCTGCCGATAGTGTCATACGCTCACCGTCTTGTATTTCGCTATAACCAGGGCCGTCATCGGGTCAATAGCTTTGGTGTATGTCAGCTTCCCAAGTTCGATGATCCCGCCAGTGTCTCGATAGCTTTGTTGTGCTTTCTTTAGCATACGCACCGCCTCGGCCATTGTGATCCGCTTAATGTCGCTCGGAACGGCGGTGTATCCGCCCCACTGCGCAGTAATCTTTACGCAGCGCGGATAGGTATACCAGGTATTCTTGCTCCCGTTTATTGCGTCGATCACAAGCGCCTGGTACGGCTCTGGTATTGACGCCGCGTTCATTGGCCAGCAATAATAGTCACTCGTTGCCCATGTTGTGTAGGTTCCGCCTGTTCCGGCAGCGCCGTCTACGTCGCCCATCTCTGCCACAGCGACCGCCGACGGAGCCGCCGCCATATGGTCTACCCATAGCTTGGTGCCAGATGTGCCATCGAAGTATCGCGCCGCGGCCGTGTCTGCATAGAAGTAGCTGGCAGGCTTGAGGCACAGGCTGTCGATATAGCGACTGGCTGCCGTGGCGATCAGCCCCATCAGCGTGTCGTATGTGCTGTCCCACGTCGTGTCTGGGCGCTCGGCCTCCATGTCTGCCGCAGTGATGTAGTCATTAGCCATGCACGAGCCTCCTTAGCATATCCTCGTAAATCTTGATCACGCCGTCTCTTGCCTTGCGCATAACGCCCTGTAGTGTCCACCAGCGCCCTACGTGCCAGCGCGACTGTGGCCCACGCCCGCCTACCGCGCTCTCAGATATAACATCAGGAGCATACACAACCGCCGTGCCAATCGCACCGACGATGCTGGTTCCCAACGAGCGCACCTCCGTGCCTATCGACCTCCCCAGCGTGCCCGTTCGCACGTAGCGCTGGCCTGGACGGGTGGACGGGTATGGCGGTACTTGGCTATGCACATATTTGATGGCCCTGTCGGTTGTCTCATGTAACTCTTTGTCAATGCTGCCAATTTTAGCCAGGCGCCTGTTTAGGTTTTCCATCCCCTCGATGCGTATGCCTATCATTCAGGCAACCTCACAATCGGTTGTACCCAACACCTGCAATTGATATGCAACGGCGGGCGTCCCTGGCCGCCAAAGTCGCCTCCCAGGCTGTCTTCTGCCTCTGCCATCGGCCCGCACTCTGGACAAACCCTGTCGTCTTCTGCCGTCATCCAACGCTGTCCGTCTACCACCTTGCTCTCTTTCCAGCTTGCTATGTTGCCCTCTGTGTATGCCCGTGTTACCTCAGTAACCGCCACCATTCGCGCCCGAATATCTCCGAACATAGGCTCGATAGTAGTCATCAGGTCATCAATGGGCGCCCCGCTGCTTATCCACTTGCTAACCGTCTTCTGTAAGTACCGCTCGCTGGTGTCAGTGATGTTGTTCACCAGGTCGAATGTGTACCGCTGCGCCCAGTCGTATACCGCGTCATTCACCAGCCCCCAATCAACGCCAACCTCTATATTGCTTAGGAGTTGCCCAAGCGCATTCTTGGCCCCACTTGTTCCTGCCTGGAGAATGCGCGGGAACATCGCGTTATAGAGCATCCTGCGCTCGCCAGTCCAGAAACCCGCATCAAGCGCCAACTTGCACCGCCTTCTTGATGCGCTTCACCTGCCCCGCGAAAAACTCTTCCATGATAGCCTGTAGCTCGCGCTCCGCTCTCCTGCGCTCTGCGTCGTCTGGCGCGTTACTGGTGCGCCGCGCCTTAATGGCCCTGTCGAATACATCGCGCACTTCCTCTACCGTCTCTGAGTGCTCTAGCCCGTGCAGCACAGCACACTTGAGGCCGTCGCCGATCAATTCGCTGTCGAAGTCAACCAGCGCATCGTGGCCCGCCTTTATACGCTTCGTTACCTTGCGCTGCCACCGGAGGAGATCCGCTTTAGCTGCCTGTTCGTCTTCTTCCTCTGGTACATCTTCCTCTTTCTTGTTCATCCGCTGCTCTAGCGTTTGCTCTTCCTGCTCTTCGTCCGCTGTCTGCTGCCCGGCAAACGCTTGCAGCTGTGCGGGGATTGGCTGAGGCTCTTTGTATGTTGGCCCAATGCCGGTAGGACCGGTAATCTCAGCCGGCAGTAGATCGCCGCGCTCGTCACCTAATGGTTCGTCGTCATAATACTCTTTGCGGATCTCGTTGATGGTGTGCGCCTTCTCGAACGCTTGTTGCTCTTGCAATTCGAGTGCCCTGTCGGAGATTCGCACGTCGTCAAACTCGCCGCGCAGGTTCTCGCCATAGGAGGGCAGAATGTCGGTAGTGATACGCTCAGCGACGGCCTGGTGCTCAGGCCATATCGCCATTTGGTTGAATGTCTTACTGCCTGCCAGCGCATTTGCTTCAGTTGAGTTAACGGACAGGATGGAAGCCAATCCAGGCGCCAACACACCAAATATCTCTTCCTTGCTAAACTGGCGGCTGGCCAGGAAGTCCATGTCCTTCTGCGTAACGCCCATCTGCAACCACTGAACACCGCCCTTGCCAGCGTTGCGCAACATCATCATGCGCCGCTCTGTACCGCCGTGATCAGCTCTTAAATCCTCTTTTATGCGCAGCCAGTCATTTTCGTTGATCGGATCGGCAAAGGCTAAAGCGCCGGGCATCTTTGCGTTGTTCTTGGAAAAGTAATTTTTGTTCCAGCGCTGCTGCGCCATGTCGCTGTCTACCGATAGCGCAATAGCTTCGATGGCAGACAATCCTACAAACCGGTTAACCGGGTGCCATGTGCGAGTGTGGCAAATCTCCCACGTCTCCAGCCTGATGATTTGCCCGTTGCCTGGGTCGTAGTCGTACCCAAGCAGGTATTGACGACTATCTGGCACAGGCCTGATCATGTGGGGCGGAATGTGCCATAGCTCTGTAGGTGGCGCATTCGGCCCTGTCCGATTCATCCACACGTAATCGTTACCAGCCAACTTGCGATAGCCAAACCACGCAACCAGAAACTCAAAGCGCGACTGGAGAGGATTAGGCTTTTCAAGCAGCAATTCAAACGGGTGGTTGTCAATATCCTTCTGCTCTTCGCCCGCGCGCTGCTTGACGGAAAACCGTGTACCCGCTGACGTCTGCACGCAAGCATTTACGGCGGTATGTACCCACGACAGAGCCTGCATAGATTGCAGTTGATTCTTAGTAACAGACAGGTCGGGCATATCCGAATAGGCGTCCAGACCGGCGAGCGCCCAACCGGGTGCTGTTATGCGGTCGGCCTTGATTCCGTCAGCCTTCACGTATCCAGCTAGAAATGCCAGCCTGTCCCAAAAGTTACCAATCGCCATGGGCATACCCCAATTTGTCGAGCCACCCCGGATCCGCCGTCTTGAATGCCGCCTTAACCCGTGGTGTAAACTCTTTGCGCCAATCGCCTGTCTTACCGCGCCTGAATGTCATTGACTTCTTTGTTTCTCGCCCGCGCTGCACCATCAATAGCGCAATCTGGTCAATGAGCATGTTGTCTTGTCTGCCATCGTACAGGTGACGCGCGAGCCTGTCCGCTTGCGCGCGCGGGCTGTTTATCATGTCCTCGTACTTTAACTTGAGAACCCAACCCTCAAGCAACCAACCCGCGTACAACTCCCAGCGTTGGAAGATGCCCGGATATGGCCCGATGCCATCAATGCAGGCTATCAGGACATCTTCAAATGTGGGGAGCGCTTTGTACAGAGCCTTCCCCGGATGCTTTAGCTTTTCATCGTCATTGCTCAGCACGTGATGCGCATGGCTTACCACTACATCGCGCAAGTCGCGGTACACAAACACCAGGCCAACCCCAGAGGTTTTGATTTTGTCTGCCAGGCTTGGAGACCACCCCATGTGGCCCTTGACGTAGTACCCAGGTCTAATGCTCTCCAGCATGGCGTCGACGTGTTCCAGGTTGCCCTGGCTGGTAGTCCACCCGTTTCCGTTAAACGTACCGAACCAATTCCCGGTATGGCTCAGCTCGGGCTCCAGCACTGTCGACACCCATTGCTCAGCGAAGTGCAAACCAGCCTTTGGAAAACCATTCAGGTATAGGCGCGCGATCGGGAGAAGGCTCATTAAATACGCTTTCTACTCGAACATATACACAATGCAGCCGCCCTCGTGCGTTGATCCGCCGCTGGCGATTACCAATTTCAGTTTGCCTGACCCGCAGAACAAGGTATATGTGCCGATTGACGTGCATCCGTTATCGCACTCAAGCACGCGAGGGTAGAACCAGGTGTCGCTATCGCCCTCGCCAGCCCCCACAGTCAGGATAGTTTGGTCAATGCCGCTTTGCGTTTGTGTCATCGACAGCACGGCCGTATGGCTGTTGTCAAGTGCGCCGTCGATCCACTCGACAGCATAAATCCATCCGGAGACGGTTTCGCTCGTTACAGTCAACGCGCCTGACCCGTTGGTTGTTCCCCGCATTATCTTGCTGTGCAATCCTTGCATGTATGCCCCCAGAGGGGAGGAGTTATCTCCTCCCCTCATTCGCTAGATGGTGCGATTACGTTGCTAGAGTGCCGCCACTGGTGGCCTCGTAGTTGGTCACATAAGAGCTGTCAGCGGTGCCACCACTTACAGCGTTTGCCGCAGTGACAACGCCGATCTTGTTGTCAACCACAAGACAATCGGTGCTTGTGCTGATGCCCAGGGTGAGGGTGCCAGCGTCAGAACCACCAAACGCCAGGTTTTCAAAGATGTAGTTGCCAACGATGAACCCACCATATCCGGCGTAGCTGATTGCTGCCGCAACGGTAGTGTTTGCGCCAGTCATCATGTAGTTGTTGTTGATGTTGTTTCTGGTGCTTGACGCTGACGTGAGCGCTACAAACGCGGCCACATCGTTGTTAGTGCCAGACATAGCGCCGGGCGAGTAGTTGGTGAAGTAGTTGTTGTAGATCGAGCAGTGCGAACAAGCGCCAGTGCCCACGATGCCATAGTTGTTACTAGACGCCGTGGCAGCGATCCCGAAGAAGTTGTCATGGATCTGGACGTGCCAGCGGGTGCTGCTCAGTGTGATGATGTCTGACCCTTCTTCGCCCTTGAAAAACAAGCCAGCGATCTCGACACCATCGGCGGAAACAGTGATACATGCGGTTGCATTCGTGTTCTGGTGAATGCGCGCGGCATTGGTCGGTAGACCGCCAGCGTCATAACCTGCCGGGCAAATCAGGTGAACATTGCGCTTGCTCATCGCAAGCGCTGCGGTGATGTCATAGTCTGAGCTGTCAGGCATGACGATTACATAGTCGTTGCGATTGGCGACCGTGGCCGTCAATGCGGACGCAATCGTGGTGTGAACGGATACCGAGCCGTCTGAGTAGGTCTGAGCAAGGTTAGCCTGGACATAGTTGTAAACGTGTGTGTTGGCCGCCTGCACAACGTAGTACACATTGCCAATTCCAAGTCCCATCAGGCCCATACCACCAGCCAGGTCTGGGACAACAGCGTTCTTTCTTTTCAGGTTATACAATTTGCTTGGCATATTTTTATCTCCTCGACGGGGGGGCGATTAACGCCCCCGTCGTCTTAGTGTGTCACTGTATACACTACAGTGTCACGTTATAGGTGCAGGCCACTGCGTTCGTGGTATCCCTGTAGATCAAGCCGAAGCGGGTCATAGCAACGATCTCGCTGCCGTCCCACTCTGGGTGGCGAGTGACTTCCATCGTCATGCGCCGCTTCCAACCGAAGAACCAGCGATCAAACCGAGGCAGCAGGATCGTGCCGGTGACGTTGTTCGAGCCGCTGGTTGTGTCCTGGTCGACCTTGCCCGAGGTGTTGAATTTGTTCTCGTATCCGGTCATGGTGTGTCCACCGTACTTGTAGACATACCCCATCTGGAACGAGCGGATCAACGGGTATCCCCAGATCGAAGTGATCACGCCGCTCTGGATCGTTGGATTGCCAGGATACACGTCAGACGTCTTCATAGCCGTGATCTCCATGAGCATCTTCATATAGGTATGAGGGTCAACGATGAAGGCGCACTTAGTAGGATCAGATGCGATGCCGGACGTTCCAAGCAGGCGCATCGTCTCAACAAAGTCGTCCTCGTCGAGTGCGCCGCCGCTGCGATTGCGCCCGGAGGTGGCCAATGCCAGATAGCGGAAGCCGTTCGCCAACAGGAAAGCGTGAGTGCTAGCGGGCGTGCCCGTGATGTCGTTGATATTGGTGCTTGCTGTTGCCCTAGTGTCGCCATCGAGAACCACATGATCCATGTACTCAGATGCGACAGTTGCAATCTGCTTGCGCAGCTGAGGCGCGAACGGGACAATGCTGTCCTCGTCCGTCTCGCCAGCCCAGCGCACGCGCGCGCCCATCTTGGAAACCGTCAGCGTGGTGTTGCTGGTGCCAAGGCGAGAGCTAGTAACAGTCGGGGCGGGCGTAGAAAGCCCACCGGTTGCGGCGTCGCTGGCAGCCTGGGCAACCTTGTAGAATACCGGGTCGGTACTCTCGATGGGGATCTTCACTGCCTCACTGCCCTGCGGAACTTCGATGCTTGGCAGCTTGGAAACGATCTGGGCGTTCTGGCGGATCTGCTCCCACAGTGCGGAGCTGTTGGCCGTCACAACCCACTCATCACCATAGCTGGTGAGCGTCGAGTAGTTGATTTCATTGGCCTTAATGGCATCACCTTCGAAAGCGTAGCCAGCGGCCTTGAGGGCATCGTTGCCAATGCGGGCATAATCGCTCTTAGTGGCTTCATCGCCCAACTTGACGGCAACGGCCTTGTATGCGTCTTCGCTTGGCCGCTTGCCGGACGACTTCACCACGTCAATGGCAAACGCCAAGTCGGCGCCGCTCAGGTTGTTGTACTTGCGGGTGAAACCGAACTTTCCCACAATCGGAGCGTCTTCGCCGTAAAACGGCAGGCGACGCGACTTCTTGTTTTCCTCTTCCTGCTTGTCGAGCGCAGACTTAACCGCTGCTTCGATCTCTGCCTGCTTTTCAGCCTTAGCTTTTGCTTCCGCCTCAACCGCTGCTCGGTCGGCCTTGAGTGCGGCTTCTACTGCCTCGGTTGTTCTTTTGGCAACCAGGGCCTCAATTTCTTTCTCGTCCATTTCGCTATCTCCGTTTGAATTGTTTGGTGTTTGTTCCTCCCTATGCTCCGGCGCCGCGCTATGCTTCTCGCCTTTCGCTGCGTCCTTGTCGCTTGGGTTGTCAATATCAGGCCAGTCGATTCCGGCCTGTTCGTACACCGATTTAAGCGCTGGGTATGCAACCGCGCGCCACGATGCCGGGCGCTGCCCTGCTGGTGTGTCGAAGATAGCCAGCTCCGCAAACGGCCAGACGGCTATGCGCCCAGGTATGCTCTTATCATATGCCGTCATCTGCCCATTCTGCTGTAGGCGCGCCAGGTGGCGTATAGACCCAGATGAGGCGTATGCTGTGCCCTGCTTGGCAGCATCCCATACCTTCTGGGCGAGCGCCTGAGCTTTATCCAGCACAACACGCGCCCACCATCCGTCTGAGCGCTTCTCGATGCGTGCCGTCTTGCCTATGATCGCGGGCGTGTCCTGCTTGATGCCGTGGTAGTATGTAACTACTGGCGACGAGAACTGTGCCTGCATGATGTCAGTGCCGGCGTCGAAGTATTGGCCGTCCGCGTCCATGTCGTCGAACGGGATAGCCCTTACTTCCAACTCCCAGTCGCCAACAGCCTTGATTGCGCTCTTGGCATCTTCGACGTTGGCCATCAGCGCGCGCATGTGCGCCAGCGCTTCGTCGTGTGTCTCGTGACACTTGACCTCTTCCTCGCCCTTCATCACACATAGACCGTCTTCACTTAGTCTGTATGGCATATTATCACCTTCTAATGCCTATCGTTTTCTTGCTCTTCGCACCAGCAACAATAAATGCACTTGTTACATGTCGGGCAGGTAAAATCGATTACGCGGCTATCGTGACCACATGCTAATGCATAAAGTTCTTTGTTATCCGCCATACGAATATCGTTGTAGTGCTTAACCGTCGTCGATAACAGCTCAACCAAAAGCTCTCTCCCCGACAGTGTTGGATATTTTTCGGTTATTCTATTGCATTCTTCGTCGCCCAGTCTTGGGTGAGCCCTGATGAATGCTAATGCGTCTAACGATTGCTTATCCTCGTGTTTCATTGCTGTTGCTTTCTGTCAATCTACAAAAAGTCTACAAATCTGTCGTCACGCCCAGTCAACCATCCCGGCTGGGCTCATGTAGTGTGTTCTTGCGTAGTGCGCCAGCCCCAGCGAGATAACCGTATCGTCGTGTTCGCCAGCCGGTGCTGCCAGTTGCCAAAGGCCTGTCTTTGTTTGCGCTGATGTGAATACTCGCAACTCTTTCAGTCTTATCTGGTCATCGAGTACCGCTAACCGCTTGCTATGCATTGATTCGTGTAAGGCACTCATGATGCTGTGCTTGCTATCGTTGTTCGTCTCAAACGCTTCGACTACCGTGTGACACTCTTGCTCTTGCATCTCTGTCTGTAGTGCCTCGATGTTGGTAGTCCCCATCGAGTTAGACTCCGCCTGGCACCCTATGACACTCCACTCAAGAAACTTGTCTATCACACGCTTTCTCAGCTCTTCCCACGGCAAGCGCTGTATTCTCAGTAAATCAACCTCAGCGCCTATCGTGTCGTCAATGATGCTGAGTGACAGCCAGTCAACCGTCTGCGCAAAGTCCAATCCCGCAAAGTAACGATGATCCGGGTTGTACTGCACACTGCCGGGCTTGACCTTGCATACACCCGAGATATCTCCGAAGTAGCCCGTGCCCGACAGCAGAAAGCAGGTGATCGGATCTTCCGGGTACTCTTGCGGGAATAGGTGTTTAAGCTCCCGCTTCTTAGCCCGGCGCCAGTTGATTTGCTCATCATCAAGTCCGTACTTATCAACTAGCTCTTGCTCTTCTGGTGTGTACTCAATCTCTTCGCCCCGCTCTAGCGGTTTCCTGTACTCCGGATCCCACCACCACGGGAAAAAGAAGAGGTTGATGTCCTTGTTGCCGTCCAGGGCCTCCATGCAGCCTTCGTAGAAGTAGCCCTGGGCGCCGTTTGGCGTGCTCTCCAGTACGATGGCCGGATTACCAGCCTGCATTGCGCCGGCCAGTATGCTCTCCGCATCAGGCCAGAATGCAACCTCTGACCCATGAAAATGTGTGAGAGTGAAACCGCGTCCGACCTTCAAGCTGCCCGCAGTCCCGATTGCTGCTTCGCTATTGAGCAGCGGGTAGGTTGTCACGCTGGCGTTGGCATACTTGCGGGTAGGCTTGAACCCGTCCGGTAAGTTGTCATAGTAGAAGTCTGCCATTCGCCGCAAGCGCTGCGTAGTGTCGTCGTCATGCGCCAGCGTCATGGTGCCAGCTGCTCGTGTCGTCACCACCCTGAAGAATTCGGCCTGGATTGCGGTGGACATTCCCAGTTGTCTGGCCTTTAGTATGTAGTCTCTGCGTGTGCGATTGTTAAGGTAATGTAGCTGTGCCTGGTTGTATATCAGGCGCTTCTTGTTCTTCTGCTTATCGAGGATATACAGAAACGTCCTCGCGTATTCTTCTGGGTTGTAAAAAACCTCATTAGGCGTAGGGACTGTCAAGGAGTCTTGGCTCTTTCCCCGATGCATCTTTAACGAGTTGCTCCCACGTCAAGTTGACTCTTGCCGTCGCCCCGCCCGTCAGTAACTCGGCCAACTCCGCGCTAATCTTCAACAGCCCGGTTAGATCGCGCGGATCGTACTCTTCTATCCGCTCGATAATCTTACCGGCCGCTAGTCCCTTGATGGCCTGGAGCTGCTGCAAGAAGTCTTCTCTTTTTTCTTGCACCAGTTCGTGCGGGGGTGGATTTTGCACTGCTCTGAACCACCTACTGAGTGTCTGGTAATGCATTCCAAGATGATCCGCAACACGCGAAAGCGCGCCCTCTATGTCTGGATAACCTGCCGCCTCCAGCATTAAGACAGCGCTTGCCCTATATTCGTCTGTGTAGCGTTTTCTCTTTGCCATATGTTTGTTGGCCTATTTGCTTGACTCCACCCGTTCGGGTATTAATGGCTGCTGTGCTTGTGTCGCCCTATGGAGTGCTGCAAATAACAAGCCTCTGTCTATAGTATAGCAGAGGCTTTGTCAAGGGTAACGGATAGGTAACGGTTATATTACGAGAAATGAGAGCATCCGCGGATGATGTCGGCCAGCTCTCGCATTACATCGCCCTCTAACCACCCGCTACACCTATGTCCAAACGGCAAGCACACTAATCCGCGTGACTTCATGCCCGTTAGCACCTCGCTGATGTACTTTTGCGAATATCCGAGCACGTCGGCGAGCACCTGGGCCGACACCGGCGATAGTGGGGACTTTCGCACATCTCGCAATGTCTCAATAACAAGGCGCTCCATCTCTGTGATAACGTAGTCCGTCTTATCGTCCGGGTATCCGCATCGTGGACATGGTTCTTCCATAGGCGATACCTTTCTAGTCATGTAGCCGCATGGCTGGCCGTTTTCCCATCTCTCGAACACCCTTGAGAAATGGCGTATCAGCGTTTGGATCAATAGCCTCCCATTCGACTGGCGTATCCGTCATCGTTGGCGGCAGCTCTGGCGTCTCCTGACGCGGCACCTGCGCTACGGTGATATTCTGTAGTCTATCGGATAGCATTGCAAATCCGGCATTGATGGCGTCAACAACATCACCCGTGGTGACGACGTTGCTGGCCTCGCGAGTAGTGCCAAAGTATGCTCGCAGTGCCTCCTTTAATACGTGTGCCGGGATCATGCCAGATGAGGCTATCCCATTCACCCATTCGCACTCTTCAGCATCATTGTCATTTAGAGATACTGATAGTTTATGTTGTGTCATGTAGTATACCACCGGTATTACACTGGTTTACCGCTGTCTTATCACAACCTGGATCGCGTTATCCAGTGCCTTGTTAAGAGATTGCACTGCATATGCGCGCCCTGCCCCAGCGGTCGGAAATATCCAGCAATCCTTGTCATGCTGCAACTCGCTTATGATGTCGATCAGCGCTTGGCGCAGCTCAAGCACCTCATCTTCGCTGTCGCTATCTGTCACGAATGGCATATTGCCTCACTCTCAAGTACATCTCTGTTAGCCACAGCAGGAGCCGGAGCGCTGTCCAGTACGACACAAACGCCATCGCGTGCACCCAATACAGTTGTCTGTTCATCGCATACCACCAAGTGCCATGACCAGTGCGGCGCACACAAAAAGCATCATAATGGCAATGAGTATCCATGTGCCATCAACGTATTCTCGTTCCACAACATTATCTCCCATACTGGTGTATTGGCTCCAATCGTCATTAGCTCTTATCCACACGCCAAGAAACAACGGGCGAAAGCATCTTCCATCCGGGAACCACATGGCAACCGGGCGCAACCCGCCCCACCGCTGAAAACCAAACAGCCACCACGTTTTCATTTTACTCATCCTGGCCATCCTTGGTATCTGGGTAATACTTGGCCTTATATTCGTCAGACGTAAGCAGGTTGCGCTCCAGATCGCGCCATGCCTCGTCCAGTGCTTCATCTGTTTCGTGCTCGAACAGGAAGGCGTACATAAACGCTTCCTTGATATCGTCCAGTATGTACTGCTTTTCATTGCCCATTGTGTATCTCCTCTGTTCTCAGTTCCCATAATTCATCTAGTTCGAAGTCGGTGAGCACGAAGTCCAAGCAATCGTCTACCAAGTGCTTCTTCAACTGTGACAGCGTAAAGTCTGACTGATTGCAAAACGGACAATCAACCATCGTTGTCCTCCCCGGCTTGCTCCGGCATCTCCATCTTTTCTCCGCACCACGGGCAGAAACGCATCACTGAGCCAGTGTAGGTAAACCCATGACAATCTGCCAACGTTTGAGCTGCGTCGATTTGTTGGATACTGTCTTGCCACTCTTTGCACTTGCAATCAACCATTGGTGTCCTCATCGGATTCGGCGGTAACTTGAAACCCGCGCTCGAACAAATCGCACTGATAATGTACGTCAGTAATAATGTGTCCACAGTGATCTGCATACCTGTTGGTACATCCGCCCAGATGGGGGAGCGTAGGCGCTACGGTGATGAAGTACATGCAATCACGGCATGTTTTTTGTCTTAATTCCAAACGGTCATACTGTGTCATTGTGTCTCTCCTCGGCCTGCTCGGCCTTGTCTTCCTCGTCGTTCGCTTCGAGCCACGCCTCGATGCCGTCGAGGTCGCATCGGGGGCAATGGCAGTTGTTGCTCAGGCGCGGGGCATCCTTGATGCGCCCAACTAAATCAAACAGCGCCCGCGATGTCGTCCCGCTTGTGTACTTGCCCCAGTGACTCTTGAAGCCAATTGCGTCATCGAGCATCAACTTTGCACGCCAAATCAAATTAAGTTCGTCGTTCGTTAGCGTTACCGTGTAGGTTAGTTCTGGCATTGGTTCCATGTATCTCTCCTTAATTCCAAATATTTCTATTAGTTGGGATATCGTTACCTGCTATCTAACAGCTTTGCCAGTCTGAAATTTGCGAGCTCAACCATTTTGTCGCGCTTAGCGTTCCGATCCTCTGGGTAGTAGTTGACATACAGATCATCATTAACGTGCCAAATCTTCCCGCCAAAGCCTAGCGCACCTTGGAAGCGCCACTCGCCGAACTGACCTAGAGTGGCGATGAACCCCATGTCGTCGTCGTAGGCTCCGCATTCCTCACGTAAAATCTGCCAAACCTTTGTCCAAAACGTTTCCATGTCATTCTCCCTAAGCAATGTTATTCACAATTCTAGATACTTACTCGTCATCGTCATAGCCATGTATTGGGCAATCGCCATAAATCTCGACACCGCTCCCATAGCACTCCGGGCATGTCTCCGGTTCATCCATGTCATCGCACCGGTGATGCCATAAAAACTTGCCGTTCGAGCTATACCAAACCGTCCCGGTACCATCGCACTCAAAGCACACTGCACAATAGCATTCCATCGCCTCACCCTTCCTTTGCCTGAACTAATTTGAATCGCAGATCATGCGTGATATCAACTACGCCTCTGTCAATCAGTAGCCAGATCGCCTCGCGGATTTCTGACTTGTCGTAGCTGTGACTAGTACCCAGCGATATAGAAATATCGCTTACGGTAAATGGAAAGCTCCTGTAGTGCTTAACGCACTGCGTTACTAAATTGAGCAGCTTTTGAGTAACCATCGTCTCCCTATCCTCCTGGTGCCTTTCGTAGTAACAAGTAGTTAGCCTTATCGCTTACATGCGTCAGCATCCACAATCGCCCGCCCGATCAACTCGACCACCTGCGGGACTACGGCATTTCCGAGGGCTCTAAGTCTGTCCACCCGATGGGGTATCCCATGAGCCACTCTACCCAGTTCGGGTTCAACTGCCCACCATTCTCCAATTTCCCGATCTGCTCCGACAGTGGCCTGCTGTTGCGGGCGTGAGTTTCCTCGCTGGCCTTCCCACTTCGCCAATCCCGAGCCGATGGGGTTGCATACATATCCGCGCTTACCGCCTCGATCAAGTTCCCACCGTTCCGAGCTTTTCTCGGAGTTACCCGGCCCCCATGGCTGCCGTCCGTTGCCCGCGGTGTAGGTAACATCTTCACAAAATACCCCAAGTCCATCTGGCGTTTCTTGCCGTCTGGTGTCATCCCCGTTGGAGACATCCCGCCCTTTGGAGATCGTCCCCCGTTGGGGACCGTCGGAGTCTGGAACATTACCGTTGCCCCAAGCCCTCTGTTGCTGCTCGCCTTCCCGTACCGCGCCCGCACCGTTCCGGTTTCCGTTTTGTACAAATCCCCACCAGTTATCGGGGTGGCATCCATCGCCGCTGGGGTCGGCCACAGTCTCACCGCATTGCTCAGTTTCAATGCGTGTAGATTCTCGAATGTTTCTTCCTTGCCCTGTATGGGGTTGGCCAGACTGTCGAACGTATTCGGTGTGGGCCACAATCCATACTCTGTCTCTGCGGTGCGGCGCGTTGACGGCACAAGCTGGAATAACAAACGTTTCGCAGGTGTAGCCTTCACCCTCCAGCGAAGCAAGCACATCGTCGAGTGCCATACTGACGATGCCAGGAACGTTCTCGCCAATAACCCACCCTGGATGGAGTTCTGCAATAATTCTAAGCATCTCAGGCCAGAGATAACGGTTATCTGCCGCGCCTCGCTGCTTCCCGGCGACACTGAACGGCTGACAGGGGAACCCTCCACAGATAAGGTCAACTGTTGATAGGTTCTTACTTCCGCATTCTCTGACATCGCTGAACCTCTCTACTTCTGGCCAGTGTTTCGCCAGAACCTTCTGGCAATAAGGATCGATCTCGACCTGCCAGGCGCACTCCATACCGGCACGTTCCAGTCCTAAGTCAAATCCACCAATGCCAGCAAACAACGATCCAAATTTCATGGCGCCCTCACTTAGTAGCCGATAAGCCGCATATTCACTTAGTTGCTATTTAATACCAGTGGCAACCATATGCCCATCGTTAAAAGCAAGCATCCGATTACGTAGACAATATAGTAAACCGCTGCCCAAAATACTACAGTCGAACGTTCCAAGGCATCGTTGTCGTTGTTTCTCATATCACTCTCCTTCACGCCGCCGCGACCTGTACATCTATCTGTCGCGGGGTAACAAAGCTGTCGTCATCGCCCAACCACAAGTCCCAATCCGTGAAGCCGTCGCTGCCAAACAGATACGGATATCCGCCACGCAGCATTACAAACCCTTGCGCCATCGCCGGTCGGTTAGTGGTCTTGAGCCGGGAATAGAGCATCTTCTTGGGGTCGAATAGCCCTCCATTGTTGACAACTGTATAGCGACGATATTTATCCATGCCTACACCAAAATGGTGCTCGTGATGGCTGATAACGTTGCACTGGAATTGCAGCGCATACTCGGCCGGATTATTGAGCTGGTTACGCGAATAACTGGCACCGTGGGCGACAACCCAACGTCCATTATCTGTGGTTACAAAGCACCGATCCCAGATAGACAGCTCTACGCGCCCGTTGTGCGTTATGATGTCCTTCAGCATGTCAGCGGTTATCTGGCCGTTATCATGCGTAAGGAACCTAGCGTCGTGATTACCCATCAACCACACCACGCGCGGGAACGTCTCTAACCATAACTCAACCAAGTGCTTGGCGGCCTGGATCTCAGTGTTGAATGATGGCAGACTGATCAGCGATGAGTATTTGCTGTACGCATCGGCGTTGAGCAGATCACCGGCCACGATCAGCCCCTTGCAATTCGGCAGGTGCTTGTCGGCAATCGCCGTCACCAGTTGTGCGAAACCGTAATCTGTGCAAGGAACGTGCACATCTCCGATCACCATCCAGTCGCCATCAAGCTCTAGCTCTGGTGCGATGTCTTGCATGAACCACTGCTCCTGTGGAGCCAGCTTGCCAACGAGAGACTGTTGGTATCTGTACACTTTCCCCCACCACTGACCGTATGTCATGCCAGGGTATGCCTCGCGTACCCACGCGCGCTTGCCTATTCCATTGGCCTTGTGTGCGCCTTGCCACTCGGCCAACAGATACTCGCCCGTCAACTTGTCGTCATTGCTTGCCATGATGCCTCCGGTACGGATCAGCCATCAGTTGAGCCGGCACCCCGCCAACTAGCGCCACAATCAGCAAAATCGGGAGATGCCAGCAGATGTCAATCACTGGAGATACCCGCCAGTGTCCGTCGATGCCCACCAGGCCCATCCAGCCAAGTAACATATGTACAGCCCCCACCACCAGGATAACGTGCGTCCGTTGTGATGCGCTGGCCAGTAGGACGGGTAGAAAAACGGGGGTGGCGGGTAAGGGCACTCATATGCCATTGTTACCGTGCTCCTACCACATGCACTTGCAGGTAGTAGCTCGCATTCTCTTCAGCGTAATTCTCACTGCTTTCACCGTCGCCATCGCGAGGTGACACCAGTGGCAGCCCCAGCTCTTCGTCGCTCAACTCACACAGCACCGCCCGGGCCGGCGCCAGCGACGCACAGCGGATCTCATACTCACACCGCTTACAATCGAATGGAACACGGTGCATATCCAGGCGTGCCATGATAATGCCGCGCGCTTTCGCTGTCGCTTCCTTCTCTCTGATACTCTGAGCTGTTGATGTCATTTGTCCGTTGCCGCCTTTCCGCAAATCTTACAGTCGCAAACCCACATCTGTGTCATCTCTACTGGCGATGTATAGCTAACACCGCACAGCGTATGCCGCGCGCGCTTCTGGTCTGTTATGTGCCATAGAGACCAGTGACCGCGCGTCTTCCAGCGCACAAACAATCGTGTAGTGGTCATCGCTTCGCCTCTTTGTTAGAGCACCTGCCACAATCGCAATAACCGAGTTCTTTAAGTTGCAGAGTGTGCCCGATGGCATGTCCACACAGCGTATAGCGTAGCGTGCCGGGCTTGACTAGATGCCAACGTGACCAGCGGCCACGCTCGTACCATCTCACAAATGTGTAATTCATAAGGACGCCTCTCCCGCGTCATCGCGTCCAAGGACAAACGGGTGCTTATCGTAATCAAGGCTGACATTTTGCTTGTACATGTCGCTGAAATTAACGCATGATGCATCCCAGTACAGCTCCGCCGCCATTTCACAAGCGCCGTCCCGTACCTTGAGCGGAAGTAGTTCTGCTACATGCTCTCTGTCAGCCAGCAGCGCCCGATCTTCCGGAGTCTTTGCATAGGCAAACTCGCGGTGAAGCCCACCGATCCAGTCTGCGTCCTGCTCAAGCGCTCCGCTGTCCCTGAGTGCCGATTGTGTTGGTCGCTTGTCGGTTGACTTCTCATTGACGCGAGATAGCTGGACGGCAGCCAGAATGCCATACGGCGATGAGTGCGCCCAGTCTTTGACCTGGCGGCTGATGTTAGTCATCTTCTCATACAGACCATCGGCTCGATCGCGCACCACATTCAGCGTGTCGATCACAACCAGGCCAATGTCGTAGTCGCGCGAATACTTACGCGTGATGGCCTCCATCTCAAGGATTGATAAGTTGGATCGGCTCTCAATGATGATTGGCAGCTTGGCGATCTGGTCGAGAGCTTGGAGGAATTTGTGCAACTCCGGCTTTGGTAGCCTGCCTTGCTTGAGCTGTGTCCCGTTTACGCCTGACAGTTGCATCCCCATGCGGCGCACCATTGCACGCTTTGTCATCTCTAGACTATATACAATGACGCAATGGTCATTCTCTGCCACACCACGCGCCGCCCTGGATATCAGCGCTGACTTGCCAGCACCAGGCCTGCCAGCCAGGTAATACAACAGCCCAGCCTCAAACCCGCCGGTGCTGGTATCTAGACCGTGCAGACCAGTTGCGATGCCGCGCACGTCGCGCGGGTCTTCTGCCCAGATAACAGCCTCCATTGATACGTCGCCCGCAATGTCACGCACCGTCTGCGCCGTCTCTATCGTCCCTGTGTGGCGGTCGATAACGCTAACGATTGCATCACTGGCCACGCTGAGCGCATCTTCCAATTCCATCTCGTACGCATGAGATACCTTTGCAACCTCGCCAGCTGCCAGTTCAAGGCGCCTGAGTGTTGCCGTCCGCTCTACCATGCGCCCGTAACCATCAATGTTGAGCGCCGAAGGCGTGGAGTTTATCAGACTGAGGATGTAGGCCGCGCCGCCGCATTCCTTGAGCTTCCCGGCACGATCAAGCTCGGAAACCACCACTAGGTAATCAATCGGGTCGTGGCGAGCGCTGATATTGAGCATCGCATCGTAGATCCATCCGTTGCGCACTACGAAGAAGTCGTCTGCGCGCAGGAAGTCGCTAACCTCGTAGAGCGATCCTGGATTGACCAGGATAGCGCCCAGAACGGCCTGCTCAGCCTCAACAGAATGAGGGGTTAGCTGTTGTTTGTCGCTCATCGCACGACCTTGTACCCAAGCTCTTCGAGTGTTGGCGCGCGCTGTAGCGGAGCCAGCTGTGTTGGCGCGTCCTTGCCGTTCTTCGCCCAATCCTGGAGAATGCCGCGCATGTATGCAACCTTACGCGTAAGGCGCTGGCGGGCGTGCTTGTCATGAGTAATAGTCATGGCCTCCTTGACATCGGCCTGCGTGTACGCCTGCGCCATGTCGCGGAGAGCGTCGTGCTCCCCTGCACTAACAGCTTCCTTGAATACGTCCAGATACATCTGGAATATCCATGTGTTTCCGTTTTCGTTAAAGACGACAGGCTGTGTGATAGACTCTGATATATTGTGATCTATATGTAGGGGTACGCAGTTTGCTGTAGGGATGGGTACGCAACTCTGCGTACTATGGGTACGCAACTCTGCGCAAGTATCAGGCAGTCCCGGTACATTGATCTGGGGTGGGCTCACCAGTTTCGGGTTTCGCCAGCGCATGATCCTGATATGCTGGCACTGAAAGCCAGCGTGACAGAATATGTAATCTTGTCCCTCTAGGTCTTGGCGCTGTCTCTCGATTGTTCTCGGAGATACCTCCATCTCCTCACCCGCCCATTTGTCGCTGTAGTTGTAGACGACGCCCGTATCCCAGTCGGCGTGATCAACTAACCACACGAACAACCATACTCTAATTCCCATACGTTCCCTATGCGTTGGGTCGTTGGTAAGACCGCTGTGTATTTTGATCCAGGTTCGTTCTGTCATGCCTCAATCATCCTTTTGCCTGTAGGCTATTCTCTGCTCGGTATACCGAACTCTTCTCGTATTTGTTCCCATGTAATTCCTTCGTCAAAGCAGCGCATAAAAAAACGCTTCGGCATCTCAAGTGGGTCTGCAACACTCTTATACTTACCTCTCTCGCAGAAAGATAGCGCTTGTATCATCCGAAACCAGTCCTCGAAGCTCGGCACTAATTCGTTCCCGCGCTTTATTTTGATCATCATCCAATTCTTGCCGTACATCTTGCGGACAAGAACATCTATTTTTTCTTTAGACTTCATTGCCGAAAGCCTCCCATCCTGCCCTAGAATTACGCGCGAACAATTCGAGATAGGATAGTCCAGGGTACATACTCTCTATCAGATCGTATACCATATCCGGTTTCTGGGAGTGTTTGCTGACTTCCGATGTAATCACACTGGACGGCTTTGTTTCTGGCTGGATGCTTCCTTTGCAGCCGATCAGTAGCAATTCGTGATAGGTGCGTACCCACCATCCCATCCCTGGAGCCGAGTTCTTGACCCATACCATACTGGCCTTATACTCAAACCCCCAGGCAGACATTACCGATAGAGCGTCTGGGAGCAGGGGGGACGTTGCCCACAAAAACAGTACCGCGTTTTCGGTGGTGTGCTCTTCGATTGGCATTTTACAGATCTCTTCTACGTACATTGTTGGATACTGGTTAGCAGCCGACTGGTTGAAACCGGAGTTTCTGTAAGACCACGGCGGATCAGCATAGATGACGGCATACTTGCCATTCACCACCTGATCCATCGAAACCTCTTTCAGCGTTTCTCTGTGCTGTATTTTGCGGATGGTTTGTTCGGCTTTTCCGACAGACAATGTTCCGCTCTCTATTTGTGGTATCAATTCTGGCGCATCGCGCTCTATTGCTTTAGCGCTTGTTACGGATCGCACGCTAACATTTAGCATAGCAGCAGCCTGCTCTTGGCTTACCGGATGGGGTAATCCATTGTCATAAGTCGGCAAATTTGCCGACTTAATCGGTCGATGTGGTTTCATGTTGGCAATCTTAGCTGCCACCACGGCCCGCTGGCTTTCGTTCAGGTGCCGTCTATGCAGGTTCTTGGCAATCACATAGCCTAGTGCATCATTGCCGCTGAAAGTCACAAAGTCCGGTGTAACACCAGCCAACTTGCAGGCCGCGTACCTGTTCCGCCCGTCAAGGATCATGTCGTCAAGCATCACCACCGGTTCCAGCAAGCCGCGCGCGGCGATGTCATCAGCTAGTCGCTGTAATTCGTCTGGCGGAAGCATCGGGAATATGTCAGCTACGGGATGGGATTCTTTCATGAACTGCTCCTAGAAAACAAACCGCCGGACTGGTGTCGTTGCCACTTGTTGAGGGAGGCGGTTTCACCAATCCGGCGATCTGTCGGCAACAAAAAAACCGCTTTCCCTCAACACCCATGAGTATACCACACTCATTGTAGCATAGCAAGCGGATCACGGTATCCCCTCGAACAAACTCCCCTGCTCCGCGCGAGGTTCGTCAAGCGCGAACAGCGGCGGTTGGTCAGGCGTCTTGCATACGCGCAGCCACGGGAACGTCCGCAACAGAACATCGGCGTCGTACTCGGCGAACTGGCCGTCCAGCACGATGCGGACAGTGGGGTCGCGTGGGTCAACTAGGACAATGGTCACCGCGCCCACACTGGTATGTTCACCGCTCCTGGCGCCGATATCGCCTGCAAGCTCACGCATTCCGGCGCGCAGAATTGCACGTACTCTGTTTTCTGCGTCTCGTCGGTCACGAACACCACTAGCTTCCCAGTGCACGCGCGATACCAATATGTAGCGCTCATTGTCTTGCCATTTGCCTTCACACTAACTAAGTCACCACATTTCATGATAGCCTCCCGAACCATCTGAGTACATCTTCCGTGCAGTATGCAATAATCCGCGTGCACTCTGCCCACTCGTTAAAAAACGCTTGCTCGTATGGCGTTAACTTCTGCCCTTTGCGCTTTATCTCGACCCACACGATTCGCTGGTTATCTCCTACCACTAGGTCAGGTATTCCGGCACCGGCCCGGGACATGTTAGCGACTGTATACCCAAGCGCGCGCAACTCATCTACGATCTGTTTCTGGTTGTTGTCAACCTTGTGTGCGTATGAGTTCATACCTCTGTCCTCTTTACAACCAACCACACCTCTTTGACTCCGCCAGGTATCATCGCCTGGAGGCCCACCGCCAACTCGCCAATCTTGACGGGGCCCTCGAAGTAGATGCCCTTGATGTATCGCTCGAATGCCCGCGTTCCCATGTGCAGCTTTACGGCCATCTCCAGCAGTTCAAGCGCATTGTCTAGCTCACCCCCTGCCGCTCGCCGCGCTTGGTTGTAGTGTGTCCACGTGAGGTCAAATGTACGCGCGTCCGTAGGATAGAATGCGCTGCAATTGCGCCACTCGCTCACCCGTTGAGTGCTGGCGTCCCACTCGCCCGCCAAGTCACTCAGGGTAAGGGCATCCGGATCGCCCGGACGCCCTACCGTTACCTCGAACTCGCAGGCCAGATCGCCCAGGCCCCAGCTATTGCGATCCCGCGCTTGCATCAGGCCGCGCCCTTCGCTTACAAAGTCAGAGAAGTCCTTATCCATCACGCCCCCTGGATAGCGGCGATGGCGTCTGCGCTGCTCTGATCGTTGTCAAAGTATTCTCCCAGCGTGCCGCTGTTCCTGCGCTCAGCCTCGATGGCAACCAACTCCTCCGCCACCATTTTCGCC